>Ga0315310_10001522_pt1 | contig 14727 bp, 28 predicted proteins | sample TDP5_MG_FD_203630 | JGI IMG/M metagenome (GOLD analysis project Ga0315310, IMG submission 203630) | Freshwater sediment microbial communities from Lake Towuti, South Sulawesi, Indonesia - TDP5 | ecosystem: Environmental > Aquatic > Freshwater > Lake > Sediment | place: Indonesia: South Sulawesi... | reverse complement strand
TGGCGGGGACTGCATGAAAATTTAGTTACAGCATGACATCCTGCACAAGCGTATCTTATATAAGAAGACTTAAATCTTAATAAACAAAAAAACAAGACGGTGTAACATTCGTAACCGTTCATATGGGGAGGTGTGTCTCTATCCATATCTTAATAAACAAGAAACAATACATCATATTTAAACAAATCTAAACATGACCGGACTATTCATACGAAAAGCTTATAAAGAGACCATGCTACCGTAGGACCGTCGATAAATGAAAAGGAGGTAGATATGTAATGCCAAAAGTTGTATCCATACCGCCACCCTTAAGCACAGCAGACATACCAACAGGAGGCGTAGAAGTAGTTGTGACCGATGTCCGCCTAATGCGAGACCAATGGACCTCAATAGGCACATGCGCATTCGGCCTAGGCTTAACTGTTGAGTACGCAGGCACCACATACGGCCAAATGTTCTCCCTTGACAGGCCGGTCCTAACAGGCTCAGTGGGCCGAATCCTAGCATCAGTAGGCATAGACAACGTAACACCAGAAGACAACGTAGAAAAATTCAAACCCCTAGTAGGCAAAAAATTCACGGTTGCAAAGAAGGGAGGCAAACTCTATTGGTACGTATAAAAACACTGCACATACAAGTAACAACACCAGACTGGGGCTTTATAGCACACCTAATAAACAGATTAATGCCGGAAGTTGTAACACATCCAGAAGCCCACGTGGACATAACTATAACAAAGGCAGAGGAGGTGCCAGAGGATGCCAGCACCGATTAAAATATACTGCTGTAAATGCGGAAGCGAACTAAGAGAAATATTCGGCGGCTACCTATACAGATGCGACCAATGCCAATACATAATAGCAATAACAACCGAAGAAATAACTAAGGAGCCCAAACCGGAGACACCAACATGACTGCTAAAGCCGAAACATTCACAGTTACAGCGTTCAGATACGACCAAAAAGCCAGCGTACTCTACCAATCAACAGAACATATCTCTGTTGCCGCACACCTAGTACACAAAGCTCTTGAAAAATATGCCGCAGACGTTGTCAATATAAGACGCGTAATGGAGAAACGACCAACATGAAACCACAAGTAAAAGCGGGCCGCAAGGCCCACCGCACCTTTTTCGACCGCAAAGTAAGACACGAAGGCTTTTCCAGGACACTAAGCCTGGGAAAAATAATACCAAAAAACTGGCTCTACGTACGCATACGCAAAATATCCGAAGCACACCACAAAATAACCGTAGAACTCACATGCCTATTGGAGGGAATACCAAATACACAAAATACGCAAACTAATAAAAGACGTAAACAAAACACATAAACGGTTGGGTCCTCTAGTGGCCATGAACATAATAGCCGCCAAAGCAAAGAAATGCATACTAAACATATCGCCCGCTGGTTGCGGAAAGAGGGGCAATAGCTGGAGGGTGTGAGCCCTTCTGAGTAGAGGTAGTAGGTTGATAGTGTCGCTCAGCCGAACCCTACCCTCCCGAAAAATCAGCGGCAACAGACACAGTCAACGCCATCCTAAAAGAAATAAGCCAAAAATACACTAGTCTGACACTGGCCGGATTAACCAGAATAAAAGGCCAACTCCAAGACTACAACGGCCACATAATAGTAGACGACCTGGGCACAGAAAAAAGCATGTGGTCACGAGTAAGCACAGTAAACGTCCTAGCCACAATAGTACACACACACTACGTACGCAAAATAACACATGAAGCAGAAATAGTAATAACAAACTTCCAAGGCTCAGCCGCCCTAAACATCCAGCCCATACTCATGCAATCAATAGTAGCAGACGAAGATTGGATAAGCGTAATACGTGATAAGGTCATACGTTATTATCACCTAATCCGACCCAAAGAACCAAAAGCATACATGCCAACACCAGACTTCAACTTCGGCGCACCACTCACCGAGGTAAGACTACCACTACACAGAGGCAAACTATGGTACCAACTGATAGCCATTGGACTAACACAATGGTCATACGCACGATGCATAGAACACCTACCAGCCCTACTAAAAGCAACAGCCGCGTTAGACGACCGCACAGAAGTAGAAATACAAGACTACCGCCTACTCATAAAACTACTAAAACCCATACAACTCGAACGCTACGTGCTATCATCATTCGGGTTCGAGCATGGCCGCGCCTTCATGAACGACACATACTGCATTCTGGTTGAACTTGCAAGCCACGGTGAACCAACAATACAAACAATATGCGAAGACTATAAGGTGAGCCCAGCCACAGTAGAGCGGCTAATACAAGCCGCACAAGACTGGTGCTGGATAAAAACCAACAGCCCCAAACGTGTCATGCCAACAGACCAAACAAAAAACATATTAAAAATAGCAGGAGTAAACCAAAAATGGTAAAAAAACGAGTATATGAACGTGTGGAAGAATGGCTGTGTGCGTATCATAAGCTTATGGATATATTAACTAAACAAAACAAAAAGGAGAAAAAGCAATGAGTGCACTTGAAACATACCTAAAAGGCATCATAGAAACCACAGGACTACTACACTCACAAGCAGTACGCTCAGCAAGAGACTACATACGCCAAACCAACATAGCAGAACTAAGAATGCATATACGCCGAATAAAAGACCCAGCACTACTAAGAGCATTATGGGAATGCGGACTAAACACAGACCTACAAAAAGAAGTATTGAAACGCCTGGACGAAATAATGGCAGGAAAAGAATAGGAGGTGAAAGACGTGAAGTGTAAAATATTCTACGGTATACCCATCACAGTTGAAGCGCAATTTAACGAGTGGGCAAAAGGCAAAGCGCTAACAAGAGACATAATAATACACACCATACCGTTCCCGGTGGAACATGGAGGCCTAAGAGACTTCATAGCAATAATAATCTACTACCCAGAAGGCTCAATATGGGATGTAGGTGTACAGGAATGATATTCCGCATACGCATAGGTAAATGGCGATTCACATTCTCAGCCGCACCAGTGGTAGACGTAGTAGGCGTAAACAGCAAACTACCAGACGGCAATCACATACTAATGTGGGACTTCGACGACATGAAACTGGAGGATATTATAAGCTGGCTGAGACCAATCCAATGGTTCTGCAAACTACCACGCATATTCATACTAAACACCGGCCGACCAAACTCATACATAGCATACTGCTTCAAACGCATGAATTTCATATCTGCGTGTTCAATTATAGCCATGACACCAGGAGTATGCAAAAACTTCTTCAAATACGGCGTCTACCGCGGCCATTTTACACTAAGAGTAACACCAAAAGAATACCGCAAAATCAAACTAGCCGCAATAATGAAAAGTGGTTACAAGGAAGACGCCGTAATAAAGGAACTGCAATCATGGACAAAATACGAAACAATAAGCGACACCGCCAACACCAGGAGAGTCGAAATAAATGTCACCAGAAAAAATATGTGAAATAATACAAAAACAATTCCGTTGTTGGTGTAGTGAACACCCACCATATTGTCGAGCGGTGAGAGAAATTGCCAAGGGCGGCTGAAGAACGATACATAGAGTGGCTGGAACGCATGGACATACCCATTGAGGAAACAACGGAAATAACACGCTTCCAAGACTACCTGCGAGAACAATTCGGCATAACAGAACCAACCAGAGTAGAAGCACTATGGGGCGCAACAGAAACGGAGTCCACTTTAGCCGAAGCAGGAATAAGAGCCGTAAGAATAGAATACCCATGGGGCTGGCAAGTACGCTTCGGAGTCCAAGGAATGCCAGGCCTATGGGGCTGGGAATCAATACGAACCATAATGATAGAGGAGGAATGGTGGTGAAAACACAAGAAATATGCAATTATTTCAAGAAAACACAGGGATGTAACTGCTCATATACCAAAGAATTTTGTGCTTTAGTGCTTGCAGTTGAGAAGGTGCTTAAACTATGAGTCATAAGAAGTGGAATAGGGAACAGAAGGCCAAAGACGACGAAAAACAAGCAATACTGGCACCAGAAACTCAAACTGGAGTACAACTAAGACAACACCCAACAACTGAATTTACAGCCGCACACACCGGCATCTACATGTGCCCATTCTGCCTACACCAAGACAAAATAGAAAAATACCTCATAAGCACCTCTAAAGGATATCATCATGGACTGGCCAAATGCCCAGAATGCGGCAACCAAATGCGCTTCTCATCACTAACAGCAGACTGGACACCAGAACAATACGCAGAATTTGTCTACCCATACTCAGTCGACGGATTCTGGCAAAAATGCCCATTCGAAAAATGGAAGGACCGCCTATACAAAATAGGCTGGGCACACAGATTCTGGAAACGCTACAAAGAACTCAAAGGCGAAGAAGGCGAGGAAACTGAGACCATCCAGACCAGACAAGAAAAAATGCGCGGTGAATGCCAACACTGCGGCGAAAAGAACCCACCAGACACAGTAATGTGTAAATACTGCGGACACAGACTAATAGAAGCATACGGGTGATGTGATTAAATGGGTGAAAAAATGCTTTACAAAATTAAAGCGCAGGAATATTATGACCATGAATGGTGGGAATGTGAATTAGAAATAGAAGTCAACGAAAAAGGCAAAATCGTCAAGGTTGAAAAGGTTGAATACTAATGATGCTTGACGCTACTGCAGGCAACCGTACAATGTGGGCGTATAAGAACTCAGACAACATCATATATATAGACATAGAAAAGCGCCTAGAAGTACCGCCAACAATGTTTGCAGACTACCGATGCACGCCCTTCTTAGACAACACCTTCAACGCCATATTCTTCGACCCACCACACAACTGGGGCGCCGCCATTCACTACTTCTCTTTTCCAAGCAAAGCGGAACGTAGAAAAGTCTGGCCAACAGTAAAAGGCATACCAGCATACTACGGCTGGGACAAATACAAGACTAGGAACACCATGATAAAAAGCATATACCTAGCCGCACAGGAATTTCAACGCATATTAAAGCCAGATGGGCTACTCCACCTTAAATGGAACGAGATGCGTATAAACCTGGACAGAATACTCTCCTGCTTTGTAGACTGGGTGGAGTTAATGCGCCTCTACGTAAACGACCCAACACACACAGCAGGAGAACATCAAACATACTGGGTGATACTATGCAAAAAAGAAGGAAAAACGTCACAGCAACCATTACTGCAATTTCTTTGATATTATCAATTGTCTTAGCTCTGTCTCTAACCCAGCAAGCTCTACCGCTACCTCTCCGATTGCTTCTTCTGGCGCTTTATCTGTTTTCAACTTTTCTAGCTTTTGTTTTGTTATCCTTATTGATGCCTCAAGACGAATAACCTCATCAGGTATCTCTATGCTTGGCAATCCTCTAGCCTTCTTTGCCAACTCAGTGACACGACGCATCTCCCAATATCCCTGTGGGTCCCCAACACCCACTACTTTGTTTATAGCCAAAATATACCACGCCTCATTCTCATCATAACCTATATCCTGTAACATGCCTACACCTTGAACAGGCGTAAGTATCTCAGCCTTAACGCCTTTAATAATCTCAGCCTTAGTAAGGTCACGTTCAGTTGTAGTTCTGGCCGGTTGTTCCATTTTAACAACAGTCATGGCCAACTCAGCCGCCCTAGTCTTAGGAAGTCCAAGCCTCATTAACTCCGACACCAAGATGTCTGGTATAATCCAACCTTTACCATACATGGCCTTTAAATCTGGAAAAGCAAACCTAAGACCGGTCATTAGTGTAAGCCTGGCACTGTCACCATCACTGTATTTGAGGCTCCTATAATAGCCAAATAAAGCCTGAGTTGGCCCCTCTACACCTTCCTCAGCCACTATAGCACGCATCTTAGTTAGCGCATCATTATCACTCACACCCAACAAACGCATATCATAAAGAGCCTCAGCGTCAGACTCACTAAGGCGCTTAGGCTGAAGTTCCTCGTAAACCTCCTGTGCCATAATAGACGCCATTGTAACCGCGTCTTCGTCAGAATAACCAAGGTCACGCAAAAATAGAGCAATCTGGTCGTCCGTAATATAACCATACTTGTAGTAGTCATGTATAAGTGCTATTGAAGGCTTACGTAACTCCACAACTTCTTCTTTGACCCTTTCGGCTTCAATATCCCACTTAACACGCTGGATTGCCAGGTTGATACGCTCCTCAGTCCATAGGAGGTCACTCAAAACCTTACGCGTCCAAGCCTCATCTCTAAAACCGTTCCTAAACGCATATAGAGCCTCAGATGAGCTAACCATTCTTTGCTCTGGCATAGCTGGCTCCTTAGTAACACGCTCCTTGTATAAATCAGCTCTCCTAAGCCACAGCGGAATAGCCTCAGGTGCAGTACCCAAATCTGTAAGCTGTGCCTCTAGGCTGGGTTTGTCAATCTCACCTCTACCATAAGCATACATAAGTTCAGTTCGCACAGCATTACGCTCAGCCTCAGTACGATAAGCAACCATAGCTGTACCAGCTTTCTTAGCATCCTCTTCACTAAGACCGCCCCAACGCCTATACTTAATAATATCTTCAAGAGTATAAGCGCCCACATCATACCCATAACCCATTTCACGAATGCTTGGCGGATTAAACGCCACATTATAAATATCCTCACGCCACCTTGGGTGTATATCAGCTATATGGAGCGCAAACATAAAGTCTTCTTTAGTCCAGTATCCGCGTCTAAGATTATCATACGCTTGACCAAGAGGGATTGGCAGAAAATGCGCAGTCCAATACCTATCAGACCACTCCTTGCTAAAACCTTTCTTAACCATCCACTCTGCAAATACTCCTGGAGCTTCAACAACCATCTCAGGCAAAAACGCCTCACGCACAACCATGGTTATAATATCTGCGGCTGGAGGAATAGCCTCAGTTAAAGCGTGAAGCGGCATAACAACCTCATCTGGATAACCCTTCATCCTCATCCAATAGTAAAACGTTAACCAATTAATAGCACCACGCCAAAGTAACTCAAGCGCAGTACCAATGTCTGGAAACTCGTAGTTTTGCTCCTCCCACATACGCGCCCAATAAGAACTTAGCCCACTTTGCTCCATAGCTTCCTGGTAGACATCCCACGGAAGTATGCCTTTAGCCGCCGCCAAAGCCAAACGATACGCCTCGGGCAAAAGTGGCCTATATTGATTAAGCCAGTATCGCTGGATATATGGACTTTGACCATACTGATATTCGCTAAAATAAACTGAAAAAGCCTGCTCCAAGTCACGGCGAATAGTGGGCAAATTTTCATAAGCACGAACTCCAACATCAGCATCAACGAAGGGAAGATTTGCCAACATAGCTTCTAACAACGCTCTACCACTACGCCAAAGCTGAACATCATTAGCCCGATTGAGTTTATGGTTCCAAATATTCTCAGGTGTAAGAGGCATACCTAATTCAAGTTCCTTTGGTGGCATTGCCGCAATTCTCGCTTTGTAGGCCGCTATCTCAGCATCACTTGGCGCTATGCTTGGAAGAACTCCGCGTGGGTCATGTAACCTGGCAATTTGGTCTTTCATTGCACTTAAGCTATCTCTCATATCTGGTATCGCCGTTTCCACTGGGTGCGCCGTTTGCATGTGGAAAGATAAACCGGCCGGAGTGCCGGCAACGTAACCACAAATTGGACATGGATACTCTGGCGTAGCAATCATCTCCCTGGGTACTTACCCCTTGTAGTTGTTTCCGCATACCATTTGAACAAATCCTTCAACTCCTTAAATTCCTCAACACAATCATAAACTAGGGCACCCAAAAGCATAATTGGTTCACCTTTAAGACCCTCAAGCGCCTTGATGAGTTCATTTATACTGACGCGTAAGCTACGCAACTCCACGATAGCCTGCGCAAAAAACTCCATAAGAGTTACTTCTTCATTCTCTACCATTACTATCACGTATCCATTGTATCAAATCATAAATGAAGAAGTATCCGCCAATTAATGGGATAAACCATCTCCACCACTTAACTTTTCTTTTCAACACACCTCTCTCCAAAAAAATAGAGGGGCTGAGGAGAGATATAAAGACTACTCCTCAGGCTTTTTAATGCCTAACGCGTGCATGTATGATATGATGCCCATTAATAGCCCAGCTAAGAGCGCTGTGTAAACCGCTTCAATAGTTGGTGGATAACCAGCCTTCAATAGGTTGGTTATGAGGAACAGCAGAAACACAACAATGGCATCCCGTAGTGCAATTATGGCTTTGTTTTGCTCTGGGTCTGCGCTAGTTTGACTTTCACCTATCACACTACCACCTCCTTATTTCTACTTTATCTTATTAGTGAGTATGATATTTCTGCACGGGCTGTCTGGGGCGCACCACTTGCGTTGAAGACTGCTATTCTTAAAGTGTGGCGGAACTTGAATATTAGGTTGTTTTGCACAGCACACGCACCTCCATCTGTAAATTTTATTAGAGACACGCATGGTGTTGACGCAATATAACCACATGCTTGCAGGTACTCTGGGTCTTCATACCAAGCTAAGACGCCATCACAGTAGATGCGTATTCCCATACGGTCGTGGGTTGTTGTCAACAACAGCCAAAACAACTCACCTATACCGGTAATTATGATAAGTGTTGTTTCAACCAGATTGGGGCACCCAACTACTGTGTTGTCAAATCTGCTGGAGCCCAACCATGTTGGCTCAGAATAATCCGGCTGGTCTACTGGTGCACTCAACTGGACCCAGCCTCCGGTGTTGGTTTTTCAACTGCAAATTCTGTTATTGGCGTTGGTGGAAGCGTTACGCCAAATATTTTAGCCACACGTTCCCAAATGAGTAGCAACCTTTCCCATGGCGGTATCATGTTCCATGGTGTAAGTTCCAGCCCAATTATAATCAGATGTGGAAAACCAGCGTCACAGTCGTTTATATCATCATGGCTATAGGCTATTACTTTGATAACCATTGGTGCCGCAGTTACTGGAAAGTATAACTCGCCATCCCACCAGCCTGCATTTCCACGAACCCACGCCTCTTGGTTTCTAGGCAAAATTTGGTGTGCCTGGAAAAAGATTTTAACATGCACTACACCGTGACAGCCGGGTGGAAAAAAGACGCCAGCCCACGTTATCAAGCCTTTGTCTACTTTGAATGTGTAAACCACTGGGTTTGTTGCCGTGTTTGCAACTGCAACAGTTATGTCGTGGAAATGCTTCACGTTAAGCCCTCTCTATGGTTATGCGTATTTTATCGCCTTCTTTGATGTCCAGGTCTTCACACACCATTATTGGTATGGTTATGCCTAGAGCAGGCCTACGACCTTTAACACCACCGACACAGCGAACGCGCACACTAAACCTAACACCCATCCTTTTAAGAACTCCTTTTCAAGTTCATCCACCCTTACAATTCCCACCTTAGTTACGTTCTGTTTCCGGCCGCTGTTACTGTTCCTGTTCCAGCGTCATTTATGGCTCCTGTTCCGAATCCGTCATTATAGCAGTCGTTGTTTGTCACTAGGTTTTCATCGCAGTCTGCTGATGAAATGTTTATTCCATACCTTGGCTTGTTTGCGCTTATGCCTGCTCTGCAAAGGTTGTTTTGAATGTTGTTGTAATTTGAATCAAGTCTCATATAGATGTCGTCATAGGTGTTGTTTGTGAGTGTTCCATTACCCACACAAACATTACCAACTATGTTATTGTGTGAGCAATATCCGTTTATGATAATGCCGTAGCTTTTGTTGTTTGAAACTACGTTGCCTATTATGTTGCAGAATCTAAGGTGGTTTGTTGATGAGCCGAGAAGCAGTATTCCATCCATGTTTGTGTTGCATATATTTCCTATAATATCGTTGTATCTATTTGGTGGCATCTCAACCACTATGCCTTTAGCGTTATCATAGCAGTTATTATTCGCTAAAACGTTGTGTTCTGCGTAGTTCTCTAAGTCAAGGCCATGGTTGACGTTAGAATAGCAAATGTTGCCTTCTGCTACATTGTAGTAAACATGGTCATTAACAGCTATGCCGTGTTGTCCAGCGTCTGTCGCTATACATGCGTAGATGATGCAATAATACGCGTAACTTATCTGAATGCCGTATGTTCTTGCACTGTATACTGTAACGTTCCGTATTATTGCTCTATTTATCACGAGGAGATATATTCCTCTCAGTGTTCCCGCTTGGTTTGTCCTGTTTCCGTTGAGTATTCCGCCTACCACTTCTATATCTGTGTTGCCAGCTACTTGGTCACTGTTTTGAATCATGTTGCAGTTACTGCCATTTGCCAGATAGAGCCGGGCTTCTGTTAAGTCAAGTATTGTATAGCTTGGAACAGCAATTGGGGCGGCTATCGTGTAATTGCCAATTACCACCACTTTTTGTTTATATGTTCTGCCAACTGTTAGGTTTGCCAGTGCCCAGTTTATCTCAACTGCCGCGTTTGGCCCAGAATGCGCCAGATTGCCGTTCTTATCATAAACGCTATGTGTCACGCCGTCAGTTAAAACGATGTACCAATAGCCTCCTCTCCCTCCGCCTCTTGCTTCTCCGAAGTGTGGCATTTTTCACTATCCCCCAGTTACCGCTCCCTTATTGGTTTGTCGTATCCATGCCATACCACTTGCACACGGTCTTCTAATGTTGCGCCATGAAAGGTTATTATGCCGTGTTCGTCTCCTCTGCAGTGGTATTCTCTTTCTGTGTGGTAGTAGACGTTTACCAGTGGTGCCGGTTCTTCTTCATGTGGTTTTATTGCGCCATCTTTGCCTGTCCAGAACCTTATTTTCTCAGGTGCGCTGTCAATATCTGCGGCGGTTACAACTGTGTAGACTCTTTCATAGCCGTCTGGAATTGGCACGCGGTCGTGTACAAAGAATACGGTTGCATCGGTTACTACTTGCTCTTCGCCTCTGTCAAAGCTCATCCTAGCGACGCGTATATGGCTTCCTGTTGACATTTTTCATCAACTCCCCAACAGTTTTTACGTTTAAATCTACGCCTTGTGCGTATTTGTTTTTGCCTAAACTGAGGTCTTTCAGGAGTTCCTGTACTTTAAGTGCGCCCAGCATTTGCTCCAAGTTGGCCTTGGTTAGTATGGCGGTTGCTTCTTTGCCACAGTGTTGACACACCACGTTTAGTTTAATTGCTTTCATTTTAGTTCAGCGTCCAACCGATTAACGTTAGGAGGTATTTGCGTATAAACCACTTTACCCACGGGTGTTTTTGCTGTTCATTCACCTGGAGCACAACTACCTTAACTGGTATTTTTGAGGGCATTTTACCATACCACACTCTTCTCACTCTGCACCACAGACACGTCAAGTGAGGCCTGCGTAATTTGTTGTCGCAGAGGGTATGACAGGCTAAAGGTATGCCCTTCCTTGGTTCGTTGCCGTTTGTAATGTAGAGGCTGTAGAAGTATCGTCCCCTGTCCAGAATTAAACGTGACTTGAACATTACATCCCTCAGAAAAAATGGGTTTCGAGTGTTTTGCCACTCTACTCACCGTTTAGATGTGATTTGGGCAAATTTCTTGCAGGAAGACTACCAGGTCGTCTATTGTTACGGCTATGTGTTCGAAGTCTAGTTCTGCTTCTGAGTGTTCGCCTACTGGGAATGGTTCGTGCGGTACTGGTTCAAACCAGTCTAGCCACCAGTCTTTGATAATTACACAGCAGTTGAACGCTTCTCCTAGTAGAGATGCGTTAACTCCACATGGGCAAGCTGTGGTTGCTGTTGGGCCAAATGTGCCATATTTTACTCTTTGTGCGCTAAATAAGTCTCTTAGTGTTGTTATTACACCTGCCGCCACGTCTTTGAATCCCTCAAAATGTGCTTCATATATTCTGCCTAGGTATGAGCGGACGTAGTTGGATGCTCCAGATGAGCATAATTTCTTCCAAGGAATTATCAATGGGCTTGGCAATCGCTCTGTGTTGTCCCTCATTATGTCGTCTGTGTCCTCGTCAACTAGAACCAGGCGGCCGTCATCTATGTCTAGTTTAATATGCGGTATGTTTGTCACCAGGTCTTGGTCTAGGTCGTATAGTCGTGCGCCTAGCATGTACCACGGGTATTTTAGTGGTAGTGGTACGTAATAGTGTCCTGCCGCACCCCAGGCGTGTGAGCCGTATTCTATGTCTCTTGAGCGTATGAATCCTTTTGGCGCAACTTTCTTTATTGGCCTAAGATAGCGGACTGTGTAGCTGAATGTGTATGCGCTAAAATATATTGTGTTTAGGTTCCATGGTATCTCCAAATAGACGTTGTTGTAGAAGCTGGTGTCTAGTAGGTACTCCTCATCCCGTTCCCAGCGTCCAAACGGGATTTTACACCTGTAGTGTGGAACCAACGCTGGGTAGTCTATTTTGACGTCTAGTGGTAGTGAGCGTATTGCGCAGAAGTGGGCAAATTGCGCTGTTTCTGGCGACATTGAGTACAGCACAGCTGAGCCGTCGCCTATGACTTCTAGCTTCTCTGGGACGTCTATGATGTCGTAGTCGTAGTATGCTTTTGATTTGGTTGCGTATAGTTCGACGTCTATGACGCTGATTTGGTCTCGCTCCGGCAGTTTCAGCCTCACCGTACCAGCGTTTAGAGCGGCTTCTGTTATGTCCTCAGCCAGATAATGCCACTGCCATTCTGTTGGCATTGTTTATTCCTCCGGCTAGGTTTTCCCAGCCGCTCTTCTCCACGTTTCTACTGTGGGAACTAGACGCGTGTTTATGTTTTGGCGCCAGTCAATTGTCTTTGGCGGTAGTGTGGCTACTTTGGATACAACCTGGTCGTACATGGGGCCCCAGTTTGCAACCCAGTCGCCTAGAGCCGCCCGGATTCTTTCACCTATGATGGGTGCTCCTTTGGTCCGGGCCGCTTCTTTCCATTCTTCGTTTGACACTTTGGCTACGCCTTTCTGTCTGGACTTGGCGGCAACGGCTTTGGATACTGCGTCTGCGTAGTTCTTTTCTGCGGCGTCTGACTTGGCTGGTGTAAGCCAGTCTGCTTTGGCGATGCCTGCTTCATATCTGGCTGGTATGTAACCGACTGCGGCTTCAAAGTTTGCCCGCGCCTCTTCCTTCGTCTTGACCATTTTCCATACTCCTCCAAATTTAGGCGAGTATGGTGGGGTATGAAGTTTCTTATATATGTTTAGAGTGGACCGTCTTACTGTACTACGTCTGGTTGTTCCTCTTGCGTTTCTTCTTCTGGTGGCGCTTCAGCGTATTCTTCTTCTTTTACGCGTTCTTTTATTATCTGGAAGTCAATTATTGCGCCTAGTTTTGTTTTGATTATTTTTTTCTCCCAGTAGTATTGTCCGTCGCTTGTGTCGTAGAGTTTTTCTAGGACGCCTAGTTCCATTTCATCTAAGACCCAGTGTGTGTCGAGGAGTACACCGAGGTACCTCTTATAGTTTCTTTGTGTTATTGCCACATTTTGTCCAACCCTGGCCACGTAGTATTTAACTTCGCTTGGAACCCATCCCCATACGTTTCTCCACATCTGGCACTCTGCCTTAAGGTCTGCCTTTCCCAGCTTATTTATGTCTGGTAGGGGCCCCTTAAGTAGGTACCTGTCTGCGTCGAAACTCATATTCATCACCCCTTTAGCTTTGCCATTTTAGTTTTAATTATTTTTCTCCCACATGCTTCGCAGATGAGGAATGAAACATAGCCTTCTTCAAGTCCTTTGCTTGTTAAAGTAAAATATGGTTCGCTTATCTTATGAGTTTCAAAACAGCAGATGCATTCAAAGTAGCTTTCATTCATTTTTTTCACCGCGTATATATATGTCCTAGGAGAGATATATCTTTTTCGATAGACCTCCCCATTCATCCCGTTACGAACGTTACACCGTAGGACGGTCTCTTTTTTTTGAGAGAAGCGGCCTAGATTAGTTAAGCGTAGTGCGGCATCTATGGTTTTATGTTATTATAGTTTAGATATTTTTGTTGCCAACCAAACTGTTTGGTGGCATCTGTACATACCAGTCAAAAGGTTTATATACTTCCTCTGCCCAGGGTGACCCGAAAGTTTGGAGGAAATAAAATGAGCGTGTCTAAAACAGAGAAGTTTAACTTTACTGTGTGGATAACGACGTATGAAGATTTATGGGAGGAATATCAGGATATGCCAGAGGAGTGCCGAAAGAAATTTGAGTATATAGTTACAGAGATGTTTAAGCGTGGAGTGGATATGGAACAATATAGATATGTGTTAAAACAAATGGAATAAGGAGGTGAAAAGATGAGTGAATTAATCGGTAAGGAAGATGCAATTGAAATTGTCATGGAAAGGGCTAAGGAAGAAATTGAAAGTTGTGCTATAATGACAGGTTATCAGCCGGAGGAAAATTGCAGTTCAACATGTGAATATTATAAACTTTGCCAGGAAATTTTGAAAATTGCCAAGATGACTGAGGATGAGTATATTGAGGGTAAATGAACAGTCATGTCTTCAGATGCATGACATAAGATATGAGGGAGGTGAAAAGACATGGTCGTGAAAATTTCTAAAAAGCCGGTTGCCGAGCTTCAAGCAGAGTTAGAGAAGGCGCCGAAGCGGGTGATAGGTCGTTGGGCGGACCTAATCGCCGAGGTGGTCAAATCTGGGCAAGGGGCTGAGGTTACTGGTCTCACGAGGGGCCAGGCCTGGGGCCTTATGAGGACAGCGAAGAATGCCAAGTGTACCGCTCAGGTATTGGACAAGGGCACAAGGGTTATTATTTTGCCGCCGGCGAAGGCGTCAAAATAGTTCGGTGAG
>Ga0315310_10001521_pt1 | contig 14729 bp, 18 predicted proteins | sample TDP5_MG_FD_203630 | JGI IMG/M metagenome (GOLD analysis project Ga0315310, IMG submission 203630) | Freshwater sediment microbial communities from Lake Towuti, South Sulawesi, Indonesia - TDP5 | ecosystem: Environmental > Aquatic > Freshwater > Lake > Sediment | place: Indonesia: South Sulawesi... | reverse complement strand
GCTCCTCGGTTACACTTCGTATCCCCAAACCTGAACTAATCTCAACTTCTCATCTGTCTGAAGTCCTCGACTTTCAACGCGGGTTCTCAAGCATTCTATGCATTTGTCAAGCGTTTTCTGACACTTGTGTCCGCAGCTAATGATCATGCACATCCTAAAATGTCGGCTCGGCAAACTCTCTGACTCCTCCCCATATAATATGCGCTTGAAAATTAAGTTTAACTCGTTTCCAGAGCGCAAACAGAGAGTTACGCCATGAACCCTCTTTGCAGCTCAACGACTTCAGCGCTGTTTTTTGTGCCAGCGTAGGCGTCTAGATACTTCTGGTTCAACCTGATGAACTCGAGTCCCCACTTGAACTTGGAAAGAAGCCTCTCCGCTTCCTCACGGAACCCCGCAATGTAAAGCGCCGCTGACAGAGCTTCCACCGTGCTAAGTTTAGTCGGCGTTCCAAAATTCACCGGGTTAGCGGCGACGAGGTAGGGAAGAGCTCTGGAAGCCCCGAGCGTGTTGATTTCAAAAACTTGGCTGACATGTATCCAACTGCAGTCTATTGCGGCCAGTCCCCTCCTAATGATTGTTGATCGGTCAGCCGGCGAGAGAGCCTTGGCAGCAAACGGGTTCAGAACGACTGCGCCCCGAGGTAATGCTTTGACCCGGTGAACCACGCGTGCCAAGCCGAAGCGCTTCAGCTTCAGCGTCGTGCACTTTCTCGGATCGTCCTGCTCAGCATGATAGACAACAATCCTGATGCCTCTCTCCTCAGCCAAGTTTCCGCACCTTCACATGGGACATGGGGTCATCGATTACGCATGGAACCCAATCCAACAAGTCAGTTGCAATTAAGTGGAAGCCCTTCGCCGAAGCGGCAAAGTCTCCAGCCGCACCATTGATGAATGCTCCAGCAACAGCAGCCTCAAACGGGTCAGTTCCCTGTGCAAGGAAAGCAGCCACGATGCCAGAGAGCACATCGCCGGTTCCGCCAACAGTCATCCCTGGATTGCCTGTAAAATTGAGCTTGACTCGTTTTCCATCTGAGATCACGTCTGTGTGTCCTTTCAGCAAGATTATTGCGCCTAACTCTTCAGCGGTTTTCTTCACATCGGAGGCTTTCTCCTTCAAGTCTTTGGGAGGCTCGTGGTCGGTTAGGATTTTGTACTCACCTGAGTGCGGCGTTAAGATCATAGGTGACTTCACTTTGTGCTTGACCTCGGCGAAGGCTTTCAGTCCATCTGCGTCTAAGAGCAGGGGGGTTTTTTTTGTCTCAACCAGTTTGACCATTTCTTTGACGAACGCTCTTGTTTCCTTGTGTAATCCTAAGCCTGGACCTATAGCAACAGCTGTTGCCTTTTCTAAATACGGATTAAGCGCAGCCGCATTGCCGGGGTTGAGGTGGTCGCCCTCCAACTTGACTGTGATCAGGTCGGCAGACATTGAAGAGATGGCGTAAGCAGTCTTAGCCGGAGCTGCCACGTGAACCAAGTCGACGCCAGCACGGTAAGCTGCGGACGCCACAAGAACCGGGGCACCAGAAAAGACTTCACTTCCCCCAATGACGAGGAGTCTGCCAAAATCTCCTTTATGCGCCTCTGGTGAACGGGGCTTCACGACCATTTGTACGTCTCCTGGACCCGCAAAACGCTCAAACTGTTCAGGTAACCCGATGTCGGCTACCACGACTTCACCGGTGCATTTCTTTGCTTTCTCCAACCCTGGTTTGGTTTTGTGGAAAGTGACTGTGAGATCAGCCTTGACAGCCTCTTCTAGAACCTCTCCAGAATCTGAGTTGATGCCAGTGGGCACGTCAACTGCAATTCGAAATGACTTCATCGCGTTAATCTTCGTTATCAACTGGCGAATCGGCGGTCTTGGAACACCGCTCAGTCCAATTCCTAAAAGGGCGTCGACTACAATGTCAGTCTCCACGTCAGGAATCAGAGATGAATCATAGACTTCGTGAATACTCAAGTAGTCCTTCAAACTTTGCAGTGCATTCCAGTTTACTTGGGCTTCTTTATCCGTAATTTCTCCAGGCTTTCCAGCCAGTACAACTTCAACATCGAAGCCATAATTAAGAAGATGCCTTGCAGCCACGAAGCCGTCGCCGCCGTTCCCACCCAGTCCACAAAACACAGCAACCCTGGTTTTTTCCGGTTTGAATCGACTCTTGACTTGATCTGCTATGATTCTTCCAGCGTTTTCCATGAGTTGCAGTCGAGACACGCCGTAGTATTCAGCGTTAATCTCTAAAACGCGCATTTCTCTGCTTGTAATTGACAATTTCGACGTCTCCTTCGATCGTCGCATATTACGGTTGTGTGGCAGTATATTTTAGGTTATGTGCCTAGGCAGTTGGATTAGCAGGGTACGCTGATGTAGAAGTGAGTCTCGTACACTTCGAAGCCGAATTTTCTGTACAGTTTCAACGCAGGCAGGTTGTTTCCGTCCACTCCAAGCTCTAATACTCTTACGCCCTCTTTTTTCAGTCGATCCAGAACCTTGGCCATAAGTATAGTTCCAAAGCCTTTTCCCCTGTGAGCCCGGGCAACAAACACGTTTATGCTCGTCTTTTCCTTTTGAACTGGATCCCAAGTGATTCTGCCCAAGACTTCATTATCGTGAAAGATTTCCACGCTTCTCTTCTTGAGACGAAACGTTCCCTTTTCTGTCGGATGTGTCTTTTCACATCTGTATGTGCTCAAATCCAACTTCATGGAATAGTAGCATTCGCTGATCTTGAAGCCTGCTTCCCTGAACATTATCAGTGCGTCTAAGTTCTTTGCAATCAAGACGTCAGACGCAGTCGTTAAGCAAACGTTTCCCAGACTTGGGTATTCAACACTCTCGACTTCTTTCTTAGAAAAGTAGTCGGTCAATTCATTCGTTAATCTATTTAGAACATCCTTTCTTCTCTGGATGACTCCGATTCCCAAAATGTATGCCCGCTTACCCACATCATGTCCGTATCTTTCCCTCAGCTCATTGACCCACTCTGGATTGTAGACAGCAACAACAAAACCAAGGAATTTGTCATCTTCTTCAGCAACAAGGAAGCATTTGGGCTGAAAAGGCTTGATGTATTCAAAAATTTTCTGGAACCTCCCAAAGTCTCCTCTAAGCAAAGAGCCTTTCTTGCCCCAAAAATCTCTATCAGGAAGGCTTTTGGCAAACTCGAAAAATCGTTTTTTCTCGTCTTCCTTTAAGGGACATACGATCATGTCCTTCATGCCAAACCTCCATATGTGCGGTTATAGCATAGGAAAATTATTTTAGGTTATAGGCTACAACTCTGTAAGCAAGTATATGGAGGAATGTAAAGGCTATGCCCATGGCTTTCGTGTTGATCAACGCTGAGATTGGTTCAGAGGAAGAAGTTCTCAAGGAACTGAAGAAAGTGGAAGGTGTGGTTGAAGCCTTCGTCGTCTACGGAGTCTACGACGTGGTTGCCAAGATCAGGTCTGACACAATGGACAGGCTGAAAGACGTTGTCACGTGGCACGTGCGCCGCTTGAACAAGGTCCGCTCCACGCTTACGATGATCGTTGTGGAAACCTAGCCTTCCAGCCTCTATTATTTTTTGTGCATCTCCGTTCTGAATTCTCGTTGTCCGTGCCTCAGAGGTCAAAGTTCTTATCATCGAGGCCCAATCTTGTGGTCTATGGTCGCGTAACCAATGGCAGTCCTTCACATTGGGATAGACGACACCGATTCTCCGAGGACAGGGTGCACCACTTATGTAGCTTCTCTACTTGTGGCGAAATTCAATGCGCTAGGCGTGTCTTTCTTGGATTATCCGAACCTTATTCGGCTGAATCCAAACGTGCCTTGGAAAACCCGCGGCAACGGCGCCCTCTGTCTCAGAATAAAATGTGAAGAGACCAAAATTGAAGAAATCAAGGAAACAACCATAAACATTGTAGAGGCAAGCAGCGACCTAGCTTATGCAGGAACCGAACCAGGCGTAGTCTTCTACTCCGGCAGCACTGTCCCAGAAGAATTGAGAGACTTCGCCAAACAAGCCATTCAAGGCGTAGTCAAAATGAAAGACGCAATGAAGCTTGTCAAGCAGTTTAGGGCTGAAGCTGTCGGCTTCAAAACTGGAAGAGGAATAATAGGTGCACTGGCCGCTGTGGGAGAAAACCTCTCGGGGGACCATACGTTCGAGCTCATCGCGTACAGAACGGCCTCCAAACGTGGCACTCCAAGACAAATCGAAGCCGGCTCAGTGGTTGAGATGAACGAGAAGACAAAGCCCCTAACATTCAACAATGTGGACCCCGAGAGAGGACGGATATTGATCACGCCTCACGGACCCGACCCAATACTCTACGGCATCAGGGGCGAGACACCGAGCATAGTGAAGCGCGCTCACAGCATGGTTCGGTCACTTGAACCCGTCGAACGCTGGACAATTTTCCGCACCAACCAGGGCACAGACGCCCATCTACGTAGGATCAACTCGATCAGCGACGTCAAACCGTTCAACCCAATCATCGTGAAAGGTACTGTTGCAGAGGAGACAACAGTGATTCCTAGGAGACACGTCATCTTTCCAATCAGCGACGCGACTGGACAAATCGACTGTGCAGCATATGAACCAACAGGTGAACTGCGCAAAATCGCTCAAAAACTCGTTAAAGGCGATGTCATCGAAGCTCACGGAGGCGTCCGCCCACCTTCAAGGAAAAGACCCCAAACAGTGAACCTTGAGAAAATAAAGACACTGAAGCTAGCTCCGGACTTAGTTTACCGGAACCCTCTCTGCCGAGAATGTGGCAAGCGCATGGAGTCCATGGGCACGGGAAAAGGCTTCAGATGCCCAAAATGTGGCTTCCAATCATCAACAATCGAAAAATCAGTCCAGCAGAGAAACAGGGAGCTGAGGAAAAGATTCTATGTAACTTCACCTCGTTCGCAACGGCATCTGACAAAGCCGCTCAGTCGTTATGGAATGGAGAAGTCGGGTAAACCAAAGGTAATGATGTCGAACTGGTTTCAGGTTAATCAATCGTGATTCTGAATTCATACGGATTAAATAGTCAACGCCGAGCCTTCTCTAGTCCAACTGGTGCGGTCGAAAATGGACGAATCGGAAGCCTACTGGGGAGGACTCGCCGTCGCAATGGTCATGCTGGGCAGTGGATTCTCTCTACTCCTGTTCCCAACCTACACGGGCTACGGCGCCGTCATACTGTCCCTCGGAATCATGACCATGATCATCGTGTTAATGACTAAAGCTCTGATAATCCAGATTCAGAAGTGGATGGACTACAACGCACGCATAGAAGAGACAGTCGCAAACATCCTAGCCCTAAAACAGATGGGAATCCCAGCGAAAGCAAAAACCGCTGCAAAACATGAGCCTAAGAAAACCGAAATCCGAGAAGAAGAGATAGCAGCATAACTGAGCAGTTACCAAGTCCTCGGTCAGAATTCGACATTTTACTTCTGTTCTTCAACGTTGAACATTTGAGTGAGCAACTTGTAGAGTTCGTCTCCGCCCTCGACGCCTTTGAACATGTCTTTCTCTGCCTTCAAGATTTTGCCCACCGTTTCATAGGTTCTTCTCCACTCTGCTTCTTTCCAGATAATCTGATAGTGCCTGAGCTCAAGCCAAGCGCGGAAGATGAGCACCACAAACATCCCAACTGTGACCACAAGGTTCAACATATAGATCTCAAACACATCAACCAATCCAGACTCACTCCAAACAATTCTCGCTTCTATCTACGCCATAAAACTGACCTAATCAGAATTTAAACTGTTTGCGAACACGATTGCTAAGACAGAATCCACAAAACATAAAAAGTCCACGTTTGAATTATGAGGAGAGGCCAAACAGAATGAGCGAAGTCCTATCACCACTCGGGTATCAGCTGGGAATCGGCGGAATCGGAGGCTTCATAGCCGGATACGCCCTCAAGAAATTCATGAAAATCGTCGCCGTCATAATCGGACTATTCATCCTAGCCCTAGTGTACTTGGGCTACAAGGGCATCATCTCCATAAACTACGGCGCACTCGGAGACTCAGTCTCAGATGCACTGGGTCTTACAGGTCAAGCAGCAGAATGGATCGCCCCAATCATAGCGCACTTGCCCTTCGCAGGCGCCTTCGGACTAGCATTCTTCCTAGGCTTCAAAATGGGCTAAAATGCGCTGGAACGCACTCCAAACAACATGAAACCGCACCCAAAGCGCACCTCAAACACAACCCAAAAAACAGACCGATCCAAGAACAGACTCCAAAAAACAAACAGCCCAAATCTCACTAACCCAGAAAAATTTTTCACAGCACACACTAACAGTAGACACCACAAGCGTAACATTATCAAACACTTATCCTGAATTCATAAACCACATATTAACCGCACACTCTGTTGAAATAAGGGTGTAAATGATTGGTACAAGAAACCATAGCCCTACCACCCATACAGGAACCCACACCGGAGAAAATAACAGAAAGAAAGGTCATAGTCTACAAGACTCTCATCGATCCAACCGTTATCAAGCTTGCCACAGAAAAAGTCAAAGACCGCCTGTTCGTAAAATTCGGCTTTTTGAAACCCAACCCAGATCAAATCCAGCAGATCGCATTCGAGAAAGATTACGAACCATTCGTGATAGTCGATGGGAAATATCACATAGACTACTACCGAAGACGCATCTACACCTTAAAAGTAGACGAAAAAGCCCAAGAAGTAATCCTCTTCAACCAAAGATTCAAACCCGAAACCTCAAACGAGCCAGTTCAAGGCAAGGTAGTGCGAATAGAAGGAGAAGAACGCCTCATCCACGAGGCAAAAGCCTACATTGTACTCTCAGCCGACGGAAGAGAAGTCTCACCCAAACGCATACCTTCAGCACCATCAGAAGAACATTCTAAGAAACTGGCAGCAGAAATGGAAAACACAAAAAGACTCGAAATCCTGCCAAACGAAGAGATTGACATAGTCCGAAACAAAATCGTCAGAAGACCACCAGAAATCAAAAGAGTGGTCAAAGAACTCTTCGAAGTGGTCGACCGCGCCGTCATTTACACCCCGATCTACAAAGTGAAATTCCAAAACGTCAAGACAGGCGAAGTAAAAACAGTCAAATTCGACGGCGTAACCGCTCGACTACTTTCGTAAGCCCGCTAGAAAGGACACGTCGCAAACAGCAGCAGTCGTTCAAAACGGACCTTTATTGCAAATTACTTGCGACCCACGTTTAATCAAGTACACCGTGGAGTTACCGTTTGCAGGGCTCCCAGGATTGCTCCTGTGCTCCTTCTTCAGAAGATCATGGATTTCTCTGTAGCTCTGAAGATAACGCATGCCCTTCGTCGTTGTCTTGTAAATTTTTCTCTGGGTGTTCTCCGGAATTTCGAGCAACTTCAGGTCTTCCAGCAGCTTCAGATACTCGTTCAACTGTGCGAAGCTTAGATTAGCCCTGTACATCATCTGGGTCTTCAAGGCTCCATCAATGGCCACCTGTAGGATCTCGGCAATAATAAGCAGGCGGTCTCGACGTCTACGCGGACTGTCAACATACGACAAAACTCTTCAAAACTCCTTTCCTACTCATTTCACTATCACATCAAAAGCCATCTAAACCCTAAAAGCAGTGTTTCCTCTAGAAGAATATTCCAGAAATCAATATAGTGTCAATACTACAGTTGAAAACAAGACCAAATGAATCTGCTACCAAGTTTAACTTCACAATTGCTAGGACATAAAAACCGCGGGTATGAATATTGTTCTGAACCGGGTTTATCCTATGGCTAGAACGCCTTCGAAGACTTTGTCCTCGGTAACGTTCAGCTCGCGGGCGAGCCAGAACTTGAGAAGTTTAGCGTCGCGTGGAAAGTCACCGTTGTAGGTTAAGACCCTGCCTTCCTTCAGAGCGTCAGCTTGAAAACTCTTCTCTGCCTCTTTGAACAGGAAGGAAACGGTCTCGGCGCCTTTAGCCAGAACCTTGAAGTCGTCCCATTGCTTGCAACGCACGATTACAGGTGGACCGCGAGCAGTGTAAGCTTGCATCTCCTTGGGCGAGGACAACTCCTTGATCAAGCCCGCAACCTCGGCGTGGAGCGACTCCAAGCGTTCTTCAACCCTTGTGATCTTGTTGGGAACTTCGCCTGCTTGACCGAATTTTCCAGCTATCTTGCCCAGTTCCCCTATTAGTCGGTCAAGGTCCTTCTCGTGCTCACGCAGAACATTGATGATGAAGTCTACGGCTTCCAACGCCTCGTTCTTACTTGGCTTCCTCGCCATCATCAACACCAACAAAGCTGTCAGAGGATAAACGCGACAATCACTAACTATAATCATCATATGCTTAAATAAACATAGTGCATTACCAAACAATATCCACACAGAAGCATCGACATACATACTAGCAATATTATTTGATACGAGCTACAGTGACATCCTTGGCAATGCACATTCGAAAACAATGTTAAACGTTGAATTGCCTGCACGGAACCTAGAGAGCTTTGTCTCAAACATTATTATTTGAAAAAAGTGAAGATGCGCGAGAATGAAATGAGGAATCAGGTTCGAGTTGCTCCAGGTCGACTTAGGAGTTCGTAGTACTCGCTGAGTAAGAGTGCACCCTGAATTATCAAGAAAATGCCAATGATCAATTTGAAGAGGTCCACTGGCAATATAATTACCAAAAGGCCGAAGATTATGGTTATTATGCCTAAGACTGGCTTAGAGAGGGTCACACCGATCTTCTTAAGCCCTTTCTCCACCACATCAGTCATAACTCTTTTTCACCTCCAACTGCATTCGCATAGACCACGTTTTGAACCGATCGAGATTTAAAACCTTCTAAGACTAACAAATGTGGCGCCGGGAATGGGATTCGAACCCATGCGGCCCAGAAGGGCCACAGGCTCTCAAGGCCTGCGCGTTATCCACTCCGCCATCCCGGCTGTACAGACCAGTTTTCAATAACAGTTCGGTCTCGGATTTATTAAACTGCTTATAGTGGCTGATGAACGGCAGGCATTAATACCTCTGTTTGTCCAACTATTGTTTCTAGGAGAGAAGGGAATCAGGTGGACAGAATTGATAAGGCTCTCTTAGTGCTACCGCTTCTTCCATTAGCAGATCTGTTGTCCACACTTTTCGCGCTAGGTTTTGGCGGTGAAGAAGTCGGGATCTTGGCCAGACTAGCGTTGGAGCAGTATGGAGTTTATGGGCTGATTCTGCTCGCTGCGTCAGCCTCGCTAATATTCTTTGTCTCGATGAAAACTGTGATTTACATCAAGAGGCTTTTCGTTAATGAATGGGAGCTCAAGTCGGCTCGGCACGTCCTGAGAATTCCAATCTATTGGTTCTTCATTCTTGAAGGTGTTTACGTTTCTACCGTGGTCATGAACCTGTTGGTTCCGATATCTCCTCAGTTGACTCAGAGCATCGTGTTGAGAGCGGGGCTAGTTGCTGCATACTTTGCGTGCTTCAGCATGTTCACTATGCCGCATGTGAAACATCCTCGATAGGCGAGAGGAAGTTGCTAATTCTTGAATCATTCTGAGGGTGTGGACAAAAAGAGGAAAGAGGAGTTATTTTGCTGGTTTGAAGTGGCTGATGTCATTGATTGAGCCTTCTCGCTTGCCTTTCGGTTTGAAGACAGCTTCAACTTTCATGCCGATTCTGACTTTTTCTGGCGCAATACCTTCTACTTTATGAATTAGCCCGCCGTCAGTGTCGTCGATCTTTACCATAGCATATATCATAGGTTTTTCGAGTTTGTCTCCATTCAGATCAATGTGAGCTACTGTGTAGGTTTGGATCACGCCTTTAGTTCCTACGTTCATCCATTCTTCAAGCTTGTTGAAGCATTTTTCACAGTACATACGCGGTGGAACGTAGACAATGCTGCACTTCTTGCATTTTGCGCCCATTATTTTTCCGTTCTTTTTGATTTCTTGGAAGAATCGTTCTCCGGCTATGCCAAGCGTGTAGAGGTAGTCGGTTTCCATGTGGTCTGGCCAATGTCGTATCTCGCGTGAGTCTTGGATTTTTTCCGTGCTCATTCAGTTCATTCCTCCTTCAGTGGTTTGAAGTATTTTATGTCGGTGATGGCGCCTGTTCGCTCCTTCTCGGGCTTCCACATAGCTTTGACTTTCATGCCAAACTTCACTTTCTTCCAGTCTACTTCCTTCATTGTGTGCAGTATGCCCATGCCTGGAGAGGCGCCGTCCAAGTCGACAACTATCGCTATGATTGGCTCTTTCAGTCTGCTCGCATCACCTGCGACGAACGGGACTGAATATGTATTTATGGTTCCCGTGTCTCTGACGTATGTCCAGCCATCGGTCGGTTTGAAGCATTGCTCGCAGAACATGCGAGGTGGAACCATGATTCTGCCACACTTGCTGCATGTTGAAGCTAGGATTTTGCCTTTCTTCAGTTCGTTCAGAAACTTGCTCATAGCTATGCCTGCACTAAACACATACTTGGCTCTGGCTCGGTCGCGAATCGCTGGGATTTTGCCAGCTTTGAGGTCGGCTAATTTGACTTCTTCGCCTGGAAATTCCTTGATTTTCGCGCTCATTTTCCCTTTCACCTCACTTTCTCATCACGATGACTGAGCCGTACTGCATCAAGTCTCCCCAAGCTTGCGCCAAGCCTGTTCTCGGGTCGCCAGGTACCTGTCTCTTGCCTGCTTCGCCGCGTAGTTGCCAAAAGATTTCGCAGACTTTCATTAGCCCAGCTGCAGCAATTGGATTGCCCACTCCAAGTAAGCCGCCTGATGGATTAATAGGTAGGTCGCCGTCCCGTTGAGTCACACCTTCAGCTGTAAGTTTGGGCGCCTCACCTTTCTTGCACAGCAGCAGGCCTTCCATGTGATGCAATTCTTTATAGTCAAACGGATCGTATGGTTCAGCGACATCGATTTCTTTGGGCGGGTTCTTGATGCCAGCCATCTTGTACGCCATGCGAGCTGCGCATTCCACGTAGTCAGGGTAGTAGAGGTCTCTGTTTGTCCAATATGTTGAGTCAATGCACCAGCCAACTCCGTCAATCCAAACAGGATTGTCTGTGAGTTTCTTTGCGACGTCTTCTGAAGCAAGAACAATGGCAGCAGCTCCATCGCTTGTTGGACTGATGTCCAGTCTTTGAACCGGCCATGCCATGATCTCGGAGTTGAGAACGTCCTCAACAGTGATTTTTGCACCAAGTTGAGCGCACGGATGATCTAGGGCGTTTCCCTTGTTTTTGACTGAGACCAGTGCGATTTGCTCTTTCTTTATGCCATGTTTATGCATGTAACGGTGCATTTCCAGTGAGAATATCCAAATGAGTGTGGTGCCATGCGGTCTGTCCATTATTGGGTCGAATATAGTTGTGAAAGCTTGTGCCGGATGCGGTTGGCATGGCGACATTTTCTCTTCCGCCACAACAAGGCAAGTATCAAACAGACCTGATGCTACATGCCACCAGCCTGCTTCCGCTGAGAAAACACCTGTGCCCCCTCCAACATAGACTCGGCTGAAGGGTTTGCGCCAAGCGCCGGAGCCGTCAGTCATATTTTCGCCTTTCATATGAATACCATCGAATGCGTCTGGTGCGCTTCCATAAGCCACGCTTTGTATGTCCTTGAGTTCAAGTCCTGCTTGATCTAGCGCCATATTTGAGGCTTCCCAGCACATTTCTCTGCCTGTTTCCTTCATGTTTCTTCTGAATAGGGTAAGCCCTGCGCCTATGACTGCTACGCGTTTCTTGCCAAACATTCTACCTCACCTCCCTACTGAGGACGGCAACAGCGCCAGTCGCTGTGGGGATTCCGCGCCAACTCTGAGCTATGCCCGTGCTGACGTCGCAGATTTGATGTTTACCGGCTTGCCCGCGTAGTTGCAGGACTGCTTCAAGAACTCTGTGCGCACCCGAGGCTTCAATCGCGTATCCCATGCCTAGTAATCCGCCTGATGCGTTGATCGGGATATCGCCGTCTATCTCGCTTTCGCCTAGTTCGGTTAGCTTGCCGGCTTCGCCTCTGCCGCACAGTTTGAGTGCTTCCATGTGTTGAAGTTCCTTGTAAGAGAACGAGTCGTCGATTTCCGCGAAGTCCACTTCTTTCTGTGGGTTTCGGATTCCAGCCATTTTATAGGCCATGTCTGCGGCTAATTCAGCGTATATTGCTCTGCCCCATTCTCGGGATTCAGGGTACGAAGTGTCCGAAATCCAGCCTACACCGCGTATCCACACAGGCTGATCTGTGATTTTCCTCGCATAGCTTTCTGAAGCCAAGACCATGACTACGCCACCGTCGGCTCTAGGACTAACATCCAAACAGTTTAGTGGGTAGAAGTAGGTTTGGGATCGAAGCACGTCTTCAATTGTGACACTAGCGCCATGCGCTGCGTTTGGGTTAAGCAACGCATTTCGTTTGTTCTTCACCACAACTTGAGCGCATTGTTCCTTTGTGTTTCCTGTTTCATGTAGGAAGCGGGTCATTTCCAATCCTGCCATATAGTAGGGATGCCCGCCTAGCGGTCGGTTGTAGATGGGGTCGAGTCCAAAGTTCACAATGCCGGTAAATGTTATGACATCTGAGACTTTGCTATGAGCTTCAACAACAACCGTGTTAAGTTGTCCTGTCTTGATAAGCATGTAACCTGTGGCTAAGCCTATCAGCCCATCGCTTGAAACAGTGAACAAGTGCCGCAGTGCAGCGCCTATCTGATCCGGGGCGAATTCGTCGAAAATACTGTGGCCTTCCCAATAGTCTTCAGCGCATGAAACAAAGCCATCTATGTCCTTGCGCGGATTAATGCCTCCCGCGTCCTCGTAAGCTCTGGTCGCGGCTTCAAACATCAATTCCTTGTAGGAGATGTCCGGTGTGATCGGTTTGAAACCAGTGCAACCTATGCCAACAATTGCAACTTCTTCTGACATTCAGTTCTGTTCTCCATTCTGATTTGCAGAATCCTCTATTGTTAGAGCGGAATCACTATAAAACTTTCGAAAGAACGTCCTAAAACCATGTTGAAACTCACGACCTCTTGTGATTCTTAAGCGCTTTCCGAAGCGTATCTTGTGGAGGTGGGTAGAGTCTTGTGGCAAAATGCGCCGACAGATTCTGGAATGGCTTTAATAGTGGTTCCGTATTGTCATTTGCTTCCGTATTCATTGGCAGCTAAGGAAGCGTTTGTGCGCTGTGCCAGTCTTGACCTTAGAAAAGATATCACAGCCTTGGTTGTGAATCACATGGGCGAGTCTTATGAACATCCGGTCATGCAGGTTCGACGCTTGTGGATTGGAGTCTGACGCCTCAAGCCGCCATAAGAACAGAGGCAGCGTGTTCGTCTTCTGGCAATTCGCGACGCATTGGAGTTCTTTCGGGCGCGCGCTGGCAGAGTCTTCATAGACGAAGTGCCGTTTATCTTGGGCTTTGTTCAGGTGGGGAGGCTAAGACTGTGATGTCGTCGATTGTGAAGCTGTCTGAGGACCCGGCTGAGAACGCCCGGATGCTGGAGAAGCTCATGAAGGAACGCCGATACTTTGAACTCAACGGTTTGAAACCGAAATCATATAAATCATGAACCATGGTCTTTTGGCTCGCTGAATTTGTTGGGTTGTGCGTTCTCATTTTTTTAGCTAGCACATAAAAGTTCTTAACCGATGAAAGAGAACATGTTCAAGGGTGATTTTCATGGAGCACAAGTTGCTGCAAGAGATTGCCAACAAATTCATAACAAAGCAAGATCTACTTCAGAGAGTTGAGAAAGATTTCAGCCTACTCCCTGTTGTGCTAGCCGGAGTCTCTTCACCAAAGGCTGCCGTTAGGTATGGTTGCGCTTCGGTGCTAATGGATCTGAGTCGAACTCATCCAGAGAAGCTGTATCCACACATGGATTCTTTCATTGCTCTGTTGGGTAGCAAGTACAGGATTCTCACATGGAACGCTATGGCGATTATAGCCAATCTAGCTAGAGTCGATGAAGATAGAAAGTTTGACGCCATATTCACAAAGTATTACAGCTTCCTGAACGATGAATACATGGTTACCGTGGCCAACGTCGTCGGCAACTCCGGCAAGATTGCGTTGGTTAAACCCTACCTCGCCCAGAGAATCGCAGATGAACTTCTTAAAGTAGAAAGTATTTCAACTAGTCCGCACCTGACAGAGGAATGTAAGAGAGTCATAGCCGAGAAAGCGATCGAGTCTTTCAGCGTGTTCTTCAGCCAAATCAAAAAGAAAGAGAAGGTCGTTCACTTTGTGAAAAATCAGCTAAACAGTCCAAGAAAAACCCTCGTGTCCAAAGCAGAGATTTTCCTCAAGAAGTGGAATGGGTAGACTAGACAAAGCGAGACGCGGGTCACCTGCGTCTGGGTCGGGGACAGAAATTCTGTCCCAGACCCCAACGTACGTAATACTCGAGATCGCATCCTATCCCTCTCTTTTCATTCACATTTTCTCGTTATCTTACAAGGGCACGCACGTGGAAAGTCTTATCTTTCAAGTGGGGACATTGCAACGCATGGCGTATTCAAGGGAAAAAGTGGCGGGAATGCTCTTTTTTGTCGCAGCCACGCAGTTCGTCCTGGGTTTGGCCGTTTCAGAGGCGTTGTATCCTAGCTACAGCGTGTCTGACAATTACATAAGCGACCTCGGAATCGGACCATCCTCTATGATTTTCAACTCATCTGTCTTTCTTCTTGGACTGTTATTACTCGTTGGAACGTACTTTCTGAGACACGTCTCTAACTTCAAAACCTTTAACATGCT
>Ga0315310_10001519_pt1 | contig 14744 bp, 27 predicted proteins | sample TDP5_MG_FD_203630 | JGI IMG/M metagenome (GOLD analysis project Ga0315310, IMG submission 203630) | Freshwater sediment microbial communities from Lake Towuti, South Sulawesi, Indonesia - TDP5 | ecosystem: Environmental > Aquatic > Freshwater > Lake > Sediment | place: Indonesia: South Sulawesi... | reverse complement strand
GGCTGTACCATAAAACACGATTCCGCCTGTTCCGCCCCAACAATGGACGACGGCTCCGTCCCAGTAGCAAAAAAGGTTCAGGTCTTCCCTATACCACCAGTCTCCTTCCTGAAGGTTGGAAGGGGTGCTTGTTACCCTTCCTCTCCACGCGGTTCGAGTCGCGTCAAAGGTTGGTTGTTGCGCCATTATTACCACCCCATTGCCACTACGGCTTCAGTTAAAGTTGTGCCGTGACCTACACCCACTAAGGTCATGCCCACAACTGGGGGGGTGGCTACGATGCATGTTGGCGTACCAGGATCAGTTAATGGGTCAGTAGAAACATTATAGATACACACAATGCGATTTATCACGCTTGGAGCCCATGGAGTGCTCAATGAAACGTTTAACACGTAGTTTCCAGCCGAAGCGCAGACTATGGTAGCTGTGCCATAGAACATGATCCCGCCGACTCCACCCCAGCAGTGGACGATGGCCCCATCCCAATAGCAGAAGACATTCAAATCCTCACGGTACCACCAGTCCCCCTCCTGAAGATCGGCGGGAGTGCTGGTCCTCCTCCCACGCCACTGAGTCCTAGTCGCGTCGAAACTTGGAGTTAAAGCCATTATTTAGCCTCCGGCTTTTTAACCTCCGGCGGCGAGGAGCCCCGTCTTAGGATCGTTTAGAAGGCCTGTGGCACCCATGCCCCCGAGGCTTGAAAAAAACGTGAAGCCCGTGACGATGACGGCGTCTATTAAGGCCGTTCTGTAGTCTCGACTATCATCCTTGTTCTTGCCACCGTTAAACAGCCTTGCCCTCACGCCCCATCCCCCTAAAAACCAGAAGTAACAGCTTCTGCCGTTAATGTCGTCCCATGGCCCACTCCGACCAGGGTGCAACCTACCGTGTTGCGGGTTATGACCACGTTGGTCGGCGTGCCTGGATCGGTCAAGGGGTTGGTTCGTAGGTTCCACTCCAGGACGCGCTCGGTTATGCGGTGCTCCGGGATCGTTATGGTTATGGCGTAGTTCCCTGCTGAGGGGACCACGAATACTCTAACAGCCGATGCTATGGTCCGCCCATCAACATATGGGTGGAAGGTGGCAAGGATGGTCACTTGCAGGCCTCCTCATGGGGGATGAGCCCCCTTATGGAGGCCCTATGGCTATGACCTTGGTCTTCAGGGTCGTTCCGGCGGTGACTACGTAGAGGCTCATTCCAACGACGTTGCCGACAATCTTCTTATTCACCTCAGGACCGATGAGGCAGTTGGTGCTGCAGTTGAGGTCCGTCATTTCGAACTGGACGTCGAGGACGTACTCGATTATGCGGAGGTCAGGAACCCTAACTTGGATGGCCACACATGTTGACCTAGCTGTGATTATCTGCTGGTTTTCACCATAGGCTACGAGTCTGCCTTCCTGAAGGACAGCTATCCGTCCGCTCTTCTCCGAATCGGTAACTATCCCCGGAACCGAATAGAAAGGAGGCACTTGTAATTACCTCCTTTAAGTGGTGTGGACCACTTCGTAGGTTGTTCCGGGCAGTACCCTTCCGACGCCAGTAACGGGATCCATGAGCCTTAGGGCCGGTTCCTTGACGTAGCTGACGCCGTAGAGCTGTGGGAAGTCAAGCACGTAGGCGCTCACTTCACCGAAGGCCCTCGAAATGAACACCCTTCCGTAGGCGGTAGTGTCCTTCTTCCATATGTAGGCGTTGTCGAACTCCTTTATTCGTAGGGTGTGGCCTAGCGCGTTCTTCTGGGCCCAGAAGGTAAGGAGAACTGGCTTCTGTTTACCGTCGACGGTGAACTGGATCGACTCGATCTTTGGGGAGGCGTGGATCGAAGATGCGGCATAGATCACGTGGACCGCGTTCTCGCCTATTCGGATGGCGTTTCCAACGGTTCCACCCATCAACAGGGTGCCGCTGTGGATCCAGTGCTGGGGCGCACCAGTCGTCCACATGCCTTGGCCTGGAGCGGCTCCCCAGTAGATGCTGTAGATGTCCTCCCAGTCGTCGCCTATGCCCAGCCAACAGGCCCGGATGGGGAGGGGCCCACCAACCTTGTTGCTGGCCGGCTGCTCATCATCTATCTCTGAGTCCATCTGTTCCTTGGCAACCATGGCGCCCAGAAGGGCCTCAGCCTCGTGTCGACGGTGGATATCCACCATCTCCCTCTGGGGGAGGGCCTTTATGAACTGCCTCTCAAAGCTTCGGCCAAAGCGGAAAAGCTCCTTGTCCGTCAAGTCCCTTGTGACGACACCGAGGTCGTCCGCCAACCTTTTAGCATCGTCCTGCATGCTCTTTAAAGTACTCAGGTTCACCAAATCTTATCACTCCTAAAATTTAAATAAATGTAAGCCCTAATAAGCCTAGTATTAAGCTTTAGTGTAAAGTAGTAGTGGGTAAGATGAAGTTGAAGGTGTCTCACACAATCGATTCTAACTTGCTTAAAAAAATAGAGGAATTTAAGAAGGAAAACTACCCGTACCTGTCAAGGAGCGATGTAATAGAGTTACTTTTAAGGGATGCACTCAAGGGAAGGGACATTTCAGTTGCAAAGTAGGCTACTCAACTATGACGGATAGGGTGTTGTATGGGTAAGCTGGCTCTCCTTCAACAGCCATTCCTGTTGGTTTTGGGTGTGGTCGGTCAACTATGGAGGGTTTGTGAGCCTCTAACGGCCTAAGAGTCTTCAACCTCTCCAGTAGGGGCTCTTGTTCCAATATCTTAGGCCTTAATTTTCGGACATCTTGGATCCTCGTCTGAACCTGAGGGGGGAGCTTCTCCCACAACGGCTGGGGGATCCTCCTACCGGGCTCGCCCAAGATGGCCTTCAACCCCCCTTGACCAAGGAGTTGCCCCTTCAACCCGAGCTTTTCCCTAACTCTAGCTCGGAGGTCCTCTACAGGCGAACTCAACTCATCCACTCCCTAGTGATTTTCGCCTGTTCCTTTACCAAGTCTCCCAGGTTGTCGACGGTTCCCGCAACCAGCTCCACACCAGCCTGGACGGGTTTCAGACCAACCAGATCCCTAGCAGTGTTTCTTGCGAGGTCCACTTCTCGTTTCACACTGCTTCTAATTGCATCCACCCTTCTCCTGATCTTGGACTCAGCCTTACTTGGCACTTCAGTTGCCATTTTAATCAACTCGATAGATTATTCATCTAACCCTATTTAAAAGCTTTTTCTCCTTGTGGCGACAAGGCCCTCTACGAGGAGGCTCCTTTTTTTCCGCCAACGCTCCACTATATACTCAACCCACCTACCCGGCTCCCAAACATATACCATAAGACCACCAAGATTAAGTATCCAACTCTGTATTTATGTTTTTTTGACACTCTCCACGACTAAAGTCGGGAGATTCTCTCCTCATCATCGGTTCACCTGCCAACCATAGGGAGCTAACTCTTTGTAAGGTATTCAGCGAACTTCTTGTATACGTCTATGCTGGTCCAGGAGCCACACTCCGGGGTTTCAAGGCTGAGGACCCAGCGGAGCCTTTCAACGTACTCTTCAACATCAACACTCTTCATTTCGAACCACATGTATCCTTTGTAGAGTTCCCACCAGGCCTTGTCGATGGGCACGGTGAAGTCCTCTTTGACATATTCGGTGAAGGGCTGATACCTGGGGGTGAGGACCTTCTTTCCGTAGGATAAGGCCTCGGCTATGGTTAGACCGAACCCCTCGGATAGGGAGGTTGATATTACAACATCCGAAAGCTCATATATGGAAGAGAGCTGCTCTTCGGTCAAGGAGCCGATCTCAGTGTAAAGATGGACATTTTTCAGGCTCTTGAGGGGCGCCAGATCTACCTCTCCAAGCCCAGTCACGATCAGAAAGAGGGTCTTTTCGTCGAAGGATCTCGCGATGGTTGGGAGGAGGTCTAGTCCCTTCCTCCTTTGGTTTGCCGAGATCCAAGTCACCATCTTCCTGTCACCCTTCTTCAACCCCTTAATCCACCTCTCATAAACCCTGTCCGGAGCAACCGGTTTCACTGCGTGATGAAGGACGTCGTCAACCCTTATTCCCACCTTCTTAAGCATCTGTTTAACGTAGTTTGAGACCGCCACAACCCTGGTGTTCTTCAATTTCAGGGCTTGAACCATCTTCGGCGTGGTGACTGGTAGCCCCTCAACCGTCCCATAGTAGATAGAGTTCCCTGAGATGAGGTCGTATCTTGAGAACCTGGCAACCGAGGAAAAGTCTATGGTTCCAACATATATGAGGTTCGGGTACATCTCATACTCCGGCTCAAAATCGTGGGCCACAATCAGGAAGGGGAGGTCCAAGGCCTCGGCTATGTGCCCTCCAACCTTTCTGTGGCTGAAGGCATTACTTGTTACTATCAGATTGACGGGGCTGGTCATATCATCCCTCCAAGGAAACTCCCGACTTTAGCCGGGAGAAGTTGAAGGAAACACACCCATTATTGACGCTATGGGTTTGATGACCTCATCATAGAACTTTATGACGATCTCGTCAGGGCTAATCCAGTTACCTTCAACATGATGGTATCGGGAGACTAGGAAGGCTGCTATATAGGAAACATCCGTGTTGTACAGGTGGAAAACTCTTGAGTGGGTGAACCTGTCCTCCCCAAGCATCCACGCGACCCTTTCGGGGCTGAACCCCATCCCAGAAAGGTTGAACAGGTAACAGTTTGCGAGGGGAATGGCACTCATGTACCTTAAGGGGAAGTCCGGTTCCCCCAAACGTTTTGAGAGGTAGTTCGCGATCTTTGTGAGGCTTGTTGCCATCCACAGGTCGTTGGAAACACACGGTACACCGTTCACTCCGACCCCCATAAGGTCCTCTTCTGTAAACCTGACTCCGTGAAGGATTGTGGAGATCTCAAACCTCCTATTATTGAAACTGTAAAGCCCCTGCTTCCCCCCATCTTGAACCATGTCAATAGGGACTGGGAATTCTTCGGGGACAAAATTCGGACAAAAAACATCCACGTCCGGGATCAGAATGTCAAACTTGGGTTGTTTAAGCCTAAGCCACGCGGACCCCAAAATGTATGGCTTGAAGCCCAGTTCCATAAGTTTCCTACACATCCCTAGGCCTTGCCTCAACACCTCATCGCTTATTCCCATGGGCGCCTCCCCCTAACTGTTTTACCATGGCCTCTATCGCCCTCTCGTTGAAGCCCATATCCTTGAGCTCTTTAACCATTTGGACCTCTAGCTCAGAAACGCCGCCACTCCTGTAGGAGTTTATCAACCTTGAGTGTAGGTCTGAATCGATCTGGGAGATTTCCTCCAAAATCTGCTCCAGAGACCTGACCTTGAGGGTCAAGTTCCCTATTTACTCCTCTCCCTCTCCCTTTTTCTCATGAGTTGTTTTATGAGGGGCTCCTTGAGGATCAGGGTTGGGCGCTCCATTAGGGGGCGTGGAACACCTTGTCCAAGATTTTGAACTGTACTCCTCACCTCTTCCCTCAACTCTTGGGCCTTTTCCTTAACTGTCTTCGAGCTTTCCTTTAAACTCATAAAATCCCTCCTATGGGGTGAGTATCTCTTTTACTATCCTCGTGGTTTCACTTAAAGATTTTCTGGTTACTCGAGATATAGCTTTTGGTAACCATATCTCCACGGTGACAAGTCCAAGAACCACTGTTAACGCCATTCCTATTAAGATCCCCAAAAGGAGGCTGTAAGGGTCCACGCTGGCTGCAAGGGCCCTCTTCTCGAAGATTGTATCCTTCAGAAATTCGCGATCTCTTAAACCTTTAACCACTCCAGCCAATTTCTCATCCAAGACCTCGGGAGTTAGCCTCGCCATTCTCAAATCAGAGAGTAACGCCATTTAAACCACCCAGATTAACTTACGAACTTGGTTCCTCTGACCTTGGCCACCCAGTCCCTGATGTTCAGGACGATGGCCTTGGCTATGACTGATTTGCCCCAAGTCTTCTCGATTTCCTCAGCCAGCTTCTCAGCCCTGTCCAGGATGCTGGCTAGCTGCTCCTTCCTCTTCTCCGGTATATCAATCTCCGTGAGCTCACTCGCCGATATCAGAAGTTCACGCCACCTCAACAAATGACCCATTCCACCACCAATCTTTATTAACACAAAGTTATAATTTAAACTTTAGGGATATGGATGCCAACAAAGGAAGAGTTAAGTCAACAGATAAATGAGATCTTTGGGACGGAGATAAAGTTTGAGGCCCTCACTAAGGAGGATCTGGAGGCCCTGTTGAAGGTTGTTCAGGAACCCTCAAATTTGATCCGTATCGGATGGAGAAAACTGAGGGATGAAACTAAGAAGAAGGTTGTTGAGGAGCTCATGGGCCGCCCCCTCTTGGACGAAATCCTGAAGGGGACCTTGGAAAAGAAGGAGGAAAAGGCGGGTGAAGACAAGGGTCCCCTTGGACTGGGCATTCTCCCCTCCATAAGGAATCGCGTCAGAGGAGCTCTCACAGAACCTGAAAAAGAGACTAAATGAGCCTCTCATTAATAAACATTAAAATGTATAAAAGGGAAACACCCGCGTAGAAACAAAGCCCTTAAGCCTCGGTAGGCGGACAGGCTGTTCGCCGGTCGAGGCGGAAATTCCTCATCAACCATTTCGAGGGAAAGTCGGCTTCTTGCAGGGTCCCGCCGATTTTGGGATGCTGCTCAACACTAATTTTTGGGGTGATGAAAACGCCCGAAACCGAAAAGAAATCTGAAACACCACTCCTAGACGCCATTGAGGAGTTAAGGGTGGATCTGGTCCGTTTGACCTTCAAAGCTGCGAAGCTCATGGTGAGGGAAGTCAAGATGATTCTAAAAGAAGTCTGACTTCCCTTTTTGGGGTGAATCAGTGTTCCATAAGATACTTAAACAATAAGGGTTCGATAAACGCTTTCGCTATGGGGTTATTTTTCCTTACAAAATCATTGGGTATCTTGACACCAAAATACTGAAACTTCTCAATAGGTCGAACATCTGGTATATCTGCAAACTCTCGCGGTATGTCTTCCCAAGTTATGTCCACAACTCTACCTTCATAAAGATTCCAAGCATGTGCACCTATGAATACTCCATTATCGGCTACACCCTCATAATATAGAATGTTACGCAAAGGATGAAGTAAACTCAACATCTGAGCATTATAGAAACACCACGCCTTTCTGGGCTTGACTAGAATTTGCACCAATGCGGTACGAGGTAGGACTGAACTTGGAAGGGCGCCCTCAAAATATTCACCATTACGGAGAATATACTCATAAGCCATTCTTACTGCCTTGCCTGGTTCTGCCATAGAAATCATTTTTTCAGTGTAATCCCTTACCGTTTTGCCCATAGTCTTAATCTCTCCACATCTATCCTAAAACCCTTTCGTCCTTGGGGTGTGAGATTGAGTGAATTAGCGAAACAAATGAAAGAACACGGAATCTCCAATCCCTGGAACTTAACAGAGTTTGACCAATGGGTTAACGACGCCACGAGAAAGGACATAAACGACGCGGTGGAACTGAATAACGGCCAAGTTTTCGGTCTCAAGATTTGGACCTGGAGGGAAATAGAAGCAGAGCACTTGAAGGAAGTGTGTAGGATTGATCCCCCAGCTTTCCTTTCTCACAGGTTCCAGTATAACTGTTACGATATGTAGTGTTCATTCAAAAACATAAGGATATAAAGTACCCCCAGACCACAATAAAAAGCAGTCCAGCTCCATGTGTTCTCGGTCAGTTTTGATTGTCTTTTGGTCGTCAAGATTGCGGCCACAGCCAGGGGCAGAACCAGAAGCATGGCCAGCGTGTTAAACCTGATTGTTAGTGCGGAGTACGCTACCGTGCAGACGGCCATGACCGCCACCAAGCCCTTTAACCCATAGGTGTTGGGTATAGTTCGAACGCCAAACTTTTTATCACCTTCAATGTCTGGGACATCTTTACTGGCTTGGAAGCCCATGACCCACAGAAAGGCCAAAAAGGAGTAGGGCCAAGCCCTATCTGGGCTTCCATAAACGCTCCAGACCGCAAACATTGGGAGGAAACCCCTAGAGAGGGCCATCCATCCAGTGTTAACAATTGGGTGAACTCTTCTCGGGCTGAATGGAGCCAAGGAGTAGAAGACGGCGAAGAAGAGGCAGGTCAGAACAACCAAGCCGAAGAAGGTGCCTATGGTGAAAGCCCTTCCTATGGCAAAGATGGCCAAAAGCCAAGAAAGGCCTAAAGCCTCCTCCCTAGAAACCAATCCAGAGGGGATGGACCTATAGGGCTTAATCAATTTATCGAGTTCCACATCCGCGTATTGATTGAGACACTGGCCACATCCTTGAGCAAGGGCGAGGGTCACCCCCACATAGACGGCTGTGATTAGGTGGGCGAAGGTTATCTCCTTTAAGGGCGTCAAGACACCTATGACACCTGCAATTAACGGCGCCACTAGGGTGAACGGCCTCAAAAGTTGAATTAAGCTTATGATTTTACCGAACCTTTTCCTTAGTCTTGGGTAACCCTGCCTGATTCCGTCATATTGAAACTCCATAGGTTCTCGACACCCAATCTTCCACAATCGACCATGAGAGTAAGCCCCAGCCATCATCATTCGACTTCTCATGGCCTAGGGATGCCATCATCGTTTTAATTTCTTCAACGGTTAACTCCTTTCCAACCCTTTCTCGGTAGAGTTGGGCCATGCAAGTTACAAGTCCGGCGATGTGGGGTGTGGCCATGCTTGTCCCGGAGAGGGGCCCGAACTTGGGTTGTGTTGGGTCCACCTCACTATCCAAGAATCCTACAAGGGCCGAGTCAATTCGTTCTCCAGGGGCTACGACATCGGGCTTAACATACCCATCCCCAGATGTCGGACCTCGACTTGAGAAATCGTTGACTTCGCCAGTGAAGGGTGATATTGAGCCCACAGTTAACGAGTTCAGGCAAGAGCCTGGTGAGCCCACCGTGGAATCTCCGGGACCCGAGTTACCGGCGGCCACGCATGGGATAATTCCCCTCTTGACAAGTTCATTGATGGCCTTTGCTTCCGGGTTATCTTCATCCTTTGGCGCGTCGTCTGCGCCCAAACTCATCGAAACCACCTTCGCGTCGAGCCCAATACACATCTCCATAGCCTGTAAGATGTCGGAGGTACAGCCCATGCCGATAATGAACCCGAGGGCCTGTATGCTTATTAAATTGCACTCTGGAGCCATCCCCTCAACCTGGGCGTTGTATCGCCTGTCAATTTCATAGGTTCCACCGACAGTAGCCACACACCACGATCCGTGCCCGTTGCTATCCTCTCCTGACCCGCCCTTTTCCGGCATCGCTGTCAGAGCCCTCACCCTTCTGAGCTGCTCGTGGACGACCCTTGCGCCTGTATCGATTACAACCGTGTTCACACCCCTCCCTGTGAAGCCTTGTTTGTTGGCCCTATCCAAGCCCAGCATCCTCTTCGTCCAATAACTTGAGGTGAAGGTCTTTCCTCTGTAGTCCTTGAACGTGCCCTCTTGTGGAACCAACAAGGCCCACTTCATATAGTCCGGATAAATCTTCTGGACTTCGCGCCACTGGGCCACCTCCTCGATGAGGTTAGGGGTCAGGACGGTGGCGATCATGTTGAAGGTTTTAATCTCCTTCCACTTGGATATGGGAAACTCTATGAGGCCCATGACCCTCGGAAGGAGGGTGTGGAACCTCGCCTCCAGCAAGCTGATGGGAACGATCTCCCTCAGTTGAGACTCAACCCTGTCGAAAACTCCCGCCTTCGCCTCAATTATGACCGGGGAGGCCACCCTTCGCCGATACGTCCTCAACAGCTCGGGTGTGAGTCTCATTACGGATACGTCCTCAGATAATCCAACCGCGTCAGCTTCAAGTCCTCTGGTTGCATGTGATAGACTGAAGGGGGCACATACGGAAAGGAGATAACCGTATAGCTTATCTCAGATGAGCCTGCGGGCAGATCTATCCAGTCTTGGGCCAGACCCCTTGTGAAATCGGAGGGATCCCTCCAAGTTAGGTTAAGCCTCTCAGCCTCGCTGCACGACATTCCCATGGTCACGCTCACCCGTAGCGCCGGTCTGCTCGATTGGAGGATGATGTATTGGGGTCCGGAGAGGCCTTGGGAGTTTGGAAAACCGATGGCGTCGTTTATTGGTGTTCTGGCAAGCTCCTTCCATTTTAGGAGGGTTCCTATCCACTGTGTGAATGCCACCCATGGAATTGCGCCCCACGTCAACAGGTCTCGGAATATGCCGTCTCCCCTCCCGCCTGCACTAACGTTGAAGTTTCCCCTCGGGGTGACGACCACTCCATACCCCCTTTCACTGACAGTCCTGCCCAGATCGGCCTGGTAATTACAGTCCTCAACGGTGACTCCGGGTATGTAGGGGTCGCTACTGAGCCCAACCAGTTGGGAGCCAAGCCTGTTGTATTCCTCACAGCGTGCATCCAGCATCGCGTTGTCGGCTGCGGCGAAATACATCCACCAAACGATCTCCACTCCATCCATTGGAACTTCTTTACTGACGGTGCTGAAGTGTTCCTTAGAGTCCAAGGTAATGGGAAGCCGTGGGAAGGTTTTTGACCCCAATAGGCCCCTGTCCTTCACGAACACAGGGTCGATGGATTTAACCCTTATATCTGAAACCCTGAATCTGGTTAGTGCAACCCCTCTTTGGGCCCATAGCGGCAAAACCACCCGTGTCGGATAAAACCGTCGCCCAACTTCTGACGCCACATTACCACCTTCTAAAGTCTAATTTCAATAAAGCTTATTTGCACCTCTTTTAATATTAATGTTTTATGCCGTCCCGTGAAGAGATAGAAAGCATCCTTTCGAAGTACTACCTGGTGGACCCCCCCAAACACGTCTTCATGTTGGAAAAGCCAGCCGTGGCCTTCACCGACGGTCTATCCTTCTTTAAGGGTTTGGCCCCCAGCTGGAGGAAGGATGTGGCTATAATCACGCCCCAAGGGGATGATGAAACCGTTCTCCACGAGCCCCTCCACAACAAATATGGTTTAAGCGAGATCGTCACCGACAGAGTCGCCAAGGTTTTGATAATGAAGCATCGGCTCTTGGAAAGGCGCCCCCTCTTGAATAGCCTGGCCCCCAAGAGAGAGGTCCATTACGAGGTGTGTCACGGCTGCCAACTTTGTAGTGACCTGAGCTCACTCCTGATCCGTTCACCAAGGGGCGCAAGCCCCCAACACCTGATCCTTAAGGAGGAATAGTTTGCCGTGTCCTAACTTCCGACCGGCGTGTTGCGATAAGCGAATGTGTGTTGCCACCAACCCCCACAGGGAGGTGAAGGATTGGCAAAGTATGCCCTGTGTCGATGAGGTGGCTTGGAGGGAATGTCCAATCTATTTGGAGAGAAGTAAGGGTGGTTAAGAGATATATATATGTAAAAACTTAAATAAAGATAAGTGATAAAATAAAGTGGAAGTGATAAGATGACCATCCTAGAAGAGGGATCAAATTTTCCCTCAGTCTTGGGAAGGAAGACCTACCCCAAAACAGAGATTAGGCGCGGACCCATCGCCGACAAGGCCATGGCCCTAATAGGTGGTGAAACCCCAGTTCACCTAGCCCAGCTTTTGAGGAGGCCCCTAATAGAAAAAATCCGCCCAAGGGAGCCCCTGAGTGTGGTTGGAGAAGAAATGGTCCACACGAGCCTCGAGCCCCAGATTACAAAGTACCCCATCTTTCCAATACTGAGCAGGAGTCACCCCATCCTTGATATAATTAAGGATAGGACTACAGTCCTTCCAAGGGTGAAACTGTTAGGGGCCTTCGGACTGGTGGACCCAACTCAGGTGGAGAAGAATATACCACGACCATGGGTCAGGGACACCATCTGGCCCCCTGGAAAGGAAATAGCGCGGATACCCGCCGTTCTGGGTATAATTCCAGGACCAGTAAAGACGGTGCTCCCCAAGATTAGCGTTGACGCTTCCTTGGGTGGAAGATGATCTAATTACCTCAGTTGTGAAGCCTTTGGCGCCTTGTATCTGTTCCCTATCCGAAGGGGACTTATCGGGATAGAAGTCAAAGTCCTTCATAAGTTTCATAATTTGACCCAACACCAGTAGTTAGCGCGAGGGGACCAGGTGTTCGACATCCGACCAGCCCCTCATCTCTCTTTTCAACCCGCATCTGATTGAGTGACCAATAGCACATGCCTGAAAAACAAGGAGGGAGCAGGTATCCATGTGTAAAAAGTGTTAAATACGCCTTTTCCCCAATTATACAATTTGGTCAAAATGAAAGAAAATGTCATAGTTCGCTCTGAAGGAAGAATTGCGATTCCAAAGAAGATTAGGGATAGACTAGGGATTAAAAAAGGCTCCATTCTCCAACTAGAAACCTACCCGACAGGTTCCGAAAACCCAAATAAAATCCTAATAGAGGTCATAGTAAGATGAGAAGGAAGGGTTGGCGCTTCTGGCTGGGGTTTGGGGCTACGATAACAATGGGACCGGAGCTACGAGAACAGTGGAAGGCCCAGTGGGAGGAGAAGACAGACATGAAACTCGTGGAGATCAAGGTCATCAAGGTCGACGGAAAGACCATGAACACTAACGACTACCCCTTGTACGTGATCGAGGGCTCAGAGGACCAGATGTTAAACTCGGCGAAGAAAGGAATGAATGTCGGGGATTTCATAATTTTTGGTGGTAAAACGTTTCGGAGAGTGAGGGGCGGGTTCAGAGAAGCTAGCGAGGCGGATATGGCGGAGTTACTTGCCAGCCAACTAGGAATTGAGGAAACTCTAGAGAGGATGGGGCTTGAGCATAACTCGTGAAGGGGCCGAGCGCCTAGCCAAGAAGGTAATAAAAGAGTACGAGGAGTTCATCAACTTCCTAAGAAGCTGTCGAGAGGTTGTTAGCGACGCGCCCAAGATCTCCATCACCGTGCGTAGTAAGGGTGAAGTGAGTGTGAGTGAGGATTGGAGCGGTAATGTCTCCTTCTATGATGAAAAGGAAGACCATAGGTGTACCAACATATACGATTCTGACCGCAAAAGTATGTTTGAAGAAAAGGTCCCGGAAGGGACGATCCTGTTCGTTAGGCTTAGGGTTCTTGAGATGATGCCGAAGATCATCCACGACTACTACCAGATCATAGAGCAAAAGAAGGAGGAGATAAGGGCTAAGGCGGAGAGGGAAACAAAGGAGCTTGAGAAGGTCCAGGTTATGATTAAGGGGAAGTATCCGGCGGAGGCCGTGGCGGGAGCCCTAAAGGAATGGGAGTCTTAGAGCCGACGGCCTCTGACCTTTTTGGAGGGATTGAGTGTGGAACTGAAGTACGGTTGGGACAACGAGAAGCGCCTAAAGAACTCGAAATCTATAGCTCGCGTGCTAAAAATTAGAGTTCATGGAGAGCAGTCTTCTTAAAACCCTGTGGCGCGTCAGCATTCTGGTTTTCTTAAGGGCCAGCATTGCCAAAGCTTGCATCATAGCCCAGGATATCCGCGTTAGGGTGGGCTTAAAGTCCTTCATCGCGGCAATCAGTTCGTTGAAGTCTTGGTCTGACAGGTCACAAACGATATGTTTCAGGCGATACCGAAGGGCATTCTGTCTCCTAAGCCAACCAATGTAGTTGTTATATTTCTCAGGTTTTCCTTCAATAATGGCCTTGGCCACAGCTTTTCCAGACGCTACAGCCTGGGCTATGCCGCCACCAGTAAGAGGGTCCGTACTTGGTAGGGCGTCCCCCACTAACACAACATTCCCATAAACTCCAGTCTTTGGCGGTGGGGCTGTTGGGAGGAGTTTCGCCATTAAGGCACTAATTGGTTTGGTGCCTATTTTTAACATAAAAATTTTTAAAAGTTCACTAGGGTTTTTATCCTCACTTAAAGGTACCCCCAACCCAACCCTAACCTGTTTCTTCCAGCCCTCTGGAAAAATCCAAGCATAACCCCGCCTCGCCACCCTGTTCCCGAAGTAGAGGTCCACCCTATCGTTCGGGTGGTTGTCCATGAATGTGATCCTCTGGACACACACATGGGTATCGTCCTTCAATGGGAAGGGCAAGCCCAGAAATTGTCTAGTAACGCCTGTCAGCCCATCGGCCCCAATAACCACGTTAAACCTCTTGCACAGGTGGGTCGGATCCCGAATTGACAACCTGGAATTAAGATGTAATTCTCCACCCAAGCTTTGAAACTCCTCAGCCATTCGCCTCTCCCAAAGCTCCCTCCAGAGGACGCAACCATACTCTCCGCCACCGCCCCCTTCCCAGAAATTGCCATCCGGTGAGTGGATCCTTACTCTTTTAATCTTGGCCGCTATGTAATCTTCAGGAATTTCTAACGCCACCTTCCTCATCATATAGAGGCTAACTGCACCGCCACAAACAACGTTTTCCCCCACATACTTCTTCCTATCAAAAATGATGACCTTAAGGTCTGGGTTAAGCCTAAGCAACTCCAGCCCAGTGGAAAGACCAGCTACTGATGCCCCAATAATGCACACCCCTTTTGTGTGAATAGGGATTGAGTCTGGTCGATGAAGAAGAAAGCCGATAGGTAGAGGTAGTTCACACATCCTTCTCATCTTCCAGGAGGGTTAAGCTTATATCTTCCAAGATAAATATAAAATTTTGGTGTTAAAAATGAGTGACCTCGAGGAGAAATTTAAGACTCTACGAGAACAGGGCGTTTCAGAGGAAGAAATTGTCAGGGAAATCTTCCAAGAAGATCTAAATGCCGACGTAAGTGAGATCCAAAGGATCACAGGGATGGAGAAACTTAAAATCGGGCGTATCAAGGGGCAGGTGTCGCGATGGAGAAAAAAGCCTAAG
>Ga0315310_10001518_pt1 | contig 14752 bp, 17 predicted proteins | sample TDP5_MG_FD_203630 | JGI IMG/M metagenome (GOLD analysis project Ga0315310, IMG submission 203630) | Freshwater sediment microbial communities from Lake Towuti, South Sulawesi, Indonesia - TDP5 | ecosystem: Environmental > Aquatic > Freshwater > Lake > Sediment | place: Indonesia: South Sulawesi... | reverse complement strand
TCTACGTCTTCGACGGAGCACCACCTGCCCTCAAGGAAGTAGAGATCAAACGCCGAGCCAGAGTCAAAGAGGAAGCCTTGGTGAAATACGAAAGAGCCCTGCAGGAAGGCAAGGTTGAAGAAGCTCGTATGTACGCCCAAATGACATCTCGGCTTAAGGACTACATGGCAGACGACGCCAAACGCCTTCTTAAACTATTAGGCATACCATGGATTCAAGCGCCCAGCGAAGGTGAAGCCCAAGCCGCACACCTAACAAAGAAAGGCGACACCGACCTCTGCGCCAGCCAAGACTACGATAGCCTACTCTTCGGCGCACCCAGGCTCATAAGAAATGTAACTATAAGTGGACGCAGAAAACTGCCGAGGAAAAATGTCTACGTTGAGGTTGTGCCCGAGGTGGTCGATCTGAACAAGGTCCTGAATGAGTTGGGCATCACACTTGAGCAGTTGATCGACATTGGCATACTTGTGGGCACAGACTTCAATCCGGACGGCGTCAAGGGCATCGGACCCAAAACAGCGCTGCAGCTGATCAGAGAGCACGGAACCTTAGAGAAGGTTTTGCCCACGCTGAAAGAGGCAGAGTTTCCCGTTGAACCTCAACGTATACGCGAAATCTTTCTGCACCCGAGGGTTACCGACGACTATCCTTTGGTTTGGCGTGCACCAGATGTGGACGGAGTGGTCGAATTCATGTGCGGCGAACGAGATTTTGATGAGCAGAGGGTGAGGAAGGCGTTGGAGAAGATGACCACGGGCATTAAAAAGGTTAAGGGTGCCACAACTCTGGAGCAGTGGTTTGGCGGGGCTTAGTTGGACAGGTTAGGTTAGGGTTCGCCGCTTCTGTCGACGAAGATGTTGTCTTTGTCGATTACTACAGTTTTGCCCTTTCTAGCCACGAAGATCTGTCCTTGACCAATGGCGACATTTTCGGCTTTGTTCTTGGAGATGTAGACCTTGTCTTCTGATTTGTAGACCAGTCTGTCTCCTTTTGCGATCAGGATGTCTAGCTTGTCTTGGCCAATGTCGAAGGCAAAAATGTGTGCGTCTGGATCGGTGCCGAAGTGGACATGACGCTTGTGGGCAAGTCGCTCAAGCATGTTGTTTGCGGTTTTCAGCAACTCGTCTGCGCTTGCGTATCCATAGTGTGCCAAGTCTTCAGTTGTGGCCGGTGTGAGGTTTTGTGTGAGCTTCGGGTTTTCGCCGAGCATGATGAAGGGCTGGGTCAAGTCTTTGATTATGGATTCGCCCACTGCGCCTCGAGCTGTTTCGATTATGGCGTCGAGTGTGAACTGCCCTCTGCCGACGAAAATGTGGCCGCGGGTCATATTGTCGATCATGATTGGCAGTGTCAGAGTGCCCGCTGCTGCTTTGATGATGCATTTTTCGTTTTGTAGAAGTGTTGAGTCTTGTGTGAGTTTTTGGGGTAGGTTTCCGAGCTGCATGTTCGTGTGAAACATTCGGTGTTTCCCTTCTATTCGGTGTGTTTGTCGTGTTGTTTGGCTATGATGTTGGCCATTTTGTAGGCCATGCGTCCTGGTATTGTGATCAAGTAGCGTCCGCGTACTCGTTCTTGCACAACTAGGCCAGCTTCCTGCAACACGTCTAGGTGGCTGCTGAGTGTGCTGGCTGTGATTTCAGGCAGGACGTTTTGTAGGTCGCTTATGTATTTGCCGCCTGTCATGAGTTCACTGAGGATTTTGAGTCTGTGTTCTTGGCCTAGGGCGCTCATCATGTTTGCTGCTTTGTTCAGGTCTGGTTTTTCGACTTGTTCACTTGGTTCGTGTTCTGCGCGGCCTTTGTGGTAGATTTTGATTTCTCGTGTGTGCGGTGTGATGAATATGGATTTTTCGAGTTCGCCCCTTATTCCCTCGGTTACGCCTTCCATTATGTCGCTTACGTAATCGGATACTCTTTCGCCTACATCGATGTATATGCCTCTGCGTTTCAGTGCCAATTGGTCAGTCATATCGTGTAGTTGTTGCTTTAGGTTTTCCATTTCTTCCTTGAGTCGTCTCATCTCGTCTTTTAGGTCTTTTTCTTCAGACATTTCACAAAAGCCTCATTCATTTTGGTGCTGGTCTATTTCAATTTCATACTGGTCTATTTAGAATTGATGTATATAAACTTTATGCGGCTGTGGCTGAATCTGTGTGCTTGTTAGTGTTGACGTTGCCTTAGGAACACTAACATGTGCTATATTGGGGCTGGTTTCTGTTTCAGATGTTATTAACTCCGAACAAAAAGTTAGGTTAAATAATGCGACTGAGAATAATCAAGGTAGAAAAGACGCAGAGTACGAAGCTGAAATGAAACCATATCGCCAATACTTTACAACTGGAACAAAAGGAACACGCAACGATAACGCTCGCAAGCTAAAGACTTATTGCGAGTGGATCGGAAAAACACCAGAGCAACTACTTGAAGAATATACTAAAGCTAGGGAAAGCGTCAACACATTAAAAGACTGGCAACGAGACACCAAACGCAAAATCATGGAATTCTACAGTCTTCTGAAAACAAAATATAAGATCAACTATGCGAGACAGATTCCAAATGGCATTCTAGCATTCTACTCGGCACACGCAGAAACCATCAAGGACGCAACAACTGAATTCGACGCCGCACAAATTCCAGAAGATGAGTATGTCTTCACACAAGACACACTTAGACAAATGTTCTTTTACGGAGACACAGAAGAAAAAACAATGCTTGCACTAGCCGTTTCACTCGGATACGCAGCAAGCGACTTCCTAGCTGTCGAAGCCCAAAAAATGAAGAACTTGGTTGCAGAAGCAAAAGACAAACACCTGGACTTTATCCAGTTCATAGGCAAAAGCAGAGCTAAAACAAGCGTACAGCCACGCTCACACTTAACGCCGGAAGCAATCGACAGCCTAAATGATTATCTTCAAGTCTTAGAAACAAAACAGGGAAAACTACCAAAATACCTGTGGAGTAGCAACGGAGATGAAACACACATAACCGATGAAGGCCTAAACAAGAAACTGAAAAGACTTGTAGAAAAGGCAAACGTGAAAACCTATGGAAAACGAGTTAAATTCCACTGCATACGCAAATTCGTTTACCAGAGATTACAAGCCAAAAACAAAGATATTGCGAAAGTGGTCACAGCAAAAAAGGTTTCGGCAAGCGACATAACCTATATTCCCGACTTGGACAAAGAATGTGAAAGAGTCTTCAGAGAAACATACAAAGAGATTTCACTAAACGGAGACATCACAGGAACCACAAGACAGAAACAAACGGAAGAAATCCAGAGATTAGAAAGCGCAATAAGCCGGTTAGCAACGGATATACAGGCCTACAAAACAACAAGCGAAGTCTTAACCAAAGAAGTAACTGACCTCAAAAACGTGTTAAGAGGAATAATCAAGGTTGGCGGATCAGACTGGGTAGAAAAAGGCAAGCAAGAAGCCAAAATAGAAAACTTAACGATCAAAACCAAAACAGTCGAAGAGGCAGAAGAGACAAGAGACGCAACCAAAATCCTCAAGGAAATCGGAGAACAAACAAACAACAACGAACACTAAAAAACCTCAAGCTCTTGCTGCTTTCTCTCCCCTTTTTTTTGTCTACCAGTTTTAGTTTATGCACGGGTCAGTTAGCCACACTTAGCCATATACACAGTTAGATGTTACTCAGAACAACGAACTTTTGGTTGGGTTTAGCCTTTAGTAAGGTTAACTGCATGGAGAAAACATCATCTAGGCTCCCCGGTGGCAGTCGAAAAACCCATGAGCGCACAAGCCAAAAACCACGTTGGAGTCCTCTCGCTCGCCTGAAAACTTTGATGGTTAGGAGATGGCTACAGCTTGGGCGGGCGCTTTCCACCATCGCCTGAGCGCTGACACTTTTCACACACGATTTTCGGTTGCTTGGGAAAATCGACTTTGACGTTTTCGATGAATAGGGTCTTGTCGTTGAAAAGAATGATGAAACCGATTTTGCGGAAGCACTTCGTACAGTGCAAATAGAGGCGGGTCAATTCTGAAGCCTGCTCCAGCATTCTTCATGAAACTGCCTTGAGCCGTGTCGCGTAGGTCTATAAACGACTGTGTCGCCGACGTCGAACTCTCGGCTTGGGCGAATGCACGTTTGCGCCTCGCAGCGTCTCAACTTTGCGGAAGCATATTTCCATGTTTTAGGCGTTAAGCGGCTTGTTTTGGTTGTCATGTTTGCGGCTTACACACATCGTCAAATTTTTCGATTTTTGGTTGACTAGAGTTAGAGGTAGGGGAGTTTGGGGAGTTAGGAGAGCAAAAAGAGAGGGAGATACCTATGCGCGTGGCTGATTCTTCAAGTAATTCTTTAGGTGCATAAACAAGCATGTAGCCCGTGTATTTCTTGCGTTTCACTAAACCCAGTCTGGTTAAGACGCCGCTTACGTGTTTACTGCTTACTTTGCGGCTGTATTCGTTGTTGACTGCGTCGGCCAATTCTTTAATGCTGAACCAGTCGGCCAAGATAGGTTTAAGTTTGCTGAGACAAACCAAAACCATTTCTTCTTCGAAGACGTTGAGTGCTTCAACCCTGAAGTTTTCCTCGTATTCTCTGCACCAGTGAGTTAAGATTTCTTTTTCGTCTGATGAACCAAAGAACTCTGTCATTACAAAGAGGGGAGTAAATAATTCTTGAAACCGTGCTGAAGAAATATTGCTGATGTCAGTTAGCTTGTAGAGGCCGTGTATGTCGAAGGCGTGGCGGATTCGTAGGACGTATAACATGTCTCGTAGGGTTTGGTAGTCTTTCGGGTTAGCCGGCGGATAATCTTTGTTGACTCTACGCATGACTATTCGGAAGGCCCTGCTTAATGTGACTCCTTCTAAACCGCCTATTCCGCATATAGTCATGGGACTGTAGAGGTCGAATGTGCGTTTAATGCGTTTGCCGTTTTCTTCGTCGTATCTGACGACTACGCCTCCATACTTTGAGTAAGAAGCGTTCATTAAGATTCTGATGGTTTGATGTAGATTCGGAGCATTCAAATATTCGCCCTCATCCACGCACAAGCTGACTTTGTCCTCTTCTTTACTTCGGAAGATGCCTGCTTCAGTCATGAATATCATGGGTTGAGCATGATAAGTCAACGCTAGATTTAGTAGGTTCAATCGTGTTTTGCCACTTTCGGAGCATCCTAAAACGGATTCTAGGGGAAAAGCGTTGAAAATGTCGTAAAAGTGAGTTCCCTCTATCCATCGTTTAGCTAATATGCGCTCCGCATCTGGTATTGATAGGTGTTTATGGAGTGCCTCGTCGATTTGCTCATCTACTTTTCGAGGTTCGATATCCATGTTTGAAATTAACATTTGTACGCCTTGTTGGCTCATTAGGGAGGGAAGGTCTTGCGAGGGGAACGTGCCTTTTACGTCGTGTACGCCTAGAATGTAGTCGCTTATGCGTGCTTCTTTTTTCCTTTCTTTTATGATGACTGAGGGTCTAAGCGTTATGTTGTCTTCCTCATCTTTGTAGGGTAGCCATGTCGATTCCGTGAGCGTTTCGATTTCTGGGTAAAAGCCGCAGGGTTTAATCGTAGGCGGGACTTCTGCGTAGATGTCTAACTTGTACTCTTTTTCCTTTTTTTCTCTTTGTCTTTTTGCTCCCTTTTCTCCCCGTTCTCCCCTATCTCCCTTTGGTTGGAAGTCTCCGCATGCTAGATCCGTCGGCCAAACTTCAACATATGTCTTGTAGAAACCGCAAGATCTCCCTCGGAAAAGGTTGCAGTCGGCACAAGTTTTCTGTGGCTCTGGTTGTTCTGTTGTCTCTGTCTCTGATTTCATCGTGAGGTTGCGTATATATTCTATGCGGCTCATGGTTTGGGAGTCCCTATTTTGTGGTTGATTGGCAGAACTTGCAGTGCTTTGATTTCTGTTTTAACACGTGTTCTCTCGGGAATAGTTGAAGGGTTACGTAGCTTACGCCTAACGTTTTTAGGTCAAGATTGAATACTACGCCTTTTCCTTTTGGTGTGAGAGCGATGATTTCGGCGTTTTTGCTGCCGATTCTTCCGTCTTTAGGGTCTATGGTCGTGTTTAATAATGCTTCAGCTACGTGATGTGATTCTGGGTTGATTAAGCATATGGGTATGTAGATGGTCTTGGTTTTTTTCTTTTCGCCTGTTTTCAATTCGATGAAAGTGTGTCCGTTGAGAGTTTGAACTCTGGCGAACCATGTGACGCTTCCGTCTTCATTCTCTATGATGGCGGAATCGTGTTTTAGTAGTAGGCACGGTTTCCCAGACGGCGACCATGCGAATTTGTAGTCTTCTGCCTGACGGTTAAAGCGTTCGATTTGTTTTTCTTTTTCCTCTGCTGAAACTATTCGTAAGTGTGTTTTTTCTGGTTTGTGTTTCCTCATTTTTGCCACCACCTTTCCTTTGCAGTTTTCTTAGGTTCCGTGCCTGTTGAAGTTGGAGAAAAGCCGATTTTGACGCTCTTTTTTTCTCCTATAACGGTGATTGTTGCTTCTGCCGGCAGTTGAAAGATGTGTCCACAAATGCATTTTCCTTCCAAGTCGTTATGTAGAGTTTGAGTGATTTCTTCGGGCGTCTTGAGGTCTTTGCTTATTAACTGTGTTAGTCCACATTTACTGCATTTGACTTTTAACATAATGTTCAACTCACGTAAGGACTGCTTGCCTTTTTGAGTGCGTTCTTCAGGGTTTTTTCCAGTCCGTAGCCTGAACAAAAAGCGTTTTTTGAGGCATGGGTTACACCCTGAATTTGTCGCCTTTTGCATCTGCTTCCCCTAGCGCTTTTTGGATTGCTTGTCTCAGAAGTTTGCTTTCTTCATTGCTGAGTTTCGCTATCTTCAGGAATTGAGAGATTCTTTTTTCTAGGTCTTTCTGCGATTCCAATAGCTCTTTTAGATACTCCGTCAGTTTCTCGTAGGCGTTGGCTAGTTTCTCGTAGGAACTAGCGAAGCTTTTTTTGGCGCTTTCTACAAGTCTCTTTTCGACTTCATGTTGTATCCTTTCGGAGACTTCGTTCTCTGCGAACTCTCGCATTTTTGTCTCTATATTTTGAGTGATTTCTTCAAACTCCTTGAGAGATAGCGCAATTTTAGGTTCTTCTTCTTTCATCATGGTTTTTTCCGACCTTTTACTCAAAGAACGCGCTTCTCATTGCACCGAAGGAAAAAGTGTGCATTTCATTGAAACACGTTCTTGAGCTTATCCAAAGGACTACGAGTTTTTTTTCTGTTTGAAGCGGTTGATGTCTCTGTCTGTTTCTTTGCAGTGATGACGTTACGACAGTAATTGATGATCTGTAAGAGTTCGCTGTCTGGTTTGGCTATGCCTCTCATGTTTCGTTGGATATAGTCGCAACCATCTTCCAGTAGGAAGATGGACATGCCTTCGATTGTGGCAAATTGTTTCTGATCCCATGCGGTTAGGATTTCTTTGTCGGGTGTGTAGCGCTGTTTAAATTCTTCGGCTTGGCGTTCTGCTCCAGCCTTTAGTTTTTCTTCTTTGACTGCCTTTCGGCGTGCTTCTTCTTGGGAAACCATAAGCGCGGTTGGTTCATCTAGGGCTAAATACCCAGCGTCTTTTAAGGCAAGGTAGACGGCGGCTTTTTCTAAGGAAGTGCGCGGAGCGTGCGGTGTTTCATTCAACAGTCTGTTAAAAGTGGCTATGGCGATTTCGCAGTGGATTAGCTCTATGTTTTGTGATTGCTGAAAACGTTCTGCTTTTCTCTTCTCGAATAACATTTTGTCGTGTGCTTGGACAGCTTCGGCGGAAGTTAGCGGATAGATTCCGGCGCCTTTATTCTTGCTCATGCTCTTGGCCTCTCATCATGGCGCGGCGCTTTCTGTAATCTGCAAGGCTCCACGCTCGTTCTGGTCCTAACTTTTCGACGTTGTCTAAGTATGTATCGACCAAAACCTGACCGGGATCATCTTGATCTTGGTTTGGTTGTTGCTGTTGCCGTCTTCTTCTTTGGAGAATTTTTTCGGCTTCTCGCAAAATTAGATCGTCGCCTTTTTCGCTCATTTTTTGATTTGCCCCTTTACTTTGCCCGTCTCTCTGGGTTTGTCATACGCGTCTGGTGTTATTCGCACTGTTGGCGTTGTTGAGGTTACGCGGTGTCTCATTGGGATTTGGCAGCCGCCTTGTCGAAAAGGACAAAACTGATCTGGGCAGACTTCGACTCCTGCGCGGTTGCATGTGTCTGGGCGGTTTGGGTTGGGACGTGCTAGGTTGTCCCTGTTTGGGTCTGGGCAGTATCTCGTTTTTGTCATAGGCGTCGCTTCCATTTTTTCAGTATTTCTTCGATGCTTTCTCTGGTTTTTGTGTCTAAGGCATCGTTCCAGTTGTCTAGGATTGCTTCGAGTTCGGCTCCGACGCTGTCTCGTAGAAGTTCGGTGGCTATTTGGCGCTGGTATTTTCCTCTGTAGAAGGCCACAATTTCGAGCGGTCTGTGAATGTCAGTTTCAACTTGTACGCGGAAATAGGTCTTTTCCATTTTCTGTGTCTTTCCTATCCATTGGGTAGGTTATGGATAGACGCGCCTGTTTAAAAAGGTTGCGATTTTTGAATCAAGAACTTTGACATTATGAATTTTATTAATACTATTACACTTGAAAGTATTTCATATTTTCGTAACTGTGGTGACAAAAATCGATTAATATTTGCAAGTGAAAGTAATAGAAAAAAAGAGGAAGATTGAGGAAGGATGCGGTTAGTCGCCTACGACTTCGAGGAGGCATTGCTGCGCTTCGGTGATGGTGTCGAGTTCGGCGGTTGTGAGTTTTCCAGTTTTGATTAGCCGCGCGATTTTGTTGGTGAGCGCGTCGAGGTTGCGTTTGGTTTTGGCGTCCAAGTTGGATCACGACGTCTACATCGTGAAGCTAAGTGTAAATTCGAAGGTGCCGGGCATGAAGCCGACGTCGCTGAGTGAAATCTTTAGTTTTTCGCGTTCGGCGCGTGCTAACGGGATTTGCGTGTTTCGTGGCCAGTTTAGAGTCGAGTTCAATCGCATTATGGAGAGTTGAAGTCCCGTCGGCTCGTTCGAATTCCACTTGACTTGGCCGTCTAGGTTGCCCACGTTGATAAGCCACACGTCGGGCATGTTCTTCGTTAGTCCCCTGATGTCGCCCCAGTCATACGATGTTACCTCTTGTCCGTTGCTTACCCATTGAAATGAAAGCGCGACGCTGTATGACACGTAGCCGGTCATTTGCACGTTTAAGACAAACTCAGATATCGCGTAGCCGATTAGGAGGGACGAAAGACAGAGGCCGATGATGCAGAGTGTGTTTTTTCTGTTCATCTTCTTCTTTCTCCTTTTTGGTTTGCGGAGAGGACGCGCACACGGATGCTAATGTAGATAATTGTGACTTTGACTTTGAGGTAACAAGGAGTGTCCGATCTGAGGTCTTGAAGGATGCGCTTGAGTTCGCTTTCCGGTGTTGGTTTGGGCAAGTGTGCGGTTCCTCTCCGATTCTTACTTTCAATGATTTCAATGCTTATAAGACTTTTCTACAGTAATGCTAATAATGAAGGTGTTGGTTTCGTTGGTTTCAACAAGAGTATTGACAAAGAGATTAATATTATGTGTGTTGTTAATGTTGCTTTCATGCTGGTGGCTTCAACGTGACTAAAACTCAGATTCTAGCAGTTACTAACTTGACTTCTCGTTTTCAAACGACTGTGCCTGTTGAAGTTAGGGAATTGTTGAAGTTGATAGAAAGCGATAAAGTGGTTTGGGTTTTGGAAGATGGGAAAATAGTTTTAAAGAAGGCTTGAGTTTTGATTAGTTGAGGAAGCTAGGAAGAATCTACTTTCTTACGTAGCCCGTAAGTGAGTACGATTTCGCCACTTTCTAGCTTCCTCTCTAAAGCCACCGTTTATTAACAGAAACCTCAAAAATGGCTTGTTTTCGCATAAGAAGGTTAAATCGAAAAGTATTTAAGTCACGCTTGAGAAGGTCTCTGTTGGCGAAATCCGTACTCTCAGAGGTAGTGAGACAATCAGTCTTCCTCTAGGGCTAGATGGATTTCGACTAACAAACAAAAAAGAGGAAAAAAGCATGACACCAACAAGGGAAGAAATCGTAAAGAAAGCGCGAGAGCAATACCACAGAGACAATCCACACATAATGACTGATCCAGAAGAAACAGAACTAAGAGAATCAGGATACATCAATGCGGCCACAAGTGAATTGATGTACTCTGAAAAGCGCAAGTGTGCAGAATGGTTTGAGTTTGAGACACCAACAAGGCCACAACCACAACCACAGCAACAACCAGAACCAACACGGCCAACGCAACTAGCGCAACCATTCGACTACGACTACATCGAAGCAATACTCAGAGAAGGCTGTTTCGTGACTGGAGGCAGAGGATCGGGAAAGTCAACTTTAGGCATGATGTTAGCAAGTCGATTAATGGCTTACGACGTGAAAGTGAAAGTCATTGATTCCTCTAGGACTTGGCTAAAACGGTCAGTTGTGCCGTACTTCGTAAGCGTGCCTTCGCCAACACTAACAAGATACCATGCGGTCTGGAATCTTCCAAATGCTTGGAATTGCGTCTATGATGTTTCGAAACTCACAGTCAAAGAGCTTAGAGCATTCACAAGCGGCATGATGACTATTGACTTTCAGGACTACGTTAGACTTGATGAATTAGGGTTTGAAGTTAAGGCTTGCTACATCTTAGAGGAATGTCAAAACTTGGTTCCTAGCGGATCATTGAGAAGCGGTGAATTTGGCGAAATCTCACGGTTTGTGACTCAAGGACGCAACTATGGTTTAAGTTACATTGCCATAACTCAGAGACTCGCAAGCGTTGACACAAACCTAATAGAGATTTCCGGCTTGCACTATTTCGGAAAACTAGACGGAGACAACAACCTTAGAAAAGCGAAGGCTTGGCTAGGGAAAGAATGGCTAGAAACAGTTAGAGACCTAGCGCCTAGCGAATTTCTAGTGCAGTATGGCAGTCAAATAGACAAGCAGAGAATGCCATATTATCAATGCCTAAGCAAACCGCAAGAGCTAACTGAAGACATGGTATATCAACGGATGTGAAAGTATGAGCGAACAACAAAAACCTAACGAAAAGTTGGATGCTGTTATTAACTCGCCGCTAGAACCGTTAATAATACCGTCGTTTCTTGTGTGATGGGTTCGGGTTTTTGTTTAGAAGTAGCAGGTCAACTTGTGGTGTTCTGTGTCTTCTTATTGTATGTTGACTGAAAGAGAGAAGAACTGTGTGCGCGTCGTCGTCAAACTGTTCTATAGTGACATCAACGTCCAGCAATGTGCTGTGGGCTGTGGCTGAGTAGAAGTTGTTGGCTGTTTTATGTTAAGTGTTGTCAACAACAACTTCTTTGCTGAAATCTAAGTTTTGCTTATGTGTGGTGTCCGTATTTGCCTGTTAATGGTACGAAGGCTACTCCGCCTAGGTCTTCACGAGTGAGTTTGGAGTCTCTTTTGGTTATGCGGTACAGGGTTTGGAAGTAGTAGGTGGTGCCGACTGGTATGATTAGGATTCCGCCGTCGGGTTTGAGTTGCTCTATCAATGGTTTAGGTATATCTGGGGCGGCTGCCGTGACTAGCATGCGGTCATATGGCGCTTCAGGTGCGTAGCCCTCTGAACCATCTGCGTGTATGATAGTGATCCTTTCGCCAGAGCCGGCCTTCTCTATGTTTGCTCGGGAGTAATCGGCCAGTTCCTTTATGATTTCGGTTGTGTAGACATGTCCCCACGTTGGCTTGGGCTGATCCGTGGGCGCTACTATTTCGGCTATGGTTGAGGCGTGCCAGCCGCTGCCCGCGCCTATTTCTAGGACTTTGTGGCCAATTTCGAGTTGGAGGGCTTCGTTCATTATTGAGACCATGTGAGGAGCTGAAGCAGTTTGTCCCCATCCGATAGGTAGAGGTGTGTCAACGTAATAGTGCTGTCGAAGTTCAGGTGTCAGAAAGGGCTCGCGGCTGACTAGGCGCATGGCTCGAATAACATTAGGTGACTTAAGTATGCCTTCAGCTATTAGGTTCTTGATTAGCTGCTCCCACTCGACCTTAACCAACATGACCATATCTATAAGGTCTATTAGTATGACGCTGTGAAAAATTTTTTGCAGTAGAGAGACGCTGTTCTGTTCATTTTACTGTTACTGATTTTGCCAGATTTCGTGGCATGTCTGGGTTATATCCATGCTCTAGAGCCATATAGTATGCGAGAAGTTGCAGCGGAATAACGCAGAGTATTGGCGATAGGATTTCGGGCATACCCTTTGGGATTTCAACGAAATCGTCCGCTAAGCTCATGATCTCATTGTCTCCTTCCTCACACACTACGATGATTGAGGCGCCCCGAGCCTTCATCTCCATAATGTTGCTCACAATCGTCCTATGAGTCTCGTCTTTTGGGCAGATGAACACGACAGGGAAGCCTTCTTCGATAAGGCTGATGGGCCCATGTTTGCTTTCGCCAGCTGGATAGGCTATGGAGGGAAGATAGGATATCTCCATTAGCTTAAGTCGTCCTTCAAGTGCGGTTGCGGAACTTATGCCCCTTCCTAGGAAGAAGAAGCACTGTCGGTCATGGTATTTCCTAGCCAGCTGCTTGATCTTCTCTGTCTGCGTGTTTATGATCTTCTCGGCGATGGTGGGTATCTGTTCCACGTTGTCTTCTAAGAACTCGATTTCAACGTGAGACATCTTCCCACGTTTTTTCGCCAGCCTCAGAGCCAGCTGTGCCAACACAGAGAGCTGAGATGTAAAGGTCTTGGTTGCAGCTACACCAATCTCTGGTCCAGACTGCTGACACACATAGACTCTAGCTACACGGGTCAACGTGGAACCAATTACATTGGTCAAACCAAGAATTGTAGCAGCTTTAAGCCGTGCGTGATCCAAAGCGCTCAGTGTGTCTGCGGTTTCTCCGGACTGGCTTACAAACAGAATCGTGCTGTCAATGTTCACCGACCTGCCGTGCTGTTCAACAAACTCTGAGGCGATTATCGGGTGGGTGGCCAGAAAAGCCAGCTTAGAGAACATGTAGGATGCAGCCAAACACGCGTGATACGACGTGCCACACGCCACAAGGAAAACTTCGCCAGCTCGATCGAGAAATTCAGTCATCAATTCCAAATACTGATCTTGCAACCTCAGCGTGTTCCTAAGCGTTGAAGGCTGCTCATATATCTCCTTCAGCATAAAGTGTGGGTAGCCTTGTTTTTCAGCCATTTCAGGGTTCCAGTCAATCATCTCGGGTTGCCTTGGCACAATGGTCCAGTCGGATAGCTTTCTGATCTCATACCCTTGCTCATCCAAGACAACAAGTTCACCGTTTTCGATGATGACCGCTTTTTTTGTCAGAGGCAGAAACGCCGGTATGTCCGAAGCACAATAAACAGAGTCATCGCTGATGCCGACCACAAGTGGGCTCTCCATGCGAGCACAGATGATTTTGCCCGGCTCTTTCGTAGAAATAACTGCGATGGCGTAAGACCCAGTTAATCTGTTTGCAGCCTCCTTCACGGCTTCGGCCAGCGACAAGCCCTGGTTCATTTTCTCTTCAATCAGATGAGGAATGACTTCAGTGTCGGTCTTAGATCGAAAGACGTGCCCCCTATTTTCCAGCTCAAGTCTTAGCTCAGCAAAGTTTTCGACAATTCCATTGTGAACTACGGCGATTTCTTCCCTGCAGTCTGTGTGCGGATGAGCATTAACCTTGTAAGGAGCACCGTGAGTAGCCCACCTAGTGTGACCTATGCCCACACGACCCTGCATATGATCAAGGTTTAGCACAGAGTGTACATCGTCTATTTTGCCGGCGTCTTTCTTGACGTATAGCTTGCCGTCCATAACCGTGGCTTCGCCCACTGAATCGTAGCCTCTGTATTCCAGTCTTTTGAGAGAAGCGTGAATGACGGGAGCAACTTCGCCGTTCTTTAATACACAGCCAAAGATTCCACACATTGCTGGTTCCTTCCTCGCTCGAGACGTAATTCAATATTCGCAGCACTGTATTCTTTTGATTGTCACATGTAGACACCTCAGCATGATGTATAAGCATTTTTTATAAAACCTTGATACCGCTAAAACGAAATTCACAATGGATTTGGAAACAAAGCCGTTTTACTGATCACGGTTTATGGGATTCAGTTCCGTAGTCAGTCTCCACATGAAAAATCCGACAGCACTCACAATGAATGATGCAATGGCAAAGGTGTCGACTCTCAGCCACAATGGCGTAAGATGAGACAGACCCAGTGATAACCAGTTTGGATGACTTATCTGCACTAGGACTCCATAGGCCCAGCCTAGAAGACCATACAGGAAGAGCAGCTCGCCAAGTACCTTAACGATGACTACAAATCTGTTCTGAATCTTCTGCATACCCTGTCTTTCGCACAGCCGACCAATATAAACTTACTTTCCATTTCTCATCTGTCCTGCAACCGCTGACAACCATTATTAAAATGTTTATAAGGGAAGCGTCCTTTACCCTAAGAGACATGAAGAAAAAACTTCTACTAAGCGTCGAGCGGCCACCTTACCAAGTAAAGGACATAGCCCTCTTTGATCAGCCCCAAAAACTGAAGGCAGTGTTGAACAAGGTCAGCTGGCAGATTCTCAGCATAATCGGAGAGGGCGAGATGTACCCAATTGAAATCGCCAAGAAACTAGGCATCCACGAACAGAAAGTCTATTATCACATCCGCAAGCTAGCTCAGGCAGATGTCGTAAAACTCACAAGAGAGGAGGAAAAGAAGGG
>Ga0315310_10001516_pt1 | contig 14758 bp, 20 predicted proteins | sample TDP5_MG_FD_203630 | JGI IMG/M metagenome (GOLD analysis project Ga0315310, IMG submission 203630) | Freshwater sediment microbial communities from Lake Towuti, South Sulawesi, Indonesia - TDP5 | ecosystem: Environmental > Aquatic > Freshwater > Lake > Sediment | place: Indonesia: South Sulawesi... | reverse complement strand
GCTGGAAAGAAGCCGAGACCGGCCACCATTATATCTGTGCGATGACTGCTATGACGTTATCGCAGCCGCAACGCTAACCCAGTTTCCTATGCACCTTAGAGATGTAGCTGATTTCGCCACGGGAAAACAATGGGATGAAGAGGAGCATTCAAGGTTCATTTTTAAGTATTTCGAGTTAGGAGCCAAAGAAAAAAGTGAAAAACATGGCTAAGATAGACTCAGGTTTGAGGGAGACTGTTCGTAGGGAGTTAGCTTGGCTCGCCGACTTCATATGTGAACATTCAGAACTTAAGAATTATGACGAGGTCAACCGGCTCCTACATCAACTGCTGGATACCTCTGTTTAACCTTCCCCTTTTGTGCTTCTTTCTCCACTTCCTTTTTATGGGATATCTTCTCTGAGGTTTCTTACCGAACATAACATTTAGGGGACGAACCTTCTGTCGAGGAACCGTTCCGATCAACCTTGCAATTCCCTCCGCATGTTTGAGTTGTGGTGAAACTTTGACTTTTGGAATCCTAACACCCATCATCCTCGCTACCTCGTGCGGTTCAAATATTGGGTGAAGCCTTTCAAACCATTTAAAGCGAGGATACCCAACCTCTTCTATCTTTAATCCAGGATGAGGTGGTGTGAATAAATAAGGTGGTGTGTAAGGCGGATAATATGGAGGTGTGTATGTTGGAGGAGAATACGGCGGATATGATGGCGGTGTATAAGGTGGCGGGGAGTATGGCGGATAAGAAGGAATTGAAGGTCGATAAGGATATGACGGAATTGAAGGTATTGGATAAGAAGGAATCTTATATTTTTTTATCGGGTATGATATTGAAGGTGGTGAAGGCTTTGCATAACTGGGTATGGGCGGATAACTAATTTTCGATACGGTTGGATAGCTAAGTACAGAAGCCATTGGCCGATACATTTGGCTGTAATATTGTGACAAAGATCGTTCTGATATAGGGCTTACCGGTGTGTAGGGTATAGAAAGTATGGACGGCAGTTTCGCGGATACTAGTGGAGAAATCGGCTTTGAAATAAAGCTTGGAACTACAAGTGATGATATGACTATAGGAGCATACGGCATTGATATTGATGGTGGAGCTGCATAATGATAAGGAGGAAGGCTTATTGTTGCTTTAGCCATTTCTTCTGCTGAAACGCCCCAAAGAGTCTGCAACTGTGTGAGAGTCTCTGTTTTTACTCCTCCTAGCAGATATTTAGCAGAAATGAAGAAATCAGTTATGTCCTTCATTCTGTATGCTTCAGGATAAGCGCCTTCAGGCCTCAGCGTTAATATCGAACCCATCTTTCTTGTGGCAAACTCTCCTAACCTCATTGCTTCTATTTCACCAATTTTGACTGGAGGCTGCTGAAATGTTATTCCCCATGCACCTTCCGGAACCTTATAACCCATAGCTTCAAGATATGTGTGAATATCTACAGCGTGACCCATAGGTGTCTCAATTAACGTAGGCCTCCCCGGGCTTATCCACACAGTTTCACCAGCAGCCGTTAATCTTGAAAGCAAGTCATCTATGTAATTTCCTAGACCTTTCATCATTACATCATAGTCGTGGATAGGAGCTCCCCTCTCAGCTAATGCCTTAGGAGGCATTTGAGCGTAGGCTGTAGACGAGCCATAAACCTGTTGTAGTTGGCTTTCCCAATCCTTTGCCCATTGTAGGAATACTTCTCGCGCTTTTTCTGGGTTTGCAAAATGTTCTGCTGCTACTATCTTCTCTTGCATGTAAGGAGGAGGCAACCCTTTCACAGCAATACCTAACTTCCAAGTCAACAGAATTTTCTGTATCTCTTCAGGTGAGTAGCCTAAAGCAGCCAAATTCTGTGTTACTATTTTAGTTTCAAGCGGGGTGTATGGGGTCCAACCCCTTCCTAAATATATGTCTTCAAAACTTACTGTCGGTGTTCCTAACGCCCATCTACCTTCAGCTCTACCGATTAAAGGATATGCTTTTTCTTTCCACTGTGCATAGATTCCTCTGTAAGCAACTTTTTCTCCTTCCTCAACAGGATAAGTTACTTCGCCGTATTTTATTCGCCCCGGGAAAGCTCTAACAGCTTCAAAGGTCAAAGACATAGCTCCAGCAACTAAGGCACTTTTGAGAGCAACCTCTAAATCGCCTGCAGAAAGAGCATATCCTGTAAGGCCGCCTATTCCTGTGGAAATGGCTATTCTACCAGCAGGCTCTGCTATTATTTTTGCACCGTAAGGTAATGCGGCTATACCTTTGAATGCTGCTGAATATGCTGCAGAGGTTGCTTTATACCCAAGCCACATCATGAAGATGTCGCCGATAAGCATACCTGGGTGTTGTTCAATTCTCTCTTTGTATAACTCATATTGCTCTCTTGTATATTCTGAAATTGGCTTGCCAAGTATCCAAGCGGCAGCAGGTGCAAAAAGAACGGATGTTGGTTGTTGTAGAAGTGGTGTTGGTTTCACTTTATATGCCCATTCTTGCCCGAGAAGCCTTCCAACTTGAAGAACTAGAACATCAACTCCAGAAACCACAGCTAATCCAGCTTCCAAAGTTGTCCTAACAAAAGGTTTCGGTTTAAAGAGCTCTGCAGTAGGACCTATAGAAGACCATTTCAACAAATCTTCCATCTTAGTCTTTACAAACTCAGTAAAACTTGGATGCAATGCTGGAGCTTGTAACGTAGGAACATATTTCTCTCCCATTTTCTCCACATACCATTTTCCCACCCCCACTTTCTCCCATCCCGTCACCTTCCATCCTTGCTTCAACGCTTCAATCTCAAACCCCTTCTTCAAAATCTCGGTTCTGAACTCAGCGATGCCTAATCCAAGCTCATACGCCTTCAATTCAGCTCCGTAAATGTCCTCAGCTAACTTGTTAAGGCTAGTGAATGTTTTTTCTAGCTGTTGGTAACGCGCAACCTCTCCAAGGTATTTCTTGTATTCAGTTTCGGAGATTAACCCCGCTTGTAAGCCAAGTCCTAGTGCCTCTTCATATTTGCCGGCTCCCCACAAAGTTTCAAACTGTGTAAGTTTAGGATAGGTAGCTTTCTCCCATTTAGCATATTGTAATCTGAAAGTGTAGGCTGCTTGCTGTTTGTGAGTTAAATATTGTTCTGGAGTAACAAGACCCCAACCTAGAGCTGTTTCCCATGTGATTCCAGTACTAATGTCACCTAAAGCTCCTCCCTCAACAAGCTTAACTTCTCCGGTTACAGTTTTAACAGCATAAAGTCCTTCTGCCAACGGATATATGCCAGCCTTCTCTCCGGCCAAAACTCTTTCGACATACTCTTTCTGATATAGCCATTCAAGCTCTTTTTCCCGTTTTTTGGCTTCTTCACCAACATACCACTGTGCAGCTCCTGGATGTTTCGCAAGCAACTCTGGTGGGTATACACCAGTAGCAGGTGGTGGAGGCTTTTCAACTAAGGGTGGCGGTGGTGGAGGAGGTGTTCCCGGTCTCGGAGCGTGTTCACCTGGATAATGTTCTTTCCCTGTTTCCGCCTTCGCTAGTTCTTGGCGAAGCATCTCTCGAGTTCTAACTCCACCCGGTCCTTCTTTTCCCGGACCCAGATAACTCATCCTAAATCACACTCCCCATAGAAAGCAGATTCATCAAAGTGGCATGAAGCTGCATAGCTATTAGAATGGTCCAACAAAAGAAGGGCAAATTTACCAATTTTGATTTATGAACTTTCAAGTAGAAGTAACTAAGCGTGCATATTGTCAGAGAGAAAACGGCGTTGACTATCTTAAGTAAGAAAACGGGTTCTCCCAAAATATAGTAGAGAGGATTCAACTCTGTTAAGCCACGAGATAGGGCAAGCCTAGTACTGAGGATATCGAGTAGGGCTAGGAAGAGAAAAACGCTGTTAAAGAAAATTACCTTCTTTTCTAAGCAGATTTCGAAGGTTGCTGTTTTCACTTAGTTTCGGCCATGCACCCCTGACTTACATCAGCCAGTTTGAACATCTATTTTTCACTTTTTCTTCCTTTTTCTCTCCATGCCGCTTAACTCGCTTAAGGAGGGGATTTCAATTTTTGGGATGGTCAGTCGCGGCGCATAGATGGCGCGTGTGCTCAAACGCTCAAAATATGGCCGGATCCTGCTTTTGTCTCGAAGCCTTTTCGCTCGGGCACGAACCATTTCCCTGTACCATTCCGGGTATCTGCTTTTTTTGCGTCCCAGCGCCAACATCTCCTATAGTAACGCTACCACGACTATATAGTAACGTTACTCCAAGTATTTAAGTATTTCGCTAAGGAATACGGTTGGTTATGGAGGCAAGACGACTTTTAAATCCAAACGACCCCATGCAGCCATCGCAAGAAGAAGTTGGGAAAGCATTAGGAATGTCACAAGATTGGGTATCAAAATATGAAACATTACTACAGCGTCGTAATGTTGATTGGAAGGAAAAATTCCTTGGCTACAATATATGGGGTTTTCCGTTAAACGGCGTTTAACGGAAAACTTAGGACAAAAATGTCCTATGTTGCTAAGCCGTATTCCTTAAGTTTTGCAAGAGTCTTGCAAGCCAACATAATATTTGAAACCCACGTATGGTAACATACCCACCGGGATTTGAATCTGGGGGATACTTTCAAGGGGGGTAGGACAAATTTGTCCTAGGGGTAAACATTGTAGTACTACAATGCACGCATGTTAGACTCTAAAAGAACAAAAAAGAACGTGGTAAAAAGCAAACTAACCCTCTAAAGAATCCCAAACCCTTTCTGCCTCTTGGGTGCACACCCAATTTTTTTCTGCTTCTTCCTTGAAAAATTTAAGTCTGTCTTCTAGAAAACTGCGCAACTCTGGATCCCTCTTGCACACCTTTATAATTTTTAGAGTTCGTTCATCTCTAGCCCCCGAATATACAAAAGGATAGCAACCTAAAACCATAGAATCGAAAACAGCCAAAAATGCACTCATGTTTTTGATCTCTATTGGTTTGTGGAAGAAAACATCCATACTAAGACGCATCCTTAAATTTAACTCCATAGCTAGCTTGAGATTTTCTATGATGATTTCTTTCAGATTCTCTTGGGAGAAGAATTGCCATTTTTTAAAGACCAATAATTTGTCGGGGTGTTTTTTAGCCACAGAATCTATTTGATTCCAGATTTCTTCTTCACAAAGGCTGACAAGCAGACCTGAGAGGGAGAGGCCGTAATATTCAACGTCCATGAAGGGATTCTTTTCAGATTTCCTTTTGCTTGTCGTATAAATTAATTTATGGTTTAACAGTTTTTTCATAGCACCGTGAACGTTTGAGTATGATTTCCGAAGGTCGCGGGCTATTTCCCATTTATTGCCTTCATTATGCGTAGCCAAGTACAGCAAAATTTTTGGTTCAGTTTTTTCTCGCTTCTTTCTCGACATAGGCATCAACTATCTTAATTTTTGATACTATCAGATACAATATAAAGATTTATATCCTTATAAGTATTACTATCTTTTTGGGAGATACTAATGCCTGCAAAGATAGTAAGAAAGGTTCTGAGAAGTGGAGATAGCAAGGTAACGGCCCTACCGCCTGATTGGATGCGTGCCTTCGGAATCAACATCGGGGACACTGTTGAAGTGCTTTACGACTTTGTTGTTCTGATCAAACCGAAGAATCTCAAGCTGGATCCGGAGTTTCTAAGCAAGGAACTAAAAATCATGGCTGAACTTGAAAAGGAGGCTGAGCCACAGAAATGAAACCGGCTCTTAGCCCACTACAGCGATTTCGACACAAGTACTGTAACGGATGCGCCTACCACGAAGCTTGTTTGAGTGATAAAACTATCGAGTTGCGATGCATACTCGCTGGCCTTTTGGATATTATCAATAGGCGTTTTGAGAGAGCCATCTTAGAAAACGCGCACCTTTAGCTGGATAGGTGAAGTACTTGGCGCCATGTAAGAGTTGCGTATATTACGAACATTACGAGGCTGAAAACCTTTGGTTAGGGTTCTGTCGTAAGCATCGGAGAAACGTGTCCATGACCGATACTGCTTGCAGCGACTTTAATGACTGCAAGCACGCGGTTCCAGATAATGGTGGGCTAGTTTGCTTGTACTATGAGGACGCACCGGGAGAATGCCGACCCGACTTGTGCCCAGAAGCCCTCGGTCATTCCGAGGGAGGTGTCTCACCGCCTAGGCGCAAGGGAGCGCCAGAAAGAGAACGAGCCGTTTAGGAGGTGTTGCGTGTGTCATCGGATTGGGACGAAGAGATTGAAGCTTTCGTAAAGCTGTCTTCTGGTCGCAACGAGTTTGACATCTTGGCTGAGCCAACCATTGAGACAAACAAATGGGGTAAGAAGCAGTTTGTCTTTCCGACGTCCCTCGGTCTCTGGCGTGTAAGCAACCGCTCCCCTATCGCTGCCGAGTTGGGCAAATACAAGCAAGCCCACGGTAGCGTTGCCGGCGTTCATGTGGTGCTCGAGCGAGAGGGAGAGGGACCCAACACAAGATACAAACTGATCAGCGTCGCACCTACAAGTAAACCTAAGGAGATGCCGAAGCGTTTTTTGACCGAGGCCGAGGCTTTGAAGGAAGCCGAGGGACTACCGCCCGAGCAGAAACAACGCTATCTACAATATTTGCGGGACACGGGGCAAATCAAGGGATGACTTGTGACCGTTGTGGTCAACCAACGAGTAGACGTATCTATTGCCCTCCTGAGGAGTGGACTGACCACTTGGGAGGGCTACCCACCATTTTAAGGAAGAGCAAATGGGTGTGTGAAAAATGTTTGAAAGAAATGGAGTTGTCGAAGCCTTAGAGAGGCTGTGTGTAGCTCGGGTTATGCCTCATGCTTGTCAACTTAAGGATGGGTCCTACACTCGCGTGGATCAGCCTATAACCCATGAGCTTTTAGAGTGGCATTTACAAGGCTTAATCACGGTCGGTAGCTACCAAATAATGCCCAACGATAACACCGTCAAAAATTTGATTTTCGACATAGATGAAGACAAAGTTGAGGACCAAAAACAAACAGCTCAAACCATACTTAGAGAATGCTTTGAGAAAACTTCGCTTGACAAACCAAGATTCTATCCTAACACCGTCATGTTGGAGGCTTCCCGTTGGCCCGACCCCTCTTTTCATGTACACATATTTTTTGAGCCCCTCCCAGCTAAAGCCGCGCGCTGGCTCGGCAACAAAATTTTGGAACATGCCGGTATATCGCCGAAGCTAGTGGAAGTTTTTCCTAAACAAAATGAGGTTAAGCCTAATGGTTATGGCAATTTTGTGAAGTTGCCCTTGGGCCTGCATCAAGTATATGGAAAATGGTCCAAGATATTAGACCATAAAACCTTCGGACCTCTTCCTAACGCAGCGATTTTAGAAATGAACGGTGGCAGCTTTCCAGAAAAAGATGTTCAGAAAATTTTGGAGCTAGCCGAGAAGGACAGAGGCTTTCAAGTTAAGCTTTCTGAAACAACTAAAATTTATAAGAGCCGAATGGTTGCTCGCCCATGCATAGAGGAAGCGTTATCCCAACCCCTAGACGGTGACAAGGGCCATCTTATGCGTTTAGCCGTAGCAAACGAATACCTGAAGGCTGGTTGGAACGTTGAGGACATAGTACACCTTTTCAAAGGTCAAAGTGACTTCGAAGTTTCAAAGACCAGGTATTTTGTTGAACATGCTAGGGAAAGCGATTACAAGTGTGACAAGTGTGACACAATCCAAGATTTAGGTTTCTGCATCGGGGATGCTTGCCCCATTTTTCGAAAAAGGGGTAAACAATTTGACAAACTTGTGGAGGCTCTTTGATGGAGGAAGTTAAGGTCGGCGACTTAACGATTAAGCCTTTTCTGAATAAGGAAATTAAGGAGGTTCATCCAGCTATCGGCATCGTCGACAATATAGCTTACGTGGGTGTCTGGGTTCCTTGCGAGATCGTGGGGAAAGGTGGCAAAGTAGCCTTCAAAGACCTGCTATACTTGGTGACGGATAAGTGCGAGATGATCTTGGCGAACGATGAAGTTTTAAGGGAAAGAAGCTGGAGGCTTGCATATAAACCCATTAAATTCGAGAACCGCTGGCTCTTGAATCATGTCAAAGTTTACTTGGCCAGTGCAAATGTGGATCCACAGCGGGTGTTCAACCACTTGGTTGACGCATGGACAGAATATATGGAGTTGCCCAACGAGAGCGAGTACATTTATCATGTGTTGTGGGATATGGGTACGTATTTTCACCATCTTTTCAACGCTTATCCATATCACTATGTTGGTGGCGTCAAGCGAAGCGGAAAATCAAAGGACCTTACCTTGCATAGTTGCTTAGCTTTCAACGCTTTCTTTTCAAACAATATGAGCACAAGCTCCATATATCGGCTTATCCAAAACGCGCGTGGGACCCTCCTTATCGATGAAACGGAAAAGCTTAGTCAACCCGACCGGGCGCTTGATTTCCGCAGTATACTGTTGGCTGGATACAAAAAGGGAGAGAAAGTGTATCGAGTGGAGAAAACTAGAAAGGAGATGTTGCAGCCTGAGGCGTTTGAGGTTTATAGTCCTAAAGCGTTAGCGAACATACAGGGGCTTGAGGACGTTCTTGAGGATCGATGTAAAATCACTTTTCTAAGGAAGAGCAGAAACAAACAAATCATGAACAGGGAGATAGAGATAAGTGCCCCTCGGTGGAGTGAACTTCGCAGTGAACTTTACATGTTTTATTTAGCTTTCTGCAAGGAAGTTAAGGCGGTTTATAATGAGATAAGTGCACTTGGTGAACTTAGTGAATTAGTGAACTTTGCGGGAGCACAACCTTTCGACGCCAAAGACATGGAGTTTTTAGCTGGTAGAGAGCTTGAGATATGGAAGGCAATTCTCTCGTTGGCTCTCTTCCTCGACAGAAAAAGATGTGTTCCCAACAAGTTCACTAGCTCACTAAGTTCACTAACTTCACTGATGTTGAGTTTAGCCATCGCGGATGCAAAGCAACGTCACATAGAAAACGTGACGGAGACGGGAGAAGCCATAGTGGTTCAAATCCTCCAAGGATTAGTTAGAGAAGATAACTACTACAAGGTGAAAACCATCAAGGATAAAATGGCTGAAGCCTTCGACGAAGAACAAAAATGGTTGACAACACGATGGGTGGGCAACGCCCTTCGCAGATTAGGGTTCAAGGAGAAAAGGCGCGTAGGGACGGGCTACGAGTACAAGTTTTCTGTGGACGACGTAAATGATTTGGTAAAAAGGATGGGAGTCGAGAAACCATGTCTCACTGTACAAGAAAAGTTAGAGTTGATTCTCCAAAAAATTGTGGAACTTCAAGAAGAACGTGGAGTTTCTAAAATCGAGATTGCCAATCAACTTCAAGAACAGATACCTAGGGAGGAGATTCTCCAACTTATTGAAAAGTTGCGAGAGGAAGGGACCATTTTCCAAGTTGATACAGAGCATGTCAAAAAAACCTAGGTGAGGCTTGATGACGCGGGTGTTAGTTAAGAAACGTGTAAAAGGGAAAGAATATGGTCCCTACGTTTACGATGTCCATCGCATAGGCTCAAAAGTTGTTTCAAAATACCTAGGGAAAGGACGCAAAAATTCGCCAATTGTAGTGCAAGAAAATAATGAGGACGATTTGCCTCTGGTCCTCTGCCGAAACTGCATCCACCTTGACACATCCACTAACCCAGCTTACTGTCCCGTTTTACCTGCCTTCCTAGAAAAGCCAGCTTTAGCTCAGCCTTGGCCCTGCTCAGACTTCAAGAAAAGATGAAAAAGGGGTAATGAATATGCAGAGGGCCCGGGCGCTCATCATCCGAGACGACAAAGGCAAGTTTAAAGATTTAGAGGATGTCATCAAGATAGCTCGAGCCCTGGGCCAACAAGCCTTCAAAACCCACGGAAATGTCCGTGTCACACGCATTTGGCCTGATCCAGCTTACGGTTTTGTTGTGGTTGTGGAAAGATGTACAGAGCCTCTGAATGTAAGGGGTAGGGAGAACGAAAAGGAGGAATGAGTGAAGACGTTAAGGGTCTTTTGAAGCCTTGGGAACGCAAAGTCTTAGAATTGATGGAGAAGGCGCGTTCAGAGGCTAAGAAGACTTCGTGATTAGCTGTCTCATCTTATCCATGAGAAGCCTTTGAACTTCAGGGTCCTTCAAGGCTAATTCCATCACCTCGTCTATGCGTTTGCGTTCCTCATCCAACTCTAAAGCCGCTTTCAAGTCTAAAACCATACTGCACCTACTACAGTATTTTGCGTCTGCTGGATTTTGATAGTCACACCTTGGACAGAGCCTCGGCTTTAAGGGCGAAGGCTTAGGCATCTCTTCCTCAGCAAGTTTGACACCTGAAACCTCGAGGATCCTCTGATCCACATCTCGCCCCGAAAGATGCACATAGACGGATGGAGCTCTGCTTTCCTCGGTCCAGCCACTGAAAATCCGCATCTCCGGCTCCTTCAACATCTTAGCCAACTGGGTTAGTCGGCTATGCCGGAAGGCGTGGGGATGAATGTTCTTCTTTACGCCGGCTTTGCGAGCCAACCTCTTGAGCATGGCGAAGGCGAAGGTTCGACCTATAGCCTTCTCAGGATGCTTAAGGTTTATCCACACCAACGCGTCAGGCTCTTCCTTCCGGGGGTGAAAGTTCATCCAAGCTTGGAGATAAGGAGTTGAGTTGACCACTCGTATAGGTCGGATACCTGTTTTGCCACTCACCATCAGAACCGCGCCATACTGATCCATCTTCACGTCTTTCATCCGTAAAGAAAGCATCTCGCCGATCCTGGCAGCGCTTTCGTAGAGGGTGGCCACGAAAGCCTTATCCCGGGGGTGATGACCAGCCTTCACCATCGCAACGACCTCACCCTCCGTTATCAACCCTTCCCGCATCTGCTTGTGGTTTACCTTCGTCTTCTTTATCTTCATCCATTTGACAACCAACGGATATTCCTCATCTCGGCCCAGCAGCCACTTGTAGAACCGTTTAACACAAGTCTTGTACAAGTTAACGCTTCCACTCTCGTATTCGCCACTCATAGCGTGGAAGGCTTCCACCAAGTCTTGTTTGTCCACCACGCGCAAGTCCATTTGAATATGCTTGTTCAAGGCTAAGAAAGCCTTCCCATAGTTGATCTTAGTGTTCAAGCTCAAGTCGTCCTTCTCCTTTAAGAAGGCCTCGAGTTGAACACGCCAACTGCCCTCTAATTGCGCTAACAAGTTCTCCAATACAACTTCAGACATAAATTTTCCCTCTAACCTTTGCTTCAATAATCTCGTATTTCATAATTGAGTTGCTTTGTAGAAGAGCGATTACTTTGTCCATTCCTTCTCTATCTATCATAAAATGACATTTTCCATGACAGAGCTTTCGCTTTAAGGCTTCTTTCAAATCGACCTTTTCTTGCTCTGAAACTGTTTTTGGAATAGAGCATTTAACATTGACATACCAAAGATTGAAAATGTCGTCATAGTCAATTGTCACTCTCTGAATCAAACGGTGAGAAAGTCTTTCTCCTACAGCTTCTAATTGAATGTTTTCCGTCACCATATCTTGCACCGCCTACAGCATAAGAATACTAGGAATAAGTATATAACGTTTACTATTCTAACTATTGGAATAGGCAATATACATTTACTTGGATGTTAGTAACATTTTCATTTTCTCTAAGATGAGGACCTCTATGCCGTGACTCCTATTAGCGTAGACTCGTTCCTCTACTTTCCGATCGAGCCATTCTAAGCATGGTTTCGGTAGCGTGATGCTGAGCCTTTCCTTCGCCATAAATATACACACTCATCATACAAATACGTAACAAAACATATATAAGGAATTCGCATCTATTATTTCTTATGTGATGTTCAGCCCCTCTAGTGTGTAAGAGGGAACCGCGCGGCCAGAAAATAGATGAGTGTAACCGTAACCGAACCCGTAAATATTGAGGTTCTGAAAGAACGTTTTCCAAGCGAGACTATCAACCCCTACGGCGAGGTCCTAGTGGTTCCTACCCGACTTTTTCAAGCAGGCTGGGAAGCATCTCTAAAGGCGCAGGGCTTCAAAACTTTCGCAACCGATTATAATCGAGAATCGGTGTTTCTCATCCAACTGAATAAGCCGAAACCAACTGATACAGCGGCAGCTATTGCTAATCCCCTTGTGCGTGCACCTAAAAGAATTTGGACGGATGAGGACGAGGCTATTTTGAAAGAACTTTATTGTGCACAAGGGTTGCCGCTTGAGGCCATAGCTTCAAAACTTGGCCGATCGAAAACTAGCATAGCCGGAAAAGTCCAGCAGATGCGATTGTTTAGGTTGCGACCAAACTCGGAAGTCTCTGTTCTAACAATATTACCCCCGAACATTTCGATATCGAAATCTGAACCTATCCTAACTGATTCTTTAGTTAAGGAATACCTAGCCTGTGTCAGCGAGTTGTTTCCTCGGTATAGGAACGTCTGCGTGTTATTGTTGAAGCAGGCAACCGGCGAAGTTTTAAGGGAGGAACAAAAATGAAGAAGAAGCTAAGTTTGGAAGAAAAAGTTCAACGGATTTTGGCTAAGCTGTATGAAATCGAGGAGAAGGTTAACGACCCTGAGGTTATGGCTGAGGTGATTCGTTTTCTTTCCTTACATGTCAAAGTGCTTGAGGCACAAAAATCGAAAATAGAAAATTTGAAGGTGAATTAAAATGGTGAGAATACCATTGATTGGAAAAGGAAGGAAAGAAGAACAGCTAAACATAGAGGACGAGGCAACTCGGCAGGCACTACTATCCGCCGCTACGCAATCGGAAGATGAGGTTCCACCGGCATTAGAACCGAGTCTACCGTTGATGTTGGACAGTGAGCGAACAGTCAAAAGCATCGTTCAGGAAGGAAATCCATTCAGCATGATTCTTCCAATGTTAGAGCCGAGGTTAGGTGTCACCAATTTGGACATGACAGAGATTCACATATTCCAGTGGTCAACCTTGGAAATTTTGACATGCATTGAGATCGAGATGGAGGAAGACGATTACAATATTCAACATTGGGCTTTTTCCGAAGCTTTGAAAAATCTTCTGAACAGAAGCATCAATGACAGCAAGGTTGGCTGGAAAATGAGGGAGCTGTCCACTCTAAGGAGACACGTAGCAGTTGGGAAAGGGGAAGAAAAGAGGCCTTGGTGGAAGCGGTGATGGAAGTGAAGCCTAAGCCATCAAAAATTTACACCATTCCAAGTAGTCAAGTTACCTTGTGGGGTCTCCGAAAACCCATAGTTGAGGTTACACCCGAAACGATTAATTGGTTGATTGAAAGGCTTCAGCAGAGGAAAAAGAAAACCCCGATGATCTTTGAAGAAAAGGAAGAAATCACGGTAGTGTTTGACGACGCCATTTTAGTTGCCAGAAAGGACAGAGACTTGGATTACGTCGAGATAGTTCCAATTGAGGACATGACATTACCAAAGGAAACTCCAAAGGTTGAGTTTACTTTTGAGAATCTGAAGAAAGAAGCTAGGAAGGCTGGGTTGAAAATCTATGAATCTCAAAACATTTACTGGATGATATCCGAAGGCGGAGTCCCCTTTTATGCTCGCAAGAATCTTGACATGGTGGACCTGGAGATGATTAAAGTTAACAAACTTTCGCTTCCACCTGAGGCACCAACGGTGGAAATGGAACTTGGGGAATTACTAAATTTATCTTTTAAAAGGTCTTTACCCGTTTGGGAGACGTCTGAGTCTTACATTGTGCTTGCTGATTATATTTGTATTGCGAGGAAGAAGAGGTGAAATTATGAGCGAAACAGGAATCCCAACACCAACCTACTCAAGTTTTTTAGCTGCTACGCTAAGGGAACTTTATTGGCTTTCTTCCTACGGTGACCCAGTTGAATTTTTGAGAGCCACGAAAAGTTTTTTCGCTTTTCTTCCACCCGAAGTCAAGGAGTTAATCCGACCAAAAATGGAGGAGGTTGACGAAGAAGTGATTAATGTAATGAAGACTACACATGATCCAGCCGGCTCGCATTATACTAGGGTAAAAAGAAAGAATGCACTCAACAGAGTTTGCAGAATAATGGTTACTCCTCTCATCGGTGAAATAGTGGATGTGCTCCATGCTAGAGGCTGGATCGAGAAAAGGTTTACAAGGTCTGGTCCAGAGCTATTAAAACCATTGTATGAAGGAGAGGAAACTAGAAAAGAAGAGGAAGAGGAGGAAGAGGAATGAACATTGTCTGGAAGCGCGGCGACGAAAAAATTAGCTTTTCTTACCCCTCTCTCTGGTTCGTCTTAGGTTTCCGGGGAACAGCGAAATCCACGTTCCTAGAAACCCTTGGCGAGAGGTATTTGGAAAAGGGCTGCGCCGTCCTAGATTTGTTCGGAAAAGGCTAAGGTTTTCCTTAACCCCCGAAAGCAGAGACGGCGAAGGTTTAGCTTGGCTTCGTTCAGAATGGGCTAAGGAAAAGAAGGTTCTGCTCATTCATGGTGATAATGTAAGTGTCAACTCTAGTTTTGACTCGAAGAACGTTAAGGATGTGACCTTGAAGGACTTTGAAGATTACGACATATTGATTTCCAGTTCACCGCTTTACATGAGTGCCGATGCAGAGTTTCTGGAAGTTAACAGATTAATTGATCTGCTCTATAAACGCTTCACGTGGAAAAGGATGATCTATGCCATATGCAGGGAGGCCAGCAACCTACTATACTCAAGGCTGAGAATCTCGGAGAATCAACTCTTAGCGAAGACTAGCGAAATCTATTTGTTGAGGGAGGCAAGACACATGGGCTTAAGCTGGGGGTTGGA
>Ga0315310_10001515_pt1 | contig 14762 bp, 18 predicted proteins | sample TDP5_MG_FD_203630 | JGI IMG/M metagenome (GOLD analysis project Ga0315310, IMG submission 203630) | Freshwater sediment microbial communities from Lake Towuti, South Sulawesi, Indonesia - TDP5 | ecosystem: Environmental > Aquatic > Freshwater > Lake > Sediment | place: Indonesia: South Sulawesi... | reverse complement strand
TGGAGAGAGGAGGTGACATTTAGTTGAAAGAATATGAATGCGTGCAGGTCGGTCACCACAAAGATGTGGGTAAAACAATTGAGAAATGGCAGAATAAGGGCTGGCGTCTCCACACCTATCAGGCAACTGGATATGGTATGGATGTCAAGCATTACTTGCTGTTTGAAAGAGAAACTGCCTCTTAACTCTCCCTTTTTCTTTTCGAGTAACCCTTTTAACCTTATAACCACAACTTTTCTTTCAAAACGGTGAATTTCAAACTATGCCTAGATTGACGCCGCCTTGGGAAGTCAAACGCAAACTCTTGGTTAAGGCTGAGGAGGAGACAGACCCCAGATATGGTTGTAAACCCGCCGAGCGCTCAATACAAGATTACCTTAGGTTTGGAGTCATCAACTTGGACAAGCCAGCTGGACCAAGCAGCCACGAGGTCACGGCTTGGGTGAAACGCCTCCTAAGCCTAGACCACGCGGGTCACGGCGGAACCCTAGACCCAAAAGTCACAGGCGTCTTACCAGTCACGCTGGGAGAGGCAACAAAGACGGTTCAGGCATTATTGGTTTCGGGCAAAGAATACGTTTGCGTCATGTATCTCCACGGTGCAGCACCTGAAGACAAAGTTAAGGCGGCGTTAGACGAGTTTGTCGGCGCCATTTATCAACGCCCACCCCTTCGGGCTTCAGTGAAGCGACGCATCCGCACAAGAAAAATCTACTATTTAGACTTGCTTGAACTGGCTGAAAGAAACGTTCTATTCAAAGTGGGCTGTGAGGCTGGCACCTACATTCGCAAGCTCTGCTACGACTTAGGCGAGGTCCTAGGCGTGGGCGCCCACATGCAAGAATTAAGGCGAACAAGGGCAGGTCCATTCACCGAAGCCGAAAACATGGTCACACTGCACGACATAGCCTATCTGCAAGCGAGGTGGCAGGAAAAAAGAGACGAAGGAACCATTCGCAAAATCGTACAACCAATGGAAAAAGTGGTTGGGCTTGTACCAAAAATTATCATACGGGACTCAGCCGTAGACGCATTATGCCACGGCGCAAACCTAGCTGCGCCCGGAGTCTTATCCATTGAAACAGCAATAAAACCCAACGACACAGTTGCAGTCATGACGCAGAAGGGCGAGGGCGTAGCCCTGTCAAAGGCGCTCGTTTCAACTGAAGACACAGTGAAAATGAGCCACGGCTTGGTAGCCAAAACTGAACGAGTACTCATGCCGAGAGGCGTTTATCCGAAAATGTGGCACAAAAGCGCACAAAATCATAAACCCTAAAATACGCATTAAGCTTCTTTCAGATACACAGACGCGCCGGGTTCTCCTAGTCTGGTAGGGAGCAGAGAGGCAGCGCAATCATGCCAAGCTCAAGCCTGGAGTCGTCAAGCTAGGAAGTCTGTGGCCCGAAAGGGCCGCGTGGGTTCAAATCCCACACCCGGCGCCATTTTTAGAGCGAGTTTCGGGGTTCTTTTAGGCGAAGGAGCGTATTTCTTGGTCTTTCTTGAATTGACCGGTAATGGATGTAAATTTGGAGGCCGATTTTTTACTAGTAAAATGGATTGCACGAAAGACAATTTTGAAGCGGCAACATGGGTAGTTCAAACTCTCGGTTCAAACTTTTCCTAGATACTATCAATTTGCTAGTAGAAACTAGCATAATTGTGATTGAAACGATTACTCTTTACTCGCATTTTCACTATTCACCCGAGAGCTCGACGTTCTTTCGCGCGAACTTGATAACTTAATTTATATGTATTTGCGCTATTAATGCTCTTAAGTTAGAGGATTGCCTAGATGTCGACTCCCATAGCGAAGACTCCTCCTCCAACCAGTCTGCCTTGCAACCGATATTGGACGAGCCTCCGCCCTGAATGTAAAAAATGTGAGGATAAAATGAAGTGCCCTATGTATCTCAAACACTGGAAGACACATCAAAAACTTATGAGATGAAAGTGACCGTAGAAAAGCTTTGTAAAATCGTGTCTCTTCAAATACATCGCATAAATGTGTACGCACTAACTATTTTTGATGACGCTCGCTTTTCCGCTTCTGCCGACCTTTAACTGGCGTACGCCTCTAAACGCGATGACATTTGCGTTTTCAATTTGAATGAGGTCACCCGCAGAAATTTCATCTGTTTGTTTGTTCCATAAAGGCAATTGGATGGTTCCAGTTTCGTCAGTAACAAGGACGTTTGTTACATTAGCGTAGAGACCAAAACGGGTTGCGACCACTCTTGGCTGGGATACTTCGAGAACGCGTGCCTTTATGTTAATCCGTTTCATTCCAACCCTTAAGTCTTTAATCTGATAGTGGTTTGATTTAGCCTGTTGGGCTGGGTTCCTCATAAACGACGGCCTATAGGTGAACTCTTTGAGCGGATTGTTTTTTGCAAGAATATGCACGGGTATGGGAAATTGCGCAACCACTTTATGAGTGTTGGTTATGAGAAAGATTGCGTGATCTCGTGTCTTCACACGGCATTCAATCGATAGTTCTCCACATGCAGCTTCATCATGTTGAAAAGCATCAAGAAAACTACTAAAAAATTTGCCTGAATCGATTTCGTGTTTCACTGAAATTCTAGCGAGATACTCGAGAAGCCGAATGTCATCGTAAGAGTGAAACCTACCAGAGGGTCGACCTCGCGTAGTCCATATTTTGCTTCGCATTTTACTTGTTTCCTACGCTCGCATCAGAGTGATTTCGATCGTTGAAACCATTCTTGCTCTGCTTTCGCCTTCTCTTGGTGGCATTTCTTCGGTTCCTATGGTGATTTTGCCTATGCTCAGGTCTTTCATGAATCTGTGTCTGGTTATCTCGACGGCGTCGACGGCAGTAGTTATTGCTTGTCCTCTCGCCTTCAAAGTAACTTCTTTAGCGTTGGACCCGCTGAAACCTGTAATAATCCCCAACACGTAATTCATCGGGGGCTTTCTGCCCACATATATGACGTTCGGTTCTCTAGACAATTTTAATTTCCTCGTTGTCGGTGTTGACAAAGATAATAGGCGAACCTAACTCTTAAACACCACTGGCATTCTCTAGTAACTAAAATGCACAGGCGTCTGCTTAGCGGCACCATCTACTAGAATAGTGTCGGGCTAAAGTGCTTGTTAGAATTACCTGTTCTGATGGTCCATCCATGATGCGTTGAACAGGAAAGAAACATTAAGGGATTCTATCGAATTGATTATAAGTGTCACGTGTTCTATTGGTATGCCCCTAGAACGAAACAAGGAGATGAAAATAAATGAGATATACATTTGAAGAGGAAGAACCAGAAGAATCAGAAGAAACTGAAGAGGAAGAATTTGAAGAAGAATGGTGACATTCTTTCATAAAATTCTTCTTACCTTTTTGTCTGTTAAGGTCATCCATCTATCTATAAGGTGGATGTTCTGGGATAATGTGTTAAGATAGCGGGTGCATACGAAATTATATATAGAGAAATCGCTGATAGCTGTAGATTTGAGGTCGCAATCGTGTCTAAAAGTCAAACCGGAAAGAAGAAAAAAGGAAGTAAAAAGAAAACTAAATAGAGAGCTAACACCGATAGGTTACTCTCCCTTTTTCCTCACATTTTCGGGCGTCTTTGCATTGGAGCAGGCGATAGATTGATGAAGCCGCTGAAAGTCTCCGTGTTATATAGTCAGGTTTGACTGCTACAACTGTGTTTTTAGAATGCACAGCAGATTTAATGAGCGATTTTCTGTGAAACGTAAATTATTTAGCGAACTTCTTTGGATGGCGTTTGAATTTTTTCTTGCAACTCGTGGAGCAGAAGTAGTATGTCTCTCCTTCAAAATTAATCCTGAATTTAGCTGTTTTTTCGTCAAGCACAGCGCCGCACACGCAATCTCTCAATTAATACCCCACATTCTTTGATGAAGGTACAATATAAGATAGAATGGTTTCAGCGATGTTGACAAATGCGGAGGATGGAACATTCTCTAGTATTTCAACGCTCACAGAACTTTTATCTCTTCAATTTTTCGGGTTAGGATCTTAACGATCCAGTCGTTGTTGGTGTGCATCATTGGTTTGTTGCAAACTGGACATTTGAAGAGAAGCTCAAATGCCTCCTCAAAGGGATATCGCTTGCAGCCTGGCGTTTGGCAGGTGTAGAACACATGGCTTTTCTCATATTCAAGCCGTATTTCCAATTTTTCTAGAACACGGCGCTTTTGATTTAGGATAAAGCTTTCCATTTGGTCGGGTTGGAGTCTCCAGTTGAAGATAAACCAACCTGTTTCTTTGTCGCGGGACTGCCTGAGAGCCACGAGGGAGTGATCATAGAGACTGTAGAGTGCCTTACGAACCATGTTGAGACGTATTAAAGTTTTATCCGCTATCTCATTATCTGTAATCTCGTGAACCCCTTTAAGGATCTCAACTACTCTAACAGCGTCCTCTCCGAACAACGCAGCCACTTTATTTAGCGTCTCGTTATCTGCAAAGGACATTTTTAAACGCCTCCGCTAGACAACGTACAGACGAACTCCGCCTCAAGTGAACACCCGGAATACGTTTTGGATTTTCCATTCACTAGCCGCTGCTTCCCGTTTATCACCCTGATAGATGTGGACTCTTCAAGCCCCTTTTTCGAAGCTATTTTGCTTTCTTACTCTAGTAGCGCTCGAGGTGATTAACCCTTTCCATCCTAAAAAACAATAAAATACGGGCGAAAAAATAGGGTTCTATTTACACTTTCTTCCACTATCAATTTTTTTCAAGAGCTTGTCGAGGATTTTTGCTTTCGTTCTCAATTCTTGTTCTGAAATCGTCTGTCCCATTGGACATAATTCATCAACCATAGCGCCCTCATTTACCAAATATACAACCGGATAGAGATAGCATCCCAAGGGTCTTTTTCCATAGACTCGGCATTTCTTATCAGCGAGACTGTAAAAATAGCAGCATCCGTCGACGTTTCTGAGCCGAGTCACACCATCATCTATAAATGCAAATTCTTCTAGACGATAACCCATTTCCTCTAATCTTTTGATGTCCTTGCTTGAAAGCTCCATCTCGGTTTTTTCACAGCATTTTCCACCCGGCGCCAAAATGTCTTAAGCTAACATGAGAATTATGGGCATTGCGTCCAGCAGAAAATGGATGAGAACTGGACCAATGATGTTTCTGGTTCTTGCTCGTACGTAGGCAATGCTTAATACTATTGATATTGGGAAAACGTTGCCTGCTAAGCGGCCAACAGTCCAAGGGATTGGAAAGGCGTATACTCGTAGATATGCGGGAATATGCCAAAGAGTCATTAATAGTGAACTTAGAAGCATTGCGGGTAAAGCCTTAACAAGGCTTGAAGGATGCTGGGGCATAAGTCTGTCGAGCATGTATCCCCTAGCAGTTGCTTCTTCTAAAACGGCAACAGGGAAGAAAGAGTATATTACCATGTACCAAATGTACCACGCTGGAATCTGCACACTGCCAGAAACTGCAGAAGGGATTGGCCCAAGCAAATAACTAAGCACCATCATTCCCAGCAAAGCAATAGCAATTAACAATGGAAGTAAGGCAAAACTCCAAAGCACACTTTTTACGGAACCAGTTTTCTTTAACCCTACGCTTGAAAAGATTTCTCTCAAGGATCGGCGCTTTTCCCAGAGAGCCAAAAAAATAACAAGGAAGACAAGAATTCCTCCCCAACCTATGGCTATTGACATCAATAAAGCCAAGAGAAGCGATGCGGTAATGTTTTGTGGCAGCGTTCCACTTGAGGAGCCAGAGCCACTGAATAAGATAGGTATGGCAAAATACAGGGTGAAGAATAGCCACACAATCAATGGTCCCTTTGTTTCTCCCAGCTTCTTAGAAGCCATAGGTTATCCCTTTTTTCATCAAAGCTTGAACCTTCCCTTGCGGACCCCTGCCTCTTTTCTTTCTTTTGCTGTTATTTTGAAGATTTTCTCGAGCAGTTTGATGTCTTCGACTGTTTGTTTGACCCCTCTGCGTGAAAACGCTCTCCCTTGAGTTTCGATGGCTGATTCGCAGGTGAGTTCAACGTTTTTTGCGCCCAAACTCTTTGCCCATATGGTGAACGATGGAACATTTTCTGTGAGAAACCCGTGCACTTGGGCTGCGACTCCGATTTTTAAACCCGTGTAGATTTGGGTTCCGATGCTGGTTTTGGCGTTATCGCCTATGAAACAGCCGACTTTCATGTTCCTTGTGTTGATTCTCTTCTTTTCAATTTCAACGGTTACATTACCGTATGTGCTTTTGAGGTCTGCGTTGGTGGTGGCTGCGCTTAAGTTGACCCATTCACCGACGTAAGCGTGCCCAAGAAAACCCGTGTGATACTTGTTTGAGTAACCCTGCATAATGGTTTCTTCCACTTCGCCGCCCACACGGCAAACATGCCCAATGCTGCAGCCTTGTCGGATGAGCCCAGAAGTAACAATCGTCTTGTCTCCAATGTAAGAGGGCCCAGTTATTCTCGACCCCGAATGTATCACGGTTTCGTTTCCAACGAAGATTGGGCCTTGGCGAGCGTCTAACAACGCAAAGGTTTCAACGTGAGAGCCTTTTCCAATGTAAACGTTTCTTTTGTCGCCGTACACTGCTGCCTTCTTGTCGAGTAGTCCTTCAGACTCGCGTTTACTAATTTCTCCATAGTCTTTTTGGAGTAGGTCACTGTTTTGATTAACTAGATCCCAGGGATAATTCATTAGAGGCAAACCTGTAGTGTTAAGGGTTTTGCATTTTTTGGAGAGTTTTTTCAACAGAGCCTTGGTTAAGGGTTTACACAATTCTTTTCCATGTTTTCTGGCGACTTCTTTGCTTAAGGAGCCGATTGCCAGTCGGTTGTTTTGCAGCATCAAAACGTTTTTGGCAAGTTTCTTCTGGGCTAGTCTTCTGACTTTTTCATCGAGTATTAAGGAGCCGTTGACTAAGAGCACATGGTCATCAATCTGCTCGGGTTTGTTCACGGGATGGGAAACTCGCTTTCTCAATGTGGGTGTCAAATACTCTCGGGTAAACAAGAGAATTCGGGATTCAGCGTATGTTTTTTGGGCGCGTTCGAGAAAGTTGAATATGCCAGTTCTGCACTCAAAAACGGGTCGGGTGTAGGTTATGGGTAGAAAGTTTTTGTAGTCTTCGTCTTCAAACAAAGCCGTAATCATTTGCGCTCTCCTCCGTATGACAATTACTTTATACACGCATATTGTTCTTGGCGTCTTAAAAATTTCTACCATACCATAAAAAGAGCACCGTTTTGCTTTTTTCAAGATTGAGGAAACCATTTATAAAAAGAGGCGTCGACTACAGTTGTTTTCAGACAATGACGAGGGATGGTTGAGAGCTTGTACGACGTAATTATTATTGGCTCTGGTCCCGCGGGGCTGACGGCTGCCATATACACGTGCAGAGCAAGGTTACAAACACTTGTAATCGGCGGCGCAACATGGGGTGGACAACTGATGCTAACGTCGGAGGTTGAGAATTTTCCAGGCTTTCCAGACGGAATATTGGGACCCGAACTGATGAGCAAGATGCGCATGCAAGCCGAGAGGTTCGGTGCCAAAATTCTTTTTGAAGAGGCTACTTCCGTAGATTTTTCGTCTCGACCCTTCAAAGTCAATGTGGGCGACAAGAGCTTCGAGGCTAAGGCTGTGGTTATCGCCACAGGCGCGTCTGCCAAATGGTTGGGCTTGCCGTCTGAAGCCAGACTGCGTGGAAGAGGCGTCTCAGCGTGCGCCACCTGCGACGCTCCGTTTTTTCGCGATAAGAGAACCGTGGTTGTGGGCGGGGGAGACACGGCTCTCGATGAGGCTTTGGCTCTAACCAAGTACGCTCGAGAAGTTACCATCGTGCATAGGCGGGATCAACTGAGAGCCAGCAAGATTCTGCAGGAGAGGGTTTTCGCCCACAAAAAAATCAACTTTGTTTGGAACAGTGTGGTGGAAGACGTATTGGGCAAGGACAGAGTTGAAGGCGTTAAACTCAAGAATGTTCAAACTGGTGAAGAGTCAACTCTTTCAACCGATGCGGTTTTTGTTGCCATTGGGCACAAGCCCAACACCGACGTGTTCAGGGGTCAGATAGAACTAGATGAAAAGGGATACGTAATCGTACACGAGGAGACAAAGACCAGCGTTGAAGGTGTTTTCGCTGCAGGCGATGTTCGAGACCCAAGGTACAAGCAGGCGGTTACCGCAGCAGGCTCGGGTTGCAGAGCAGCCTTAGACGCCGAAAAATATCTGCAGGAACATCCGATTTAGAAAAAAGGAGGGATGCTCAAATGGTTCACATATTCTGCCAAAACGAAGGTTGCAGGACGATAGTTCATTTAGACGACGCCCATTACTGGAATTATAAGGGCAGGGTAAAGTGCGAAAAGTGCGGCAAAGAAGTCGAGGTTGAAATCAAAGACGGCAAGGTCGTCTACGCGAGAAAGGTCAAATGAGAAAAGTTAAGATGATTTCCCCCGACGTTTCCGTAAGATTCTTTTCTTGGGCAGCTTTGGTTTCTTGACTCGTTCAGCCTCTTTGACTGACACAAACATTCCTCTTTAAGAGTTGTTTACCGTCAGTATTATAGCCTTTTTCCAACAGTTATTAAATGATGATGGGGTATTTACTGGAGCTAAACGTTTGGAGACTATTCCTTCCATCTGCGCCTACTGCGGCTGCGGCTGCCGCCTCCTTTTCCAAGTCGAAAACGGCAGAATCGTGAAGGTTTTTCCAGACCGCGCTGACGACGCCAGCGAGGGAATAGCCTGCATCAAAGGCTTGACCCTACACGAGTCTGTTGGCAGCGGTGAGGGCAGGATTCTTCAGCCTCTTCTGCGGGAGAATAAAGATGAGCCTTTCAAAGAAGCGTCTTGGGATGAAGCGTATCATTTCATTCACGAACACACAAAGGATTTGGCTCCTAGTGAGGTTTTCATCAACGCTTCGGGCAAGATAACAAACGAGGACTGCTACGTCACCCAGAAGTTCGCTCGAATCGCGTACAAGACCAACAACATAGACGCCTGCTGCGCCCGACTCTGCCACGTCACAACCGTTCAGGGCTTAGAAAACTGTTTCGGCAGCCGAGCGGCTTTCTCCAAAATGGACGACGTCTACGGCGTTGACTGCCTCTTCATCGTAGGTTCGAATCCAGCTTCAAACTATCCCGTGCTGCACAATCGAATATTGAAGGCTAAGCGCAAGGGAATGAAAGTTGTTTCCAGCCAAGCTGTTTACAACGTCACAGCCAAGTTTTCCGACGTTTCCCTGCTCATCTACCCTGGAACAGAACTCATCCTACTAAACGGTATCATGAACGCATTAATTCATCAGGGCACGTACGACAAGTCAGCCGAGGAAGTAGAAGGATTTGAAAGGCTGAGGCGTGTGGTCGAGCTGTACTCCATCGACTTCGTGCGCCAAGCCTGCGGAGTAGACCTTGAACAACTCAACCAAATGATAGACCACATCGCTAATGCCAAATCCTTGGGCATAATCCACGGCATGGGCTTGACCCAACACGTGACAGGGTCAGAAAACGTTCACGCCCTATTGAACCTCATGATTCTCAAGAACGCTCAACTGTTATCCCTTAGAGGTGAAATCAACGTTCAAGGCGTGGGCGACATGGGATGCCTACCAGACCGCCTGCCAACTGGTCCCCTCGCAACTGCACGGCTTCTTGAAGAGAAATGGGGTGCAGAACTGCCTCTTGGAAAGGGCAAAACCATTGTTGAAGCCTTCTTGATTTCGCCGACTAAGGCAGCGTTTATATCGGGCATGAATGCAGCCTTGTCTCTGCCCAACTTGAACACGGTTCACAAGAATCTGAGGAACATGTTTGTGGTTGTCCTCGACCATTACTTTAACCTAACCAGCACATTCGCCGACGTTGTGCTGCCCACACCCATTCTCTTCGAGAGAAACGGAACCATAACAAACGGTGAAAGAAGAATCAGACCCGTGAGAAAAGTTGTGGAAGCCTGCGGACAATGCAAGCCAGAGTGGCAGGTCTTCAAAGACCTCGCAAAACTTTTCAAATGCGAAAAATATTTCAACTACACCGAGGCAGAAGAAATCACCCAAGAAATCGTGGACGTTGTTCCAGCCTACGGTCAAATCGATGTTACCAGCGTCTACGCAGGCTCAGACGGTTGGCCTGAAAAACGCATACTCTTCAAGAGGTTCATGCCCGAACACTTCGAGGGCGTGGAAGACATCCGCAGCGACAAGTATCCACTGATACTCACGTCTTTCAGGTCGCAACACCATTTCTTGACGGGTGAGATGACCAACAAATCTAAGACGCTCATGGGCTTTCGCGAAGGACCATACTGTTACCTGAGCCAAATGGACGCTCAACGCTTAGGCATAGCCACAGGCGACACGGTTGAAGTCTCAAGCAGCGCTGGCAGCATCACGTGTGGGGCGCAGATTGATGAGAGCATTCCAATGGGCAGAGTCGGCATGCACTTTCATTTCGAACAACTTTTAGTCAACAAGCTGTTTCCAACACAGTTCGACGAGAAGACCTTCACACCAAACTACAAAATGGTAGCAGTTAATGTAAAAAATATAACAAAATAAAATCTTGAAAACCGTAGAAAGCATTTTTCATCTTGTATATGGGGATACAATCTGCAGTTTGTAATTTTATTTGGTTTTTCTTAAGAATTTAAAAGCTATTATCACTCCGCTGGCAACTATACCTAATATTTGAAGAACAAAAAGTGTGCTTATAATCTGCAATGCAAAAACCGAGTCTACCATGATTATTCCTTCCAGATATGCTAAATTTAGAAGACTGGTCACAGCCGCAAGGATAAGTATTACAATCATTCCTTGAGCCAATCTTCTGTATGGTTCGTAAATCCAAGAAGGAGCTTCTTTTATTTCCTCATACCTTGAGGTGAGAAATGCTATTATAGCTATTAGCATGGCCATAAGTGCCAGAGAAGATGTCAATAAAATCTTTAAAGTCTCATCAGGTGCCAACATGGCTGTGCCTCCCGATTTTAGCTCATGCCACTAGGATAAAAATTGGAATAGGTAACTGTACATGGCTATTGCTGACCTTAGATGCGTCCTTACTCAGTACTATTGGGGTGTAAGACTTTCCCCCTTTCATGAAATCTATCAAGCCAAAGATATCTTGTCTATCTATTCCCGATTTATACTTCAATTCAATTGGTAGAAATCCGCCTTCAAATTTGATGACGAAATCAACCTCCCGCCCTTTTTTACTCTTCCAATAGAAAAGGGAGTTTGAATAATCAAAGCTCGAAGTCGGTTCAATATTAAATAAAAACCTTATCAGGTGATTACATACCACCGATTCTACTAATTTACTCTTCTCAGAAGGCTGTTCGAGATATTCAATGGCTTTTTCAAAGGGTCGTATCCCACTTAAGATCCAAGATCTCAGCGCGTGAAACAGAAATGGATCTTGGAAATGGATTTTCTTATCCATTCTAAAAAAAGGCATACCTTTACTGAGATTCAGATGGTAGATGTAAGAAATAACGAAGCTATTTTTGAGAATATCTACGTAAAACTTTGCCGTATCATGAGTCGCAATTTCAGTATCTTCCTTTAATAAATTCCAGCTGATAGTACTTGAAAGTGTTTGAACTATTTTCTGCAGTATCTGCTTCACATAAATATCGTTGCCACCCCATCTTCGTATGTCCCTTAAAAACAAATCTGTGTAGATGGAGTAGACCCCTTCTGGGATTAAGCCCTTAGAAATATAACTATCTATGGCACGTGGTACTCCACCTGTAAGAAGATAATCGTCAAACAAACCCTCCAGTTCTTTTTTATATAGCATAAGTTCCTCAAATTCTTCTGAAAACTTTCCTTGAGCTAATGTACTAAGCATTTGTTTTCTGCGCAAAATGGAAAGTATATTTAAATCCAGTATAACCTTCCGTAGCTCCGCGTTTCGGGATTCAACATATTCAGAAAATTTCATCGGCAACAATATCTTATCAGGATTTCCATAAGGAAGTTTCTCCACTTCACCTCTTCTGCCTGCAAGAGTTTCAGTAGCTTTGACCAAATCAATGCTATGCGAACCTGTTAACAATATGAGACAGTTTTTTAGTCGTCCTTTATCGTACAGATATTTAATGCCGCGTTGCCAGTCTTTGACAGATGAAATTTCATCTAGAAAAATAAAAAGCCTATCTTGAGAGAAACGTCTTGCATACCTAATATATTCCTCAATAATTGCTGCCAATTTCTCATAGCTTTCCACCATATCACATGCCCAATAAAATATCCTTCTACCCTGTACTCCATTTCCTAGAAGATCTCTTATCTTTAGTTTCACTAACGTTGTTTTCCCTACTTGTCTAGGCCCTCTAACACAGTAAATGATATCAATATTCCATTGCATTACTTTAGAAAGTCTGGGATCCCATTTGAACGCAGATTTCTCCCAAGCAACAATGGAGGAGTCGCTTTCTATCAGACGCTCATCTTTCCACCAAGGGTTTTGGTCTCCTAGTTCAGGCACAAGCATAGAACTCATGTTTTCTATCCCTGCTACTAAATTCGCAAGTCTTTTATAAATATCTTGCGATTCAAATCGCAAGTTTATTATAAATATTTGGCCAAAGAAAGCTACGACACGACACAACAAGTCATCTTGAAAAAACAGAAAAAACCATAATAGAAAAAACCCTCACGCTATTCAACATAATAGTAACCTTAAAAACCACGCCTACCTAAAGAAAGGGAAAGAGGAGAAGCCACATTGCCCAAACTACTTATATTGTATGACAGCCAAACTGGCAACACTGAGAAGATGGCTGAGGCGGTGGCTGAAGGCGCAAGGTCAGTCGCAAACGTAGAGGTCACCGTGAAATATTACGCGAGACCCGAAGAACTAGCTCAAGCTTCAGCCATTATTTTTGGTTCACCAACCTACTACCACGACATGACCGTGCCAATAAAACAGATGCTGGAGGAAGCGGCTAGAGCCAACACTCAACTTAAGGATAAGGTTGGTGCAGCCTTCGGCTCCTACGGATGGAGCGGTGAGGCGCCCGAACACATCCTTGAGATACTGAAGAACAGATTCGGCATGAAAACCATAGAGCCTGCACTGACCGTGCTTTATACGCCAAGCCCAGCCAAGCTGGAGGAGTGCCGAAAACTGGGCAAGACTGTTGCAGAAAAATTGTGACTTAACTGAGAGAAACGTACAAATGAAGAAAAAGCCTGAAGCTGACGTGCTTGAAGACGTATGCAAGACTGTTAAGTCGGAGGGACGAGTTTCAGAGCCACACGTTGCTCGGCTGTCTGAGGTTTTTGGGCAACGCGTCTCCAAGGCTTTGGAAGCTCTGAACGAAGGAAGAATCAAAAAGTATGTCTTCAAGCCCAGCGGCAGGGTTGTCTGGATTGTTGTGGGCAAGAGACGCGACTACCTGGTCATGCCGGCAATCGATTACTGCTCCTGCTACGACTTTTACTTTCAGTTCGACCGCGGACACGTTTGCTATCACATCATTGCGCAGAAATTGGCTGAGGCAACGGGCAGGTTTGACGCTTTCGAGGACGACGACCAATTCTATAACGTGTTGATCAAGGAGTGGAAGGCGCCCGAACAGAGAGAGTCCAAAAAACTGGTGACAAAAACAGAAAAAAGTGATGATGCTTCTTAGTTGCTATGCGGTTCCAATTACAAGTGGCGCCTTAGTTTCTTCTTTTGCAGCGTTTTGCTCTAATTCTGGAGTAAATTCAGGCAAAGTGTGCAAATCAAACGCTTTTTTTGTTTCACCGCACATTTGACATTCATAGGTCAGAGTTATGCCAAATTTGGGTTTGTTTTGAAAATCGATCAAAAGATGAGGCGTCTGGTTGTGACACTTGTTACACCGGAGCATCACTGTTGGAACATAATAGGTTCTACTCATTTTCGTTTTCACCTCTTTTTTAGTGTGGATATTGCTCGATTTGAGGACCTCTTTCTATGGGTATCGGACGTTCTTTCTTTTCTTCTTCTTTTGCAACATCTTTCTTTTCTTCTTTGACAGCGTATTCAGTGCGTTCTGGCGAAGATTCTGACAGTGAACCAATGTCAAAAAGTCTCCTTACTTCTCCACATGTTTGGCATTCATAAATCAAGGCTAGGCTAGGTGGTTCATTTTTGAAGTCGATAAGAGCGTGTCTCGTTTCAATGCGACATCGGTTGCATCTTAGAAGAACTGTAGGAATGAAGCATGTTCTCTTGGTTGCCATTAGCAGCCCATAAAACAGTTGCAATCCAGAGTCTTTAAAGAATTATGAACTGTGAATCAGAATCAAGCGTTTAGGCGTCTGAAAACCTCCGGGGAAAGATACTGTTTAAATAGGCATTGACGCTCAAATAAAGGAAAGCGAGTCCGATTAGCCATGGACACAGGAACATACTTCACAAACGTGGTCATAACCGCCCTAACAGTCATGACCTTTTTCATATTAATACTAGCCTTCCTCTACATGATATGGGGCAGAGAAGAAACCGCGCCAACAGAAACCAAGGCTAAGCCTTAGTTTTGCGCAGCCAGAAAAACATAATAAAACCGACAATTGTCAGAATCACAGCGAGAAGAAGGGCTAAAGAGGCGTGTGGACCTGCGCCTAGGATGATGGGAATAGGTCCGATGAACACAACCGAACCGACGCTCACACTTGCGTCTCCATGAAGTGCAGCCGCAACAATCAAAACAACGACGCCTACAAACATCAAAAAGAACCCTAGAAAAAACAGTTTTAAAGACAAAGCAGACACCAAGGTT
>Ga0315310_10001514_pt1 | contig 14766 bp, 18 predicted proteins | sample TDP5_MG_FD_203630 | JGI IMG/M metagenome (GOLD analysis project Ga0315310, IMG submission 203630) | Freshwater sediment microbial communities from Lake Towuti, South Sulawesi, Indonesia - TDP5 | ecosystem: Environmental > Aquatic > Freshwater > Lake > Sediment | place: Indonesia: South Sulawesi... | reverse complement strand
ATAGTTCTCTTTAATGGTTGCTCCTAAGATAGGCGTCCATAGTGTGGAGTTTTCTGTCCATTCATCTCCTTTTTCTCCTGTTGGCAAGGTTTGTTCAATGTAACTTTTAGATATGACGGTAAAAACGAATCCCAGATTTGCTAAGACAAAAAGTATCATTATTAGAATTGGTCCAATGTATTTTGGATTTTGCATTATCTCTTTGAACGCTTTACGCGGTGCGTATATGACTTTGAATATTCCGTATGCAAACAATGGTTTAGGCTCCGCTGCTAAGTATTTGGTGCTCGTTTATTAAAGATTTTACATTCCAGTTTTTAGTCGTCTATAAGCTGTGTAGTCCACATATTCTAAGAAGGGATTTTCTGCTTGGTACTTGACTGTCAATTTTTGGTGTTGTCGCTTTTCTAGTAATTGGTTTGTGGTTATGAGTGAGTATGCATCGCTTCCGGCTCCTGACCCATAACTAACAATCAGAATGCGTTTGTTCGGCTTGGCTATGTCTAAAACAGCCGCCAACCCCACTGGTGAGGAACCTGAATATGTGTTGCCGAATTTTGCTACTTGAAGCGAGGGCAGATATTGTTCCTCTTTGAAGCCAAGGTCTCTAGCAACTTTTACTGGAAACTGAACATTTGGCTGATGGGCAATAAAATAGTTAACGTCTTTCACTTGGAGATTAAGTCGTTCCATCAGTTTTTTGGCGGCTTTTCTGACATGTTTAAAGTATGCTGGGTCACCAGTGAATCTTCCACCATGCATTGGGTAAGGTTCACCGTCTCTTCGCCAAAAGTCTGGGGTGTCGGAAGTGCATGAGTACCATGCTTCAATTTCGGCTATGACGTCGTGTTTTCCGAAGATGTAGGCGCATCCGCCGAATCCTACGAAAAGGTCTAATTCTCCGCCAGGACAATCTCTTGGGGCTGCTTGGGAATTGTCTGTGCCTATTACCATGGCGTATTGAATATTCGATTTGGGATAGTTGACCAGAGAAGCTGCGTCTTTAAACATGCTTGTGGCGGCTTTACAGGCAAATTCTGTGTCTACAGCGTCAACTCCCTGCATGCCTTCATCTTCTTCACCGAGTTTTAGTACTGATGCAACTTTGGAGGCTATGGGCTTGACAGCGTAGGGGTTGGATTCCGAGCCAACATAAACCTTGCCTACGAGTGAGCTGTCTGCTCCAGAGTGGATTAACGCAAGTTTTCCAGCTTCGACCGCTGCAGTTATTGCGTCTTCGTCAATAAATGGAACTGAACGTTCCATGCTTCCTTCTTTTATCCTGAACCTTGAAGTGTAAACGCTGTATCCCACGACTCCAGGGATGTCATACTCTTTGTTTCGTTTAATGACGTTGTATTCTTGGTGTGGGTAGTATTCATCGGCGAAAGTGAAGGTGAGTGAGATTGTTGGGATGATGTCGCTTCTGTCTACGGAATAGCGTCTTCTAAACCTTGGAATTACCTCTCTTCCTTCAAGAGTTGAGAAGTCGATTTCTTCGCCTTTTTTTGCCATTCGGTCAGTTAGTCTTCCTGGAATGCGTACTTTGCCATTGTGGAAGGAGACTATGCCGTAGATGTAGCTGCCTAGTTTTGTGAATTTGTTTGTTGGTTCGTTGATGAGTGTGCAAATTTCTAGTTTACCTTTTTCGTAGAATAGGTCTGTTGGAATCATTTTTCCGAGGCTCTTTCTGCCGCAGTTTCCGCAGTAGTCTCTTATCTCAAAATATTCTTTTCCACATATTTGGCAGCGGCTTCCCTTCAGTCTGTCTCCGAGGTAAGAGACTCTTCTTTCTATTGGTTCACTGCTCATTACTAATCTCTCCCTAAAATGTAAACGTAGCCTTTAGTTCCAAACCCCTCAAGTTCAAGTATGCATCCGTATTTTAGTTCTTTATCGTTTTTAACTTGTCGTTCTCCAGTTTCTTCTCTTAACTGTTTGAAAATTTCAAAAATTTGGGCGCCACCTGTTGCCCCTAACGGGTTTCCATCTGCTTTTAACCCGCCGTTCATGTTTACGAAAAGCTTCTTTTCATCTATTTCATAGTAGCCTTTATAATTTTGACAACTTTCGTATATGGTTCTCCACGCTTTTCCATGTTCACAGAATCCTAAATCTTCAAGCGAGACCGTTTCCATAAATGTTGATTGGTCGTAAAGCTCGACAAGTTGTATGTCCCAAAGGTTTATTCCAGCCCTTTTCAAAGCGTTTTTCATTGCAATTTGACTTACAAGAAAATGTGTTATATCCTCCCTTGCTGGAAAGGTGAGGTAATCTGTTGCGGAAGAAAAGCCGAGAATGTAAACTGGCTTGTCTGTGAATTTTTTGGCAAAGTCCTCGCTGGTGAGAATTAGGGTTGTGGCTCCGTCAGAAATTGGTGCGTAATCGTAAAGTCCTAATGGTCTGTGCGCTTCTTTCCTAGCGTTTATGACTTGCTCTACTGTTATTTTTCTTTGGAGTTGTGCGTACTCGTTTTTTGTTGCGTGTAAATGGTTTTTGACAGAAACTTGTGCCAAGGCAGTGTCTAGTTTTTCAAGAGTTTCTCCTTTTATTCCATATTTTTTGACGTATGCCCGAAGCATTAGCTCGTGATTTGCCTCTGGGGTGCATCCTGCATAATAGCTCCATGGGTCTTCTAGAAGCATTAAATCGTCACGAATTTTGTCCCATCGGTCTGTCATCTTTTCTATTCCTCCGACGAGGACGATGTTGTATTTTCCTGCTTGGATGGCGTTGCAGGCGTTGGATAGGGCTGAGCTGAATGAGCGTGTTACTTCCATTGGAACGTGAAGCTCTGTGAGCTCTGAGAGGAATCCTTCTTCGAGCCCGAATTTGTTTGTTATTGGAAGGAAATAGTCTGAAAGGTAGCAGGCTTCTAGGTCTTTGCGTTCTGTGCCTGCTTCCACTGAAGCCTTAAGCCAAGCCTCTTCGATTAGTTTTTCTGGTTCCTTCTCGTAATGTTCTCCAAATTTTGTCCTTCCAACCGCAATTATGGCTGGACGATTTTGCATTATGTTGCACCTTTCTCCTCAATTAGCAAATATCCCTTCAACAACCACTTTTAAGTGTTGTCATTTCACCATTTCTAAAAATTTGGTGAATTGTGTCGGTTTCATCTGTTGCTTGTCTGAAAGTTTAGCCCTCTTAAGAAGACCCGTTGTGGTGGACGAAAAACTCAGAAAGTGGAATTATCGTTGGAGTTGGACTTGCAGCAGAACATGGAATGAATTATGGACGTTTGTATGAGACTGACTCGAGAACGTTGCAAATCATTTATAAGATTATTTTTCTCTACACTGGATAATAATAGAGGTTGATGAAGAATGGCATGGGCAGGAGGTTCTGCAGCTGGAGGCGTTGCTACTGCAATCGAAGAGGAGAGACAAAAGAAGAAAGAAGAAAAAAGGAAGTGGGAATGCGTTGAAGTTGGTCATCATAAGAATGTCGGTAAAACAATTGAAGAATGGCAGAAAAATGGTTGGCGTCTCCACACCTATCAAGCAACTGGGTATGGCATGGATGTCAAGCATTACTTGCTGTTTGAGAAAGGCGAGTAGAAGACACTTCTATCAGTCCTTATTAACCAGTTAATCAACTGATTAAATTGGAGAAAGTAGAAATCGGAAGTTAGATTTCGCATTGCGGGAGATATCTCCACCTGATTGCGCGCGATCCTAAGTCAAATGAGCGCGCGCGCACCAAGAATTTAAACCTCTTCCCCTCTACGGTGAAATGGTGCTCCGGCCGGGATTTGAACCCGGGTCGGCGAGGCGGATGGAAGGGACAAGCTGACCCTTATGGTTCATGTGAGTTTGTCGACACACCTTTAGAGGAGTTTGAGAAGTTTTGTAAAGTGGACTTGGGATTAGCTAAGAAGACAGTGTGGCGTTGCCGTTACGAAATGGACAAGCTGGTTGAATGGTTAGACGGTAGAGCGGTTTCAGTCGATGTGTTAAGGAATTATCTCGAGCCCCTGCACAATGAGGCACGCAACAATGCCTTACGGAGTTTTCGACACTATTTCAGAGATTATCTCGGAAAACCTGAGTTAATCATGAGCTTCAAGTTCATTAAGACACTACCTAAGCTGGTTTTGAATCTTCCAAGCCAAGGGGACTTACGTGTTGCCTATGAAGCCTTTGAAACTGTTCGAGACAAAACTATGTTTCTCCTATACGCCTCAAGTGGGTTGAGACGTCAAGAACTGTTGGACTTAACTTTCGATGCCATAGATTTTGAAAAGAGAATGTTGGTTCCTGGACACAGCAGCAGAACAAAAACAAGTTACATATCCTTTTACAACGAAGAAGCCGAAAAAGTCTTCAAACAATATGTCGAAACCCTTCCCTCAAAAAAACAGAAACCGTTCCCCCTCACATGGAACGCCTATTTCAAAGCAGAAAGGAAAGTGAGGAAAGAGACAGGAGTAGACGTTTCTCCTCAGACTTTGAGACAGTGGTTCTGTAATGAGATGGGAAGGCTTAGTGTTCCCGACAGATTTATTGACGCTTTCTGTGGAAGGGTTCCCCGATCTATCTTAGCAAGACACTACACAGACTATTCACCGGAACGACTCAAAAGAATCTATGACAAGGCTAACCTCAAGGTGTTAGCCTAACCTCCCCCCTCTTTTTATACGTGCGCTATTCTGTTAGTTCAAGACAAGTTTTGCAGGCTTCGATAACTTTCAAGCCTTTTTCTGTTGTTCTATAGAACTTGCCTTCTTTCTTAATAAAATTCTTAGATAACAAATGGTTCAAATAGTATTTCGTCTGTGCGAAACTCAAGCCAACATTATACATTAGATGAGTCTTTCGTGTGCCATCCTTTGCCGTCTCCAGTATATCGACATATATACCGTGCCTGACTCTTCGCTCTCTCAGTTTTCTGCTTTTGCGTTTCGTTTCCACCCTTAACAAGTTTTAAACCTGATCCTAAAGTAGAATTGACTCATATTTTAGCAATACGCTTGAGCGTTAGTTTAAAGTGTTTTGCATGTGCTCCTCCAGAAAAGCTGAAACAAATATGCGATAGAGCTAACCTCAAAGTGTCAGCCTAAACCCCCACTTTTAATGGGCGCACAAAAAATGTTAAAGACCAAACAAAAAATATATGAAGTCTGCGTGCATTTGCAATTTTATAGTAATCTTCGCCTCACCATCATGGTCAATTTCTCGTATCAGTGACACTTTCATTCGGGAAACAGCTTGTTTGACGTCAACAAATATATTTGAACAGTATATTCTTAGCACTTAACAAGCCTTTTAGGCAAGATTGCTGAAAACTACTTAGGGACCTGCACTAAAGGTAGGAAGTATTATTTTTTGGCATTCAAAAGGTGATGAGACTGGAAGTGGTCTGATAATATGCGAAGGTCAAAACTGGAAATGTATATCGATATCCTTAAAGTCCTCGCTCATCATGGACCGTTAAAACTGACTCACATCATGTATAAGGCCAACGTAAACTGTAGCGTTTCGAAACAATACTTAGACTTTCTAATCCAGCAGAACCTCGTTGAAGAACAAACTTTGCACAAGAAAAGAAACAAAACAAGAGTTTTTTACGCCATCACGGAAAGAGGTAGAACTGTACTCAGATACTTTAGGGAAGTAAATAGTGCTCTGCAAATAACTGAAGAAGCTGCCATATTGGAAAAGTTTGGGGATAAACACACACTTGGCTATTATGCAAAGGGTTGTGATTATTGAAAAATGAAGAGCTCCGTGAAGTTCGATCCTTCAAAGGGGTGCTGAACAAAAAGACTAAGAAATGGGTTGTTCTGGCAAAGTTCAGAAATAACAAAACAAAAATTGTCGCTGGTGGATTAAATTCGAGAAATGAAGCACAAGAGTTCGTGAAACTTCTTGCCTCTCAGGCGCGATCTGTATTCCATTGATTTTACATGGTTTCTTTGTATGGGAAAGGTTGCTTTGTAGAGGTAGGGCTCTCAAATGTGCCTATTTCTAAGGTTGTCAAAAGTTCTGCGTATGCTCTCAACGCTTCATTATTTTCTTCCATGTTCTTCATGGCTTCTATTTCTTGGCGTTTACGAATTAGCTCCCTCTTAATTTTATGTATGATTTCAAGGTCGTTCAAGTTTGTCACCTTCAAATCCAAAATGAGTTTGCTTGGAAGTTATCATCTGCTTTGTTAACATGGAGAAATACCGAGCGCTGTATTACCAATATATCAATAGTTCGAATAACGACGCTATGTTTTAACTTTACGTGTAAAAACACAGCGTAGGCTAACAGGTGTTTGAGTTTATCTTTCATTTTTTGCGCGCATATATAACGGTGAAGCAGTCGCCACAAACGTAATAGTTGCCTTCCACTTTGTCCTGTTCTGCTTGGTCTATGTAAACTCCGCATTCTGGACAAGTAAACTCATTCGCGCCAGCGACTTCGGGGATAATGAAACCGACCAGACGGATTTTGCTTCCACACGTGTTGCACCGGATCAGTAATTCTTCCAAAGCTTGACCTTTAACCTTCGTCTCCAAAATGCAATAGACATCTTCTGTTTCATCTTGAGGAGATATGATAACTCCACAACTGGGACAGGAAAAATCTCCATCCCCATGAATTTTGGTCAAGTCCACTTCGTATGCCCGGGGCTGTTTCACTTTCCCTTCTCCTTCGCTTATCACCGGAAGTTGAACACCTCATAAGGCACCTATATAAATATTCCTTTTTTATCATTTGATGCACTGCTGCTTGCGCGGAGGGCTTGAGAAGAGTCCAAAATGTTGATTTTGAAACATTTTGCTGTGAAATAGTCCACAAAATTTTAAACTAAATCAAGAACATCTGGATAATGGGGCGCGCATGCAACCAAAAAACCGTTTAGTTGCTGAAAGAGAAAGGAGTTTTCTTTTTTTGCGCACCCCATATCCTCTCCACAAATGTTAATTGCACGTATTTAAGCTTTAGCGCACAAAAGTGTGCGTCAAACGCGCTTAACCTTCCCCATTTTTTTATTATGGTTTCCATACCAAAGTGAATGTGTGCGCGCAGAGTCAGAAAATGAAGCTAACGTTTTCCCCGTTTTTATGCACGCACAAGCCACGCAAAAATATTAAGTGCTCATTAGATCAGACATGTTGAGGGGATCAAAATGCATATCATAGTTTTGGGTGGAGCTGGCGTTATGGGTTCTGCTGCCGTGAGAGACTTGGTACAAAGTAAAATTTCGAGAGTTACAGTTGCTGACTACAATGTAAAAGCGGCTGAAAGGCTTGTAGCTGAGCTTTTGGATGAGTTTGAAAAAACAGATGTTTCCGCTCAATTCGCAGACGCTAATGACCACGCAAGTTTGATTAGGATAATGAAGACCGCTGATGCCGTGGCGAGCGCCATTGGGCCTTTCTATAAATTCGGATCTAAAGTGATTAAGGCTGCGATTGAGGCTGGCGTTAACTTAGTAGATATCTGCGATGATGCAGACGCAACCTTGGAGGCGTTTAAGCTTGATAAAGAGGCAGAGAAAGCTGGCGTCTCGATTGTGATTGGGCTCGGGATGAGTCCTGGACTTACGAACATTCTGGCCAAGTATGGTTCAAATAAAATGGATGCAGTTGAGAAGATTCATACAGCCTGGGTGGTTGGTGCCCTGGACCCAGGCGGTCCCGGAGACATGGAACATGGTTTCCATATGCTCACTGGTAATGTGCCCACCTTCAAAGACGGACAGTGGATAGATGTTCCTGCTGGATCTGAAAAAGAAACAGTTGGATTTCTACCGCCGATAGGGAAGGCTGAGGTATATCACGTTGGGCATCCAGAACCTGTAACTCTTCCGCGTTTCATAAAGGGGGTGAAAACTGTTACCAATAAGGGAGGATTGTTCCCGCCGCTGATTAATCAGCTTTTCAGTTTCCTCGTGGACTTTGGGTTCACCAGCACTCAGCCTATCAAGATTAAAGGGATCTCTATAATACCGAGGGAGTTCTCAGCTGCCCTTTTGGATCAACAGCGGGAAAACCCGGAACTGGTGGCTCCTCATGTCTTAGAGAAAGTTCTTTCCCTTGAAAGTTCATTGCTCTCAGCGACAAGGGTGGAAGTTAAAGGACGTAAAGGTGAGAATGTTGTCAGATATGTCTATCGTTCAGTCGGGCAGGTGGCACAGTGCACTGGCCCTCCACTTTCGATTGGGGCTCAAATGCTTGCAAGAGGCGAAATCAAATTAAAGGGTGTTTCAGCCCCTGAAGCTTGTATCGACCCCAAGACGCTTCTTAGCGAGCTTACTAAAAGAGAGATAGAAATCTACGAGAATCAGAGACGTTTAGTTCTATAACCATGCATGCACCTATGTTGGCTCGATGCTTAGGAAACCCTCAAAGTGTTAGCCTAACCTTCCTCCTTTTTAGAGTTGAACATCCAAAAGATCTTAATTCATGCGCATAGTATTAAATAATGCTCAGACTCATACAAGATATTATGATCATAAAATTTGGGTGTGCAATAGTCGATCCTACTTTGGCCTCAGCTGTTGAAAAGGCTGGCTTTGACTCGATTTGGGTGGCCGATCACTTCGCTCCTTTTTCACATGAGATGGGGCTGATGAATCCTGCAAGTGTTGGGAATTGGATGGCTCTGCCAATTTTGCCGCTGATCTTAAGCAACACGACCAGATGTGCAGCTGGCACAAACGTGTTGTGTCCCACCCTTAGATATCATCCAGCGATAATAGCTCAATATTTTGCACAATTGGATTACCTATTTCCAGGCAGGACTATCATGGGGGTTGGTGCAGGTGAAGCGGTTAATGAGACACCAATAGTGGGGCGTTTTCCGCCTTACCGAGAGAGGATGGAAAGACTGGAGGAAGCCATCGAAGTCATGAGAAAACTTTGGGCCAGTGAAGACTACTTCGACTATCAAGGGAGATACTACAAGTTAAAGAATGTGTTTCTCTACGCAAAACCGAAGGAGAAAATACCAATAGTAATATCAGCCTTTGGCGAAAAATCTGCAGAATTAGCCGGAAAGGTTGGAGATGGAATAATCATTCATTGGGCGAGACCGCAACAAAAGAGAAACTTAATCTTAGAAAGATTTGTTGAAGCAGCAAAGAAAACAGGCAAAGATCCGGAGACCATGATTAAAGCCGCTTACTTTCAAGGGGGAATAACTTCCGATCCTTTACCAGTTGTTAGATTCGCTAAATCCAGTTGGTCTTGGGCCAGGCTAACTTCTATCAATGAGCCGGATCCTCGAAAGGTAGACGAAACGGGTAGAGCATTATCTGACGAGGAAGTCCTCAAACACCTCACTCTTGTCCCCAAGGTGGACGACTTAATAAAAAGTTTCGACTCAGCCTTAAAGGCGGGAATAAATCACCTGATCATGGCGGATTTTACTCCTACCTTAGTGACATTCGACCTGGCTCCGCCGGAAGCCACGGATTGGCCGAAAAAAGTTCTTCCATATCTTAAGGAGAAATACCAATAGCAGGTAACCCAAAAAGTTGAGACAAATCTACGACAGGGCTAACCTGAAAGTGTTAGCCTAACCTCCCCTTTTTTGGTGCGTGCCCCATCACTCCAAATCCACTCTTGGACATACATATTTTCGAATTTGTGTCCAAAGTTTTTCGCACTCATCATAAAAGAAATTGTGTTGCCTTCCATTCACACATAGTTAGAAGTCTTAGCACATTGAGCTTAGAAGAGGAAAGGCTTTCAGGTTTGGGTAGGTATTCCTTGGAAAAGTACTTGGCCTTGAGCGTACCTTCTACGCATTTTCTCGGCTGTTGTTCTAATGTATCTTCCACTTCTTTCCATGTAAGATTCTATCGTAGGAATCGTTAAGCCTGTCCAACTCGCAATTTCTTTTATGCTCATGTCTGGATCGCCACACAGCTCAGATATGCGGTTGAACCTGAAGAAATGGAGATACTTCTTAGCATCTATGCGCTTCATTATGTTCCAGCTATCCCATTCACTGATAGGCCATACTCTTTGTTTCGGTTGAGTTTGCTTCCACTGTTCAACTATGAGGTTCACGTATGGAAAATCTAAGAACAATTCAAGTGGAGCCTCTCTTTTCCCATGCTTCCTTGCTATGGCGTGAATGATTAGTATGTCGCCTTTCATTTCGATATCTTCTTTCAATATGCCTGGGATCGCCTCAGTTGTTTTAGCTATGGGTTCACTATGCCTCTTGCATGGCGGTAAAACATACTTGTGAGGTTTGGCTCCTATCACTTCCGTTTTGCGTAAGCCTGTCCAATATAATAGAACAAGCAGACTCCTGATGAGTAATGGAGAATATTTGCCTAAGTTTATGCGGTCAACTTTCTGAAGCATTCTGGAGAAGATGGATAGCTCTATTCCTTTCGTTTGTTTGCCGTGTTTGTATCTGTGCTTGGGAAAATTGTGTTTGCTCAAAGCTTCCATCCTTCAATTAAATTGTGATTTAATTGGTTTGCGAGAAGAAAAGCTAAAAAATCGATTATTCCCCTTAAAATAGAACCAAAAATTACTGTATATATACATAGATAATATAGAGGCTTCAAACGGAAGAGATGGGGATGCATCAGCAATTCATAGTTCATAGACGCATCACTCGCTCGTAGGGTGTGTACTGATAGTTAGGAATCTTGGGATCAATCAGGTGGAAGGCTAAACGCAGTTGCCTTTCCACAGCCTCAAGCGCATTAACCTTACTACGCAACAACTCAACTTCAGAATTCACTTTTTGATATTCCTCATGTTGTGGGTCTCCAGGCTTAACGCCTAACCAGTTCCCAACTCCTCCGTGATACCTCATGTTGTCATGGATAAGCTGGTTCAACTGTTCCCTAAGCGGTGGAAACATCACTTCAGCCATGTAGTCTATGTAATGTGTCACAGCCTCCAGAATGAACTTCCATTCATTCTCGGTAAAGCGAAAACGTCTAACAGGCGACATGTCTGTTTTAGATGTCCACTTGCGGTATTTCCTTTTTGGCTGGTCTATTGCGTGCTCCCGCATCACTTTTCTTTCAGTTCACTCTCGGAGACACCTTCCGAGTCTTGAACAACCACTACATATTCATCTTTTTCGTTTGTTTCATGATCCCAAACAACCTTAACCTTGCTACCGTGAAAAAGTTTCTTACCTTCAGCCTTTGCAATTTGATACAAATCGCCTTTATCCTTACCAAGAGACAACTTAATAACCAAAGCCTTCCTCAATGTTTACCCTTCCTCTTTTTGCCATAAATCATATCAAAAAGCTCCTTGTTAGATTGCTGAATCGCTCGCCTCACTTCATTGATACCAAGTGCCTTCTCCAAAGCGCGTTGACGTTGTAACTCACGCTGCCTGTACCTTTTCTGAGCCTCATAGAGTTGTTTCTTATTTTTGTATGGCATGGTTCTCATAGAGGTTAGCCACTAACCTTTATATATGACTTATGGTTACTCAATAGGTTAGGCACTAACCCAAAATCATGGAGACAATGTTAAAACAGTGATAAAAAAAGATGGGTTCGCTGGGCAAAGCGAACCTCAACAAAGCTCATTACGAGAAACAGTTACAGTTTCTGAAGATTTAAGACTTTCGAGACAAGTAACATTCACAGCCAAACCCAAAACCTTCCGAATCCGCAGAGGCAAAACCATAGTTATCCGCCGATGCCAAGAAGTGATGCATCATTTATGGATGATGGGCCTCAAAAACAGAGTTAGACATGAACCCATCGAATCAGCCATTTTCTACTGTGTTGGTGGTGACTACCGGACCATAAAGAAGTATTTGGGCTTTAGAATCACATTGAGGAAAGGAAACGCCATCGAACCACCACAAACACGGTGGGTCCAAGGATACTTGGAGAGGCTTCATTACATTGATAGAGCTGGAAACGGAGAATATGTGCTTCGCCATGAATGTGTTCCTTTGAACTACCACTATGAAGAAAAGTTTGATTTTTTGGCGCATTCAGAGTGTCCAAATGAAGAATCATCATCATCCAAAGAAGAAATGTGTGTGTGCGGTGAGGCTGAGGAGAGTGGTTGTTGCGAGCATGGATTAGAAGCTATAGCATCGGGAAAAAAAGAAACAAACAAACAAAACACACACACAAAACAGTTGAGTGAAAGTAATCTACCACCCGAAGAGTTGCGTGTTCTCGAGGCATCATTGCTACGGCGTGTCAATGAACCCTCCCGGGGGGGAGGCTAATGAGAATCAGAGATATTCCGCATATTCCAAGGGTTAACGGTTGCTTTCAATGGCAAGGCCGAGAAATTCCAGCAGTTCACGAAGGCGATGGTGTAGGCGTTGCATTGCTGTTAGAAAGAAGCCAAATTGACGAAGATTTTGGGCTATCTCCCAAAGAAGGTTTATTGTTTTTCGCTGAGGAACAGTGGAAAGCGTTAGGAGTTCACTTCAAAAAAAGTGATGTTGCTACCATGCGGTTGCTTAGGCACGGCTGGAAAAAAGGGCCTCTTCCATTTACTGAGAAAGATGTCTGTGACATTGTGCTGATTATGTTGGAGAAATCATCTACGTTTGGGCCATTATTAGCTCAAAGGGTAGAAAACAAATCCCGTAGGCTGTGCCAACTACTGAAAGAAGCTTCAGGACTTCATGTAGGTCGAAAACTACGAAAAGGCGATGTTTAAATGGGTGGTGATTTTGAGAACGTTGGATGTTGTGAAATGTCGCCTTCTAAGCGGAGCATACGGTTTCTCTATCGTAATCCTGACAACGTGTTCGACAGCTATTTCTATATTAGCCTAAAGGATCTCGAGGATGTAATAAGAGGGCACAGGAAAACAGCTACACTCTGGAGGCCAAAAGAATAGAAAAAATGGGAAGGTTAGAGAGGCGCACGCTGGGGTAATTACTTCTTTGTTAGCTTCTTTGTTAGTTCGATCATAGTTTTCATGAGGGCTATCGAGGTTTCCTTGCCTTCCTTATATGGTATAATCTCATGAACCTCGGAGTGAATGAAGGGTAGGAACATGCTTACGTTCCTGAAGGCGTCCAGTGTTTCGCCTTTGCCGATTGCGTATCCTGAGCGTCCGTCTGCGAAGAAGCCAAACTCCTCTACTTCGCCACTTTTCATGAGGTTTTCGACACCCGCAAACATCATCTCATTCATTTTTAAATACTCTGAGGGATCTGTAGGCCGAGGTGCCACCGGATTCTGACGCCACAGTACCAAGAATCGAGCCATTCACATACCTCCTAAATAGGAGTGTTTTAAACGGTTTTGATTCCAAGACATATAAGATTTTCGCGCTTTTGGAAAAAAGGGGGAAGGTTAAGCCAAGCCCTAACTTTAAGAGCATGGTAGATTAGAATTACAATCTATGACTGTCACTACGCATGAGATCATGTTAAAAACAGAATCAAAGTCAAAAGCGAGAATTTTGGGAAAACATTTAAAATCACATGTGGTTGGCCATGAGTTTGAAGTTCTTTTTGAATTGACCAATATTGGTTCCATCGTTTTCCCTGGAGGAGATTTTACAGTGAATATAGAATGGCCTAATGGTCAAGAAGTTATAGAAACATTGCAGATTCCCGTGCTTAATCCAGGCAATATGCATAAAACTTCTCCACTTACTACAGAGGCATTATCACGAGGGTTCGCTCTTCTTACTCTCGGTGGCGTGCGTGCAAATGACAAAAAACCCGTTAAGTTTTGTAAGGAATCTGGCGAGTCTATAGTATCTGGTCCCCCTCGAACTGTTTATGCTTTTTACACCATTTTGGCGAAAGAACCAGAGGAAATATATCAATTCTGGGCAATGCTTCTCTCTGCTGTTTCCTTAGTCTTTCTTGTAGGAATTGAGCTAATCCGTTTTCTAATGTGGCTTGGGACTGTTCTAAAATAAATTTCCCTATATTCAATGTAAAAAAGGGGAGGGTTAAGCGCGTTTCAATCTTAGACCTTTTTGTCGTGTCCGACAAATACAGAAAAAGATATAAACGCTATACCTGTTATACCAAGTATAACAAGGTGAGACAAAATGACTACGATAAAAATTTCTGCAGACACTCACAAAAGGCTTGTTGAGTTAAAGGGTGACCTAATGGTATACTATGCCACGGTCTTTACCTTTGACGAAATTATCTATGCGATTCTTGAGTACTTAGACCGCACTGAAAGTGAATTACCACGAAGACTTGAGTCTGCCTTGTATGGGCTCGGTCGAGAGAAAAAAGAGGAGGAAGGAACATAATGACAGCAATAAGCCAATCATTATACTCGAGTAACTACTCGAGTGAAAGTATTCGACGCAAAACCGTAGGCTTAACCATACGCATCGACCTACTCCAAACAGCAAGAGAAAAAGGCATTAATCTTTCAAAGCTCTTTGAAAACACACTCATCCAAACCTTAGAAGCTCAAAACAGTCCCTTTTCTCCTAATAGAGGGTATGTTGACGCACAAAGTGCGTCCCATCCGCAAGATTGGTGCTCCGGCCGGGATTTGAACCCGGGTCGGCGGCTTTCTCCAAAAGACTGCGCTTCGAGAGGCCGTCATACTTAACCGGACTATACTACCGGAGCGTATGTCACTACAATCGTTCTTTCTTTGAGATTTAAGGCTTGTTTTGAGTTCTTGTTTGTGTAGTCATTTTCTGTAATCACTTGTTCTTGACAATTATTGCGTACTCGCAAAAACGAGTTTGAATCTATATTTTGAATACTGAACGTATATATGCGAGTATGACATACGTCATATTTGATGAAAAACATGAGAGGTGCAACAAATCATGATAGAAATAAGCGGAACAAGCATAACAATAGGCACAGCGGAAACT
>Ga0315310_10001513_pt1 | contig 14766 bp, 13 predicted proteins | sample TDP5_MG_FD_203630 | JGI IMG/M metagenome (GOLD analysis project Ga0315310, IMG submission 203630) | Freshwater sediment microbial communities from Lake Towuti, South Sulawesi, Indonesia - TDP5 | ecosystem: Environmental > Aquatic > Freshwater > Lake > Sediment | place: Indonesia: South Sulawesi... | reverse complement strand
TCCTCTCTGCTATTGCAGTTGAGCGATAGCTGTAAGCAAGTTCATAGTAGGTCGCCTTCACCTCTTTAATCACCCGATTGATCTTCTCCTGAATTTCGTTAAACACGGCCTCAGCTTCCTTTTGGGCCATTTCCCCCATCAGTCTTCTCTTCCCATAAAACGGGAATCTCTGAGAAATGGAGAGCTCTTTCATTGTCATGTCTTCATCCTTGAAACTAAAGTTGGTGGGGAGGCTAATGATTCCCAAGCCAAACATGGGGTCTTCCAAGGCAGAGGCCTGGGGAACTTTCTCTTTAAAGATCTCCCATTTCTTCTTTGCAGCTAAGATCTCTGGGTTACTCTGGATTGCTTCCTCAACCAACCGATCAACGTTCATCAGTGGCTTCTCTGGCTGAGCTATGGAGGACAGAGGTGACATGACGAGAAAGCAAAGAAAAATCGCTTTGGTAAGAAAGAAAACCCTCAACATGATTCGATCACCTTCTTTCTGAACATTGGAGTTTGAGATTCTTTTCAAGACGCCATACTTCAAGAGAGTTGGGAACCTACACCCCCAATACCCACCGTCTTCTTTATTTCATTATCATCCATTTTGTTTAAATATCCAAACAAAAAGGCTCTTGGCCTTTTGGCTAAACCTTAAGGGGGGTGAAGGCTTTAGCAATTCGGACCTAATTTTCATATTAGGCCCCTGGCCAAGAGCTTTATTCTATTGTCTCACAAAAATGGACAATTTCTAAATCAATTCACGTCAAAAGAGAAGCCAAATCGACCCTCAAATTGAATATATCTATAGCTCATATAGGAAGTAAATAAGGTGAAGTATGTATTTTTTGAACAAAAATACTGCACTTCCTACCCAGGACGGGTACGAATCCTGTGCGTTACATAGAATCCTTACTTCCCTTCTCTCATTTCATGAACTATTTCAATAAGAAACCTTAGTGCTCTAAAAGCATTACGGCCAATGCGTGGGCCTAAATCCTCATTCCCTATAGATATGGGTTTCTAACCGATCTTCTGGCGGGTGGAAAATGGGGCGTGCCAATTCTTCAAAGGTCTGAAAAGAGAGAGGTAAGACTAGTCTTCCGAGGTAGGCAGGAGCTAGAGGCTCAGGAAGAAGTTTGGCTAAGAGAACGGGACAATGGAAAGAGTATCCACAATCCAATTTCATATTTTCTGAGTGATCTCCCTCCCGACAGTCATCGGCGGGTGTCATAGGCATGTATGACAAGAGAATTCCGATGACCAGAAGCACTCCCGCTATCTTCATGAACCATCTAACTCCGTTGAGTGAGAAAAGGGCTCTCGGAAGAACCGCTAAACCTTTAGGGGGGTGAAGGTATTAGCATCGTGTTCAACCGAGAGCCTTTCTCTTACTTAAATGACTTACAAGCCGTGGTGAAGTACCGGTCCCCTCCGTCCGGGAATATCGTTACAATCACTCCACTCTCAATCGATCTTGCTAATTTCAAAGAAGCCCAGAAGGCTGCTCCGGAGGACGGACCTACAAGAAGCCCTTCCTCTTTGGTAAGACGGTTCGCCATCTCATAGGCCTCTTCAGTTTTGACGAAGAATGTCTCCTCGAGGAAGGAGTCATCATAGATACCCGGACGAATTGCAGTCTCCATATGCTTCAAACCCTCTATCCCATGGAATCCATTGTCCGGCTGGACGCCGTACACCTTTATCTTGGAGTTGTAATCCTTCAGCCTTCTTCCTATCCCTACCACTGTCCCACCTGTACCTACACCGGCCAGGAAATGGGTCACCCGGCCTCTGCTTTGGTAGAAGATCTCTACTCCCGTCGTCTCGTAGTGCGCCTTCCAGTTGGAAGGGTTATTGTACTGGTCTCCTTTAAAATACCGGACAGGGTTCTCTTCATACAGCCTCTTCGCTTCAAGGAGGGCACCATCCGAGCCCAGCAACGGATCCGTATAGATGAGATTCGCCCCATAGGCCAGGAGTGTTTTCTTTCTCTCTTCACTGATATTGGCCGGGACGACCAATTCGACCCGGTATCCTTTGATGGCACCGATCATGGCATAGGCGATACCCGTATTGCCTGAAGTGGAGTCTAAAATGATCTTCTCTTTTGTCAGTTGGCCAGATTTCTCCCCATCCTCTATAATTCTCAGCCCCGCCCGATCTTTCACCGACCCGCCTGGGTTAAGCCATTCCGCTTTCGCAAAGATCTGAATCCCGGTCAGATGCCTTGCCATCTCCCGGATTTGAATGAAGGGGGTATTTCCGATAGACGAAATAAGAGAAAAAGGCCCTTCCCTCTTGAAACCCCTTTGGGCAATCGATTCATCTCGAATTTGTCTTATTTGAAAAGCTTCCATATTAAAATTTCAAATTTCAGATTTTTGATTTCAAATTTAAGTTCTGCTACAATTTGCAATTTGAAATTTACAATTTGCAATTCTCTTAAGGGATGACTTCTATCTCCTCGAGATAAATCGCTTCTTTCCCAATCCGGAATGCTTTCACCATCGGATTCTCTTTTTCCTTCAAGGAGATGATGATTGATGAAACTTCAGGGTAAAAAGCTAATTTCACATCCGTCTCGGACGGAAAGGGAATAGTATTAGGATGGGAATGATAGATCGCAAGCATTTCTATTGCCTCTTTTTCCATTTCCTCAAACACTCTCAGCTGGTCCTGTGGAGACATCGAATATCGAACGAGGCTCTTTTCGGCATTCTCAAGTCCGAAGACCTTCTCAACGGTATTGCCCTTTCCGCCCAAAATCCCGCAGCACTCCAGGGGCGACTCTTTCTTTGCATGCTCAATCATTTCCAGATAGATCGATTTTGGAATTCTTATCATCTTTCTTCCAGATTCACTAGATTGGCGGACCCGTTTCAATCGTCTCCTGAGATCGACTCCATTCAATCCATGACCCATCATAATTGTGAAGTTTCTCCAAAGGATATCCAACCAAGTAGAGGCTCACCAAACTGTGAGCCGAACGCACCCCGGAATGTCAGTAGATGAAGATCTCTTTTTCAAGGGTGACTCCTTTCGCTGAAAAGATGCGTTCAATCTCCTCTGCAGATTTCCAGTAGCCTTTATAAGGCCCCTCCCCAACCAGCGTCTCTGTCCACTCAATCCAAATGACTCCAGGAATACGACCAGGCTTGACGGCCCCTTCTTTCAACTCTTCACCCAAGAATTCCTTTTTGGACCGGACATCAAGCACCATCCGGTTAGGACTTTTTAACGCTGATTTCACTTCAAGTAAGTTGCAGAGCACTGGTCCTCTCTCCTTTCCTTTCTCCGGTAGTTTAAAAGTGCTCTTGTCTATTTTAGGAGTGATCATCTCCGTTAGATAACCTTTGCCCTTCCAACCCTCCAGGCCGCCATCCAGAATCCTCATTTGTTCAAGAGGAAAGCCATAGTAGGCAAGGATCCACCAGAAGCGACCATTATCTGACCCGTCCGAGTAGATCACGAGAGTGTTCTTCTCGTTGATCCCCAGGCTCCCCATGAGATTTTCAATTTGATCCCTTGGGGCCATCATGCCTGGTATCGGATGGTTCTTATCCACGATATCTGGTCGCCAGACATGCATAGCTCCGGGAATGTGAGCGGCGAGATATTTCAACTTTTCACGAATATCCACGATTCGAATATGGGGATCCTTTTTATCGAGAAGGGATTTCAGCTCTTCGGGTTGAATAAGGACTTCTGGATGAGCATACCCACCATTCGGAATGGCCCGAACTGTTTGGACTCCATTGAAGAAGATCAAACCAAAAGCCAAGACTTGTGTCCACACCTTCGCCCAGTTTGACCATTTCCTCAACTTATGCTCTCGGTGAAACATTTCCAATCCTCAATTATTTCGAATCAGACCGTTGCCTGTCTGACTGAGCCCGCGGTGCATACCTCATGGAAATCCTCCAACTCCAGAATTTTGGGCTCCTCGTTGCAGAGAGGACAGGAGGGATTCTTCCTGATCGAAAATGTCTTAAATTCCATATCGAGTGAATTGTAAATCAGAAACTGACCGATTAACGGCTTTCCCTTCTTGAGGATGAGTTTGATCGCCTCTGTAGCTTGAATCAGTCCTACTTGCCCGGGCACAACTCCCAGGACACCTGCCTCGTCTCAGCTGGGAACCAGGCCGGGCGGAGGAGGTTCAGGAAAGAGACAACGGAGACAAGGGCCTCCTTCTTTAGGGAAGAAGATACTGGCCTGGCCTTCGAATTGGAAAACACCTCCATAGACATAAGGTTTCCCTGTAAAAAAGGCAGCATCGTTCACCAGATACTTGGTCGGAAAATTGTCCGACCCATCGATGATGATGTCGTAGTCTCGAAAGATCTCAATAGCATTCTCAGAGGTCAATCGCTCTTGATATGTGATAACTTTGACATCAGGATTGATGAGGCCAATAGCATCCTTGGCCGACTCAGTCTTTGGCCTTCCAACATCATATGTGCTGTGCAATATCTGACGTTGGAGATTGCTTAAGTCTACTTTGTCAGAGTCGATGATTCCTAATGTTCCCACACCTGCCGCTGCAAGGTAAAGACCAGCTGGACAACCGAGACCCCCTGCTCCAACCAAAAGGACTTTGGCCTTCAAGAGGTTTGTCTGCCCCTCCATTCCTACCTCTTTGAGTAGAAGGTGCCGGCTATACCGGGTAAGTTGATCTCGGGTCAATTCTGAATCGGAGACAATCTCATAACCCGCCTCTTTCCATCCATTGATTCCTTTCGCCATAGAATAAACATTCGTATAACCTTTCTCTCTCATCAACTTAGCAGCAGCAAGAGACCGGATCCCGCCCGCACAGTAAACAACAATGGGAACATCTTTCTCAGGCAAAAGGGCCTCGACCTGCTGTCCTAAACGACCTTGAGAGAGAAAAAAGGCTCCCCGAATATGACCCATTGCAACCTCCTCCTTCTCCCGAATATCGAGGAGAACAACGGGCTCTCTTTTCTGGAGGAGTCGATACGTATCTTCCACTGAGATCTCAGAACCTTCTTTCTTAGCCTTTATTAGGAACCAATCTTTGAAGGCTTTTATCGTTTCGACTGCCTTTGCCATGATCTTCCCTCCCAATCCCTCTTAACGAAACCGTCTACTCTATTGCCATCTTTGACCATTAGATCTACACCTGGTGAAATGCAGTAGATCCCTCCCTTTGGACAGGGGCCCTTTATTTCTCCTGGGCTTTGATGGCCTTTAGCTCTTCTTCTGTGATCTCTGCCTTTCTTTTTAAAGTCCAGCCGCCGACCCACTTCTTAATGGTTTCTAGATTCTTCGCCCTTTCCAGATCTGTTTCTCCAAGGCTCATATACATGTTCCCTGCTTTACCATCTTTTGTATGTTTCCCATCATCAAGCCTTCTCATTAAAGCCCCTGTATCTTTTCCATTCACAAAAATCATGAGGTTCGTATAGGTGTCCATCCTTGGCCCCTTATTTCTTTGTTTGAATCCCTCTTTGCTCTTGTCAAACTCTTCAATGGTGGGGGAATCGCTCCCATGGCAGGACAGACATCTCTTAGAAATGATTGACTTCACATCCCTCTCATAGGTCACCACGTCTTTCATCTCTGCCACCGCATACCCCATCATGACCATGGAGAATGAGAAAATCATTAACACTATTTTGATTGACCTCGGCATTTGATCCTCCTTTCTGTAGTAGCATTTAGAATTTGTTAATCATTTATTCGATAATATTTCTCTCGATCGGCTCTACCGTTACTCCAATCTCATTCAAGTAGTGGAGGGCTTTTGAGTACTCCTCTTCATCTCCATCGATTTCCAAAGTCACCCATCCCACGTTCTCCGAAACATTGGCGCTGCGGATATTCGTAACAACTTTGAATCGGTGACCGATGTTGTAAATGATCGGCTCCTTAATCAGTTTCGGTGGAAAAGTGAGCGTCACCCTTCTTTTGGAAAGGGACCCGCCCGCAATGGCAGGGACGATGGAGAGCTGATCTCCTTCCTCCAACGGGGTTTCCAAGTTCTTGATGAAACGGATATCCTCATCATTCAAGTAGATATTGATAAAGCGTCTCACCTCGCCCTGTTCATCCCGAAGTCTCTCTTTAAGACCCGGATAGGTCTCTGTAAGCCATTGAAGGACTTCGCCTACTGTACTCCCTTTTGCGTTGATGACATCCTGCTCCCCAGCTAACTTCTTGAGCGGGGTTGGTATGCGTACACGAACCTCCATCTCTTTCTCCTTTGAAAGGATCAAATCGTGGCGTGGATACTTGACTCTGTCTCTTTCAGCCTGGCCTCAAAGATTTTCTCAAAATCGGAGAGCCGAGCCTCGATGATCACAAGACGGCCCACACGATCTTGTATTGCCTCCTGCGTCTTCAGTCCGTTTCCGGTGATCGAAATTAAAATAGACTCATCCCTCGGGATGATCCCTTGTTCGATCAACTTTTTCGTCACTCCAACCGTTACCCCTCCGGCCGTCTCTGTAAAGATCCCTTCGGTCTGGGCCAACAATTTCATCCCTTCAATAATCTCACCATCAGTCACATCCTCAGCCGTTCCTCCCGACTCCCGGATGGTTTTAAGAGCATAGTAACCATCTGCAGGATTTCCAATGGCCAGGGATTTTGCAATCGTTTTTGGCCGTTGTGGTTTGACCCAGTCAACTCCTTCCTTAAAGGCAGAAACGATAGGATTGCAACCGGAGGCTTGAGCTCCATGAATTTTCGTATCTACTTCTTCCAGCAAGCCAATCTTGTTCAACTCATTGAACCCCTTCCAAATCTTTGTGATGAGAGAACCTCCTGCCATAGGGACGATGACATGCTGGGGAACTCTCCAACCCAACTGCTCAGCAATCTCAAATCCGAAGGTCTTCGAACCTTCTGCATAGAAGGGCCGAATATTGATGTTGACGAAGGCCCACCTATAATTTTCTGCGATCTCACTGCAGAGCCGGTTCACCTCGTCATAACTCCCTTTGATCCCAATCAAATTTGTTCCGTAGATCAATGTTCCCAGGATTTTCCCCTGTTCTAAGTCATGAGGTACGAAGATGTAACTTTCGAGTCCTCCTGCTGCAGCAAGAGCCGCCACTGAGTTGGCAAGATTCCCTGTTGACGCACAAGCGACAATTCGGTACCCAAACTCTTTGGCTTTTGTGAGAGCAATTGAAACAACACGGTCTTTGAAAGAGAGGGTGGGGTAATTGACCGCATCATTCTTGATATAAAGGTCCCTAATTCCCAAGGCCTTGGCCAATCCCTGGGATCTGATGAGAGGGGTAAAACCGACATTCAACCCTATTGACGGCTCACCGTCTATGGGAAGAAGCTCTCGATATCTCCACATCGATTTTGGTCTTTCCTCGATTTTGTCCCGGGACAAATCCCCCTTCAATTTCTCATAGTTGTAAACCACTTCTAACGGCCCAAAACAGAATTCACATACATGTACGGGACTGACCGAATACTCTCGCCTGCATTCCCTGCACTTAAGACCTTCTATGTAATCCACATTTCCACCTTTTTTACGAAAGTTTATTTTGCATATTGTTTATTAAAGTTATCAAGAAATCGCTGAATAAATAAGGGGAAACTCTGATCTCCCCTTATCAAATCTCAAATTATAATAGATGCAATCTTAAGGAAAACCAATATGTCTAGTATAAGACCAAATCCTTCACCACACATAATCAAGATTGTTTATAAATTCTGAAAAGATAGAAATTAAATGTAATAATTGAACCTCTGATCTAACTCTTTTCTCAACCCCATCTTCTGAGCCATTTTGCACAGATCCTTCACGGTGACCGAATCAAAATATTCCCTCAGCCTGTTTCCTGCTTCATTCCAAATCAATCGGGTTACACATTCTCCTAAACGATCACAGGGCTGGGTTGAGTCCTCAGGGTCTATGCAAAGAACTGGTTCGATACTACCCTCAGTAACACGGATAATTTCGCCCACAGTAATCTCTTCAGGTGTCTTATTCAAGAAGTACCCTCCTGAAGGTCCCCTTTTGCTACTTATAATGCCGGCTCTCTTCAATTCTTGAAATATCTGTTCGATATAGCGCGGGGATATCCCCTGCCTTCTCGATATATCTTTGACCTGCGTTTCTAACCCCTCGGAATGATAGGCAATATCAAATAAGGCCCTCACTCCGTATCGACTTTTGGTAGACAGTCTCATATTTCCACCAATGCCAAATTAAAATTATAATAACTTTCTTTATTATTTTTGTCAAGAAAAAATTTCATTGGAAATTCCTTGCAATAGGGCAGGAGACCATAAAATGTAATTATCTTGATCCGAAAACTCTGCCCTCTGCCTGCTGTGGGCAAAGCCGGAGTGCTTCACTTTTCCAAGAGAAGATTGAGGATGGAAATGACCTCTGGCTTTTTCCAGTCATTGGGCCCGATTGTTTTTCCTATTATCAAGCCTTTCTTATCAATCAGAAGAGTTGTCGGAATTCCTTTGATTCCAAAGAGGTCGAGGGTTTCGCACTTAGGATCGATGAGAACAGGGAAGGTATAACGCTGTTTTCCAATGAATTCGTTTACTGGTTTTACTCCCCCATAGTCTACACAAATGGCTAGAAAGACAAAATCCTTCTCTTTAAACTGGTTGTAAAGGGCTTCCATGGAAGGCATCTCCTCTTTGCAGGGACCACACCAGGTTGCCCAGAAATTGAGGAAGACCAGTTTTCCTCTAAAATGCTTTAGCTCAACTTTTTTCCCTCTGAGATCCTCCAGACGAAAATTCGGGGCTTTCCTACCGCCTTTGATGGCCTGAATCCCTGCTTTCAAAAAAAGATTATCTCTCGTAATCTCTGAAGAAAAAGAGAAAGAGGAAAAGGAGATGATGATAGAAAGAGAACACACAAGGATCTTAATTCCGATCATGATTCCCCCTTACCTCACTTTATCTATAGCACCTTAACCTTCCTCTTTTCAATTCAATTCTAACATGTTTTCAGGGAAGAGAATAAATTCAATATTCCTATTGTTGCCTTTAAATTTTTTCTTTATAATTCATTTGCAATGCGGGAACCTAGTTTTGAGCAGTTCGAGGCCACCTCTCTATACTGTCCGAAATGTAAAGCCGCGGTGCCGGTGAGAAAAAGACTCCTCCTAATCTTACCAGAGGGCGACGAATACGAATATCTCTGTGCCCATTGCTCATCGTCCGTAGGTACAAAGATTGACAAAAATGCCCCGCCCGTCGAAATCATCATCAAGCCCTGAGTGATCTCAACAGGAAAAGACTGGCCGAAAATATCTGTTGACAAGCCCCTCTTAAAGATATATTTAATGGGTCATAATTTTTAGGAACATTTAATTGGGGTTTCTTCCCATCCACCTAAATAGCTCAATATAAGGGATTTAGAGAAAAAAAGAGAATTCACATCTCTTTGACTGTCATATGATCACGCGAACGGTATTGTATCAATGAAAAGGAGGTGAGAGGATAGGTTTTCTAATAAAATAAGACATTATGCGTCAAGGGGTCCCAGGGAGGAAAAAATATCTGGGGTGAAGTCGAGAACTTTTTAATAAGGAAGGAGGTGTAATCATGGCAAAAGAAAAGAGGTTTTCGTATGCGCGGGAGGTAAAGATACCTAAAGAGCTTGAAGGTTGGGAGGAAATGTATCCGCCTCACCGCCTGTTCTCCGGGGAGAGGCAGCAATGGGAAGATACACAGTTCTGGTATCAGGACAAAATCCATGCTCCAGAACCCATGCCCCCCCTCGATGAAATATTCCACCAAGCCTGGCAGATTTCCCTTGCCCAGCACACGACCCGGATATTCTGCATACCGCCAGCCCAAGGAATAGCCCAAAGAATGGTCGGCTGCTATATGTATATCTGTGCCATTACCCCCCCTCCAGAGGCTGTGATCAAGGAGAAAGCTGAGCTATTCCCGAAGCGGACCTTCCCGGTCTTTGGCAATTATGACAGGCTGTGGGATCAGTGGCTCCCCAAGTTTCAAGCTTTGGGTCGGGAACTGGCAGCAATAAAGGTGCCTGAAGAGCTACCAAAATATATGCCCGATTTCGACTCGGCTACTACCCTTCCCAGTGTTTCCCCTGCCCATGAGTTACTGGAGGCTTTCAATAACTCGGTAAATATCATGTACCGGGGCTGGCAATACCATTTTAACTTATTGAACCTGACCTATCTGGCATACCTGATGTTCGCTGATGTGGCCCGCAAGCTCTTCCCGGGGATTAGCGAGAGTGCTATCGGTAAGATGGTAGCTGGGGCTGAAGTATCCATGTTTCGCCCTGAAGAGGAGCTTTGCCGCTTGGCCCGACTGGCTCATGCCGAACCCAAAGTAGCCAACATTCTCAAAACCGACCGCCCGGCAGCAAGCAAGATTGGGAGCCTCAGGGAGATTGACGCCGGCAGGCACTGGCTGGAAGAATTGGACAGAATTAAAGACCCCTGGTTCTATGTCTCCTGTGGCAGTGGCTGGTTCCACCATGAAGGGGCTTGGTACAACAAGTTGGATGTGCCCTTTGGCTACATAAAGAGCTACGTGGAGCGTCTGGACAAAGGAGAGAAAATTGAGAGATCACTTAGCGCTATTGCCGAAGCCCGGGATGCTTTGGTCAATGAATATAAAAAACTGATAAAAACAGACGAGGATAGGAAGTCTTTTGAGGATGCCTATAAGAACGTCAGGTCCATCTACAGGTATGCCGAGGACCATCTCTTCTGGGTAGAGCACTGGTTCCACGCCATATGGTGGGACAAGATGAGGGAGTTCGCCAAACTCTTCGTCAAGCGCGGGGTGCTGAAGGATGTAGGAGAGTTCTTCATGTTCAACCGCCTCGAGGTACCTTATCTTATTGAGGATCTGGCTAACTCTTGGGCATTGGGGGAAAACATACCTACACTCAAATGGTCGGAAAAAGCACAGAAGCGCAAGAAAATCCTGGAGGCCGCCGCTAAATGGAATCCACCACCAGCTTTAGGGGTACCACCGGAAGTAGTAGCCGAACCTTTTACAGTCATGCTCTGGGGCATTACGACTGACAAGGTACAGGACTGGTTAGCAGGAGTGGCGGTGCGACCTGAGCAGGTTACCGAGCTGAAAGGTTTTGCCTCTTCGGCTGGTGTTGCCGAGGGTAAGGCTCGGGTGCTTAAGCTCCTTGAAGAAATCGCGACTCTGCAACCGGGGGAGATTATGGTGGTTGGGAATACCAATCCTGCCTGGGCACCGGTGTTCTCCAAGATTAAAGCATGCGTCACCGATATCGGTGGACTTACTTGCCATGGGGCTATAGTCAGCCGGGAGTATGGCTTGCCGGCAGTGACGGGCACGGGCACGGCTACTTCGGTGATTAAGACCGGAGATATTATCAAGGTCGACGGAGATAGAGGCATAGTAACTATTGTCAAACGGGCGAAGTCTTAAAAAAGTCTTTAGTCTTCTTGCCCAATAACCTACCACGGGAGGTGAAATATGAGTTATGTGTTAGGATTTGAAGAAATCACTAAGGCTTCACTTCCCGTGGTGGGCGGCAAGAATGCCAGTTTAGGGGAGATGCTAAGTGCTGGTATTAGGGTTCCACCAGGCTTCGCTGTGACTACCCGTAGCTATGTTGAATTTATCACTGAGGCAGGGGCAGGGGAAGAGATCTCTAAGATCTTAGCTGCTGTCAATCCAGACGATGTCACCTCTCTTGATGATGCCAGTACCCAAATTCGAAAATTAATAGACAAGGCCCCGATGCCTCCTGCGATTGCCAATGCGATAAGTGAGGCTTATGCTTTACTCTCCAAGAAATGCCAATCAAAAGAACTTCCAGTGGCTGTGCGCTCCAGCGCTACAGCCGAGGATCTCCCTGGAGCAAGCTTTGCTGGACAGCAAGATACCTTCCTTTGGGTGAGAGGAATTGAGGAGGTTCTGGAGAAGACTAAATCATGCATGTCGAGCCTTTTCACTGCTCGTGCCATCTCTTACCGGATCAAAAAGGGATTTCCTCATGAGAAAGTTTTGATAAGCGTTGGTGTCCAAAAGATCGTGGATGCCAAAGCCGCAGGCGTTATGTTCACCCTCAATCCACTCAATGGTGATCCTTCAAAAGTGGTGATTGAAGGGAGCTGGGGCTTGGGCGAGACGGTCGTCTCTGGACAGGTGAACCCGGACAAATTTGTTGTCGACAAGATTGTCTTTGAAATTAATGAAAGAATAGTATCACCTAAGACCATTGAGTGTAAGTATGAAGCCGGAAAGGGTGTAATCCATTGTGACGTGCCCAGGGCTCAACAAAACATTTCCTGCTTGGAGGATAAAGAAATAATAGCGTTGGTCAAGGTGGCTAAGCAAATTGAAGACCATTACGGCTGTGGCCAAGACATAGAGTGGGCCATCGAAAAAGATAAGCCCTTTCCCTCCAATATATTCATCGTACAGAGCAGACCCGAAACAGTCTGGAGCCAGAAGAAAAAAGAACCCTTACTGGGTAAGAAAACCGCTTATGAACTATTGATGGAGAAGGCTCTGTCACAAGTAAAAATTAGCTCCTAAGAAATTGGTTAAAGGTCAGACTCGTTTTACCCACTTTGGTTAAAATTAAAAAGGAGGTGACTTTTATGGGAAATGAAAAAGCCCCAGAAAAGATCGGGGTCGGTCCTCCTGGAAGATTGGGAGGGCTCATTCAATTTATCGTTCTTACTATCATCGGGATCATCATATTCGTATACCTCATTTCTCCAGCATCTATCGTCTTGAAGATTATTCCTGCCACACTCATCATGCTCATCGCCCTCGGCCACTTGGTACTTTTAGGTGATAATTGGCCATGGGCTCCTCCAGGGGGGAATTGGACGCCTGCAAAATCCCGTCTCATTCCTGGGATTGGGATGACAATCCTCTGGGCTGTCTTTACTTTTGCTGTGCTACTCTTTATGAGATTCATCTATCCCAAATGGCCAATCGGCCCCCTCTATCTTTGGTTTGGGGTCATCGGGTTCTGGGCGACACTGCTTTACGGGGTGAACTGGGGAGGATGGCCTTTTAAAGGTAAACTCCATCCCTGGGGAACCATGGCGATCAGTTTCATTATTGTCATGGTCGTTTCCATCTTCATCTGGAACTTCTTAACGAACCTTGACGGAACACCGGTTGCTGATACTCCCATGAATCATAAAGGCCCCTTAAATGTAAACTGGTTGACGGGATACCTCGTCTGGGCCATTGCCTGGTTCTTCGTCTTCAGCCCTGTCTTCACAACCCAAGGATGGCCTTTCGGGAAGTGGGGTCAACCAGGCGCAGCCATTGGTCAGACGATTCTCGCACACATATTAGGTTACATCTTCTGGAGTGGGAGTTTAGCCCTTGGTCTCAGCCCAACCTTCTCATTTGCTGCTGTTGGCTCGTCGCTCATCTTCTGGTCTCTAGTTTATTGCTGGCATCTCCAGTTCTGGGGAGTCACAAAATTTACCTTTTTCAAAAGAGCCCTTTCGGCATTTATTATACAGTGCATCATCATCGTTATCTGGATCATCATTGTGAGGCTGATTCTCGGTCCTGCTGGAGAGGCAGTTGCTGCTGCAAAACTTCCTGCTGACGTGAACATCCTCATCATTTACCTCAATCTCTGTATTGTCGGCCCAGCCCTCATTGCCCATAATGCTTTCTGGTTGAGATGGCCGCTGACGCTGCCCAATCCACCAGGAACACCACCGCCTGACCAGGCGGCATAACTATGAAGCCCTGGGAGAACTCTCCCAGGGCTTTTCTATTTCTTCGCCCTGGACTTCACCCTATTCCTTTCCTATTCAGGCTAAATCAGAGCTTGCACACGTCATTGAAATCTGTTTTAATTCCTCTCTGGAGAAAAGATCTTGGAACGGATAAGCAAAGCTCTGAGATCTGGCAAGTTAGACATGCATGTCCTCAAAACGCTCCTTGAGAGATATAGCATTCTCGATCCTCAAATCGTTATTGGTCCAAAGATCGGCGAAGACGCAGCGGTCATTGATTTGGGAAAAGGTTCGCCCCATTATTGGGTGGTCACCTCCGATCCCATTACCTTCACCACAGAGGAAATTGGATATTACGGGGTGGTAGTTAATCTCAATGACATCGCAACGATGGGAGCCATTCCTAAATGGTTTCTAGCTACCCTCCTCTTTCCAGGAGAAGAGACGGATTTAAGCCTCGTCGAGAAGGTCTTCGGGCAGATTCATGATGCCTGTCATCGATTTGGAATCTCTTTTATCGGTGGCCATACAGAGATTACACCTGGAATTGAAAAGATGATCCTCTCCGGCCATATGATCGGAGAGGTCAAGAAGGATAGGCTTGTGACAACGAGCGGCGCAAGGACTGGAGATCTTCTCCTTCTCGTCAAGGGGGTCTGCATTGAAGGGACGTCGATCATCGCCAGGGAAAGAGAGGAAGAACTTTTAGGAAAAGGTATTACCACCTCTATCATTGAGAAGGCAAAAAATTTTATTTTCGACCCTGGGATTGACGTCCTTAAGGCAGCCCGTACTGCCTGTGATGCTGTCCCTGTCCATTCAATGCATGACCCTACAGAGGGAGGATTGATCAACGGAATCGTGGAAATGGCATTGGCCTCTGGAAAAGAGATTGAGGTCGATTTAGAAAAGATCCATATTTACGAAGAGTCTCGAATCCTCTGTCAAGAATATGGACTCGATCCTCTCGGGGTGATTGCTTCAGGGGCATTGCTCTTCACCATTTCTCCCACAGACCTCTCAACGGTTCAACAGGTTCTCACGAAAATATCTATGCCCATTCAGGTCATCG
>Ga0315310_10001512_pt1 | contig 14767 bp, 13 predicted proteins | sample TDP5_MG_FD_203630 | JGI IMG/M metagenome (GOLD analysis project Ga0315310, IMG submission 203630) | Freshwater sediment microbial communities from Lake Towuti, South Sulawesi, Indonesia - TDP5 | ecosystem: Environmental > Aquatic > Freshwater > Lake > Sediment | place: Indonesia: South Sulawesi... | reverse complement strand
GCAAACCCGCCTGACAGCGTATTTCGTCAAAACGCTACAGATGACGACCAGGGAGACAAACTTCCTTCAGGAATTGCAAGCATTGCATTTATTCCTCCTTCTGGTTTAAAGACCATCAAGATTGAGCCGGGGACATATACTGTATATGTCTCTCGTGGACCCGAATACTCCCTTTTCAGCCAGACCGTTACAGCGACCCCCTCTTTCCCGGGCTCTGTGAGTGCAAAGATAACAAGGGTTGTTGACACGGCAGGATGGGTATCAGGAGACCTCCATGTCCACTCGGTCAATTCACCGGACAGCCCTGTTCCACTTGATGAAAGGGTCTTAACATTCCTGGGCGAAGGTGTTACTGTCCTTGTAGCTACAGACCATGACTACATAACCGATTATATGCCTGTTATCCGCTCCCTTGGTGCAGAGGAATTCATTACATCAATCTCAGGAGAGGAAGTGACCCCATGGGACTGGGGGCATTTCAATGCATTTCCACTTGAACCTGACCCGGACAAGGTTGCTGGCGGCCCTGTTGATTGGGCAGGAGGAACAGGCCCGACTCTCACGCCCGACGAACTATTAACAGCCATTTTCAGCCATGCGGGCCCAAAAGAAAAGTTCATCCAGGTCAACCATGCACGGAGCAATGTTGAGGCAGGTAACTTCATGGCACATTTCACTGCCATAGGCCTTGATACGCTTTTATTCACCACTACAGCAGACTCAACCCAGTTCCGGATGCCCCCGAAGGACCCATCGTGTTCTGTTGGGACATGCCTCTTCTCGGATAAATTTAATGGCCTTGAGGTCATGAACGGCCTTGACCATCAAGATTTTGCTACAAGGGTAAATGACTGGTTTACATTGCTCAACCAAAACCTTATTGTCACTGCCACCGGGGATACGGACATCCATAAAAGGTTCAATGACCAGGCAGGGTTTCCCAGGACATTCGTAGCATCATCGTCTGATGATCCATGGAAGATAGATCAATCAGAGTTCATCCATAACCTTGTCCTCCACAAGGCAACAGTTGCAGGCGGGCCCTTTGTTACATTTACAGCGACATCTAACGGCACTGTCAAACAGATTGGCGAATTCCTCTCGGTCACGGCTGGAGCGCCTGTCACCCTTTCAATCCGGATCCAGAGCCCCACATGGATTGAATTTGATACTGTTGAATTGTTCTCAAATACGCCAAACACTGCAAGCCCTGAACCGGGAGTTCAGGTTAACGATTATCCCTCTTCGTTAACTTCAACAACAGTGGACCCAAAGACGGCTCAAACGGTCTCTATCCCAACAACAGGAGAGAAAAGGTTTGATGTGGGGCTGACCTTCACAGTTACGCCCTCTGTTGATTCGTGGTATGTTGTTGTTGTCAGAACAACCGGCACAGCTAAGGATTTCTGGCCTATCGCACCAGGAATTAAATCACTCTCCATGACCAATCCTATTTTCGTGGATGTGGACGGTAATGGCTTCATTCCCCCTGGCGCCACAAGGGGCTCCATTTCTCCTGCCCCTCCCCAACTACAGGAAGATGGCCTGACAAAGCTGCTCAAAGCCTTAAGGGACGCCGAATGATCCATAGTAACTGAGAATATTTACTGGACCGTAAATGAAGGAAGCAATCAAGGTTCTCAATGCTATGGTCAAAAAAGGGATTCTTGATGATTATGCTTTAGGTGGCGCCATCGGAGTTATGTTTTATACAGAGTCTTTCCACACAAAAGACCTGGATGTTTTTATTATGCCTCAGATTGCACCTGGTGGTATCGTCCATTTTGGAGAGTTCTTTCACTACCTCAGATCATTGGGATATAAGACGCAGGGCCAATATGTTGTGATAGACGATATGCTTGTAGATTTTATTTTAGTCTATAACAAGCTAACAAAAGAGGCCCTGGAGAAAGCCAAAGTTAAAAAGTATTATGGAGTTAATGTCAAAGTCTTTAGACCAGAATATCTGATCGCTATCGCTTTACAAACGGGTAGAAGGCAGGATCTAAGGAAGGTGGATATGATACATGAAGAGTGTTTGATTGATAAAGTCCTTCTCAATGATGTCTTGAGGAGGTACAATTTAAAGAGGAAATGGAAAGAACATGCAAGATGAAGAGAAATATTTCAGACAGGCACGGAAAATAAACAATAGACTTTTTGCTTTCAAAAAGAAGGCAAGGATTCTTTGGGCGCGTGAGCCGATTGAAAAAAAGATCGAAGAACTCAAAATGCTTATGAGACGGGCCGATAATATCAGGTTGTTTCGGGAGTAAGAGTTACTTCTATCCGATATTACCGCTAATCCTTCGGCCCAATTACTGTTTTTATGAAGTTATTGCCTTTCTCAAATTGAGGAAAAACTTGACAGGATTAGGGGGGTTTGTTAAATTGCAAAAAACATGAACCTGGTGCGCTTTTTCCTCGCATGGATGCTCGTATTCGCTATTCCTCAGGTAGCGCTTGCCAATGGCCTGACCCCGCCCGTCTTCGGCGGTCATTTTGCAACCCCGGCCGAGCCTGACCCAGCAGGAACATACTGGAACCCGGGCGCGCTCGGGTTTGTCAAGGGGACCCAGGGATTTGTCAATGTGTCGCCAACATATTTTCCTGCAACATATACTCCATCATTCACACCAACAACGGTTTCCTCCACCCTGTTCCAGGTTACACCCCTCATTGCAGTCACCAGTGATTTTGGGCTTGAAAACCTGACCTGCGCCATAAGCGTTTATGCACCGTTCGGCGGCACAACTAACTGGCCTGCAGATGGACCACAGCGCTACAACGGTGCAAAGAGCACGATCATGACAGTGAATGCCGGGCCTGTCGTATCTTACAAGGTCCTCCCATCCCTTTCCGTTGGAGCTGGAGCATTCTATGTTTATAACTCACTTGAAGCAAATATGAGCCTTGACATGTATCCGGACCTGGCCGCCCTTGGCCTGACCTCCCCTGCATGGACCAAAAGCACTGGTTGTGAGTCCCCTGAAACCGAAGGATGTGAGGCGCGAATTGATCTCAGTAATGCGACTGGAAACTCCTGGGAATGGGCTGCCGGGGTATTTTTTGCTCCGACAGAAGACATGAGCTTTGGATTGTCATACCAGTCTCCCATTGATGTTACTCTCAAGGGAGACATTAGAGTCTTTTCAGTTAACCCTAAGTTCAATACATTTCTCAATGTCAACGAAACGGGAGCAAAGGCAAAGGTCACGGTTGATTATGTCCTTCCCCAGACCGTGAATTTCGGCGGAAGGATCAGGTTGACTAATAATTGGCAGGCCGATCTCATGATCAGGTGGCTGAATTGGGATGTGCATGACAAGCTTGATATCCATATTTCGGGAGACAAGGGGCCGGCCAAAATGATTGTCAACGGGGATCGCGATATTTTGAGAGGGTATGCAGATGCATTTTCAGGGCGATTGGGTGGAATCTACTCCGGTTTTACATCATGGAGGCTCTTTGGCGCCCTGGGATACGATCAGAGTGGAGTAAAGGATGAATACATGTCTGCCTCAAACATGGAATTTGACAAGATATACCTGGCAGCTGCCCTTGAATACACAATGCTGGAAAACAAGCTAAGGCTTGGAGCTGGATTCAAGCATGATTTCATTATTCCCAGGACAATCACAAACAGCAAGCTTCCGCAGTCGGGCAACGGGAAATACGACGGCTACTGGGAAACCTTTGATTTCACCGTTGCTTATATCTTCTAAAAGGAGGGAAACTATGAAACGGATAATCTTTGGTATTGGAATATTTGTCTGTCTTTTATTATTCAGCAAGGCAGTTCTTGCCAATCCATTCAATGTATTTGGCTTTGACTCTGCATCCACGGCCATGGGCGGCGCATACACGAGCCTCGCTAACGGTGTCACTGCAACATGGTTCAATCCAGCCGGCCTGTCAGAGGCAAAGCATGCAGAGGTGGAGTTGGGCTATTTCTACGGTCGGACCTCTGTTGATGTTAAGATGTCAGGCCCACATCCAGACTATCCCAGTGTTAATTCAAATCCACTCATGGATGCAGCAGAGAAGGAGACTCCCACTGAGGGATACCTAATTGGCTTGAATGTCCCTCCTGGCTCCAAGAAGCTTGCTACCGGAGTGGTCCTGTATTTCCCAAATGAAAGGCTATACGAGGAGATCTTTGAGGATGAGAGGAATCCATTTGTCCTTGATTACCAGAGGCAAACCAAGCATCTCATGGCAATCCCTGCTCTGTCCTACGAGATCGTTCCAATGGTTTCCGTGGGGCTTGGTTTGATGGTTGGGGCCCACACTTATGTCATAAACAGGGCTGGCAAGACCCTTGTCGGCAATGAAGAGGGTTACCTCAGCACATGGACAGCTCCGGAATTTGGAATCCTCATCAAGCCCTTGGATGGATTAAAAATAGGTGTGGCCTACAGGGGAAAGTATTCTGCCAACAGCGGGGCTGTCATAAGCATGTTTGGACCGCCAATAACTTTAAAAGGGGTCACGCTCTACTCCCCACTCCAGGTGGCAGGAGGGGCGAGCTATCTCTACGACAAACTCACAGTTGCCCTGGATGTTGTTTACACCAGGTGGAGCGATTTTGAGCCTCCTTTCATAACGGCTACCGGACCGGATGGCACTCCCATAGCAACCTACAGCGATGTTAATTTCAGTGATACCTATACACCAAGGTTGGGTGCCGAATACAGGCTCATTGATTTCCTCACACTCAGGGCAGGATATTATTTCAAGGCCTCACCTGTTCCGGAGCAGACCGGAGAATCGAATATCATTGACAGCGACACTCATGTTGGGTCACTCGGTGTAGGGGTTGCTGTGCCTTTGCCAAAGTTCATTACTGAGAATCCTCTTAAAGTTGATCTCCATGTTCAGTATCAAAAACTTACTGAGAGGAGCTACACCAAGGGAGGGGATGTGGAAAAATTCAACGCGGGGCGGCCTGGCTATTCATTTGATGGGAGCGCTCTCTCAGGCGGTATAACGGTGAGTTTTGCTCTCGATTAGGGAAGCAGTATATAACGAGAGATAAATACCGCAGCTAATATATAAACAAGCCAGTGGACATCCCTTCCCCTGCCTGCTACGAGCTTGAGGATGGGATAGGAAGCGAAACCGAGTGCCAGGCCGTTTGAGATACTGAATGTAAGCGGCATGGCCACAATTGTCAGAAATGCAGGCATTGCCTCTGTAACATCCAACCAGCGTATCCTGACAACCATTTCAGCCATGAGGCTTCCCACAACGATGAGCGCAGGGGCAGTGACCGGATGGAGTATATGCCCGGTAACCGGATCCTTGTATCCTCCGCCGAACATGACTGCGATGGGGCCGAAGAACAATGCTACAAGAAACAGGGTTGCTGTCACCAGATTGGCAAGCCCTGTCCTCCCGCCTTCTGAAACCCCTGAGGCGCTCTCAATATAGGCAGTAACGGTAGAGGTCCCGAGGAAGGCGCCGATTGCAGACCCTGTTGCGTCTGCCAGCAATGCCCTGTTTAATCTCTTCATGCCGTCCTTTTCAATGAGGCCCGCCTTCTCACCAACACCGACGAGCGTGCCGATGGCATCGAACATTGCAAAATAAAGAAATGTAAAGATGGGTGCAAGGTAGGCAAGGCTCAATGCGCCAGAGACATTCATCTTGCCGATAGTTGGCTTCAGAGAAGGAAGCTTGATGACAGCGCCCTCAAATTGGACGATACCAATGAGGGCCCCGATGATTCCTGTTGTCAGAAGACCCCATAGAATTCCGCCTCTAACCTCCCTGGCTATTAGAACCGATGTAACGAGTAGCCCGAACAATGCAAGTGCAGCAGGCTTGCTTGTGAGGTTGCCAAGGGTGACAAGTGTCTCCGGATGGGCAACGACGATCCCTGCGTCCTTGAAGCCGATGAAAGCTATGAACAGCCCTATTCCCGCGGCAGTTCCGAACTTGAGGCAGTCAGGGATGGATTTGAAGATCATCTCCCTAATTCCAACGCCCGTGAGAAGGATAAATATGACTCCGGAGAGAAACACTATGCCAAGTGCCACATCCCAGCTAACCTTCATCGCACCGCATATACCGAAGCTGAAAAGGGCGTTCATCCCCATACCGGGGGCAAGGGCAATAGGATAGTTTGCAAGAAACGCCATGAGCATGGTAGTTATGGCTGAAGAAAGGCATGTTGCAGCCATGACCGCCTCGAAATTCATGCCTGCCCCATGAGGCTGCGGGACACTCAGGATCGCAGGGTTCACAAAGATGATATAGGCCATGGTCATGAATGTTGTGATACCGGCCACGATCTCTGTCCGGACGCTTGTCCCATGCTCTTTTAACTCAAACATCTTCACCGGGGTCAGGTCTTTACTTTTAGCATTTTAATGGGAGAGTCATGAAAAGGCAATAAGGGCGACTCCGAGGGCCATTATGGTTGAACCAACAACCCTTTCGATCACACCCTTTTCTTCAAACCATGCCCACCCATAGAAGACGCTGAATATCATGCTTGTCCTTTTCACAGATATCACATAAGACACCTCTGCTCTTTTCAATGCCGTGAAGTGGAAGATAATCATCAAAGCATCAAATGCGCCGATATGGAGGAATTTCTCCGGATGACGGATGGAATAGAAAAGACCCTTCCTATCCATTACGAACACAATAAAAAACAGAGCCAGGGTCAGGACGACCATGTAGAAGACTGCAAAGAATATGGGGCTGGAGTGCTGAATGGCAATCTTACCGAACACCGAGGTCACACTGTAGATGGCAGCCACTGCTATCATGAACAAGCTCCCCTTTTCCCGCGATATGGTTTTGATGGGCTCTGCAAACCTTCCAATCAGGCCAGTGTCTTTTCCCTCAACAGCGCTGGAGATGTTAAGCATATAAGCACCAATGGAGACGAGAAGGATCCCGACAAGTCCGCCCATTGTCACAAACTCTCCAATGATGAGAAAAGATGTAAGGATTAGCAAGACAGGTGTGAGGGAAAGGAAGGGGACTGTAAGGGAAAGGGGTGAGATTTTCAGGGCCTGGGTATAGAGGAGGATCGCAGCTATCTCAAGGGGGATGTTGATAACCACAGCGAGCCAGAACTGCCTGTCAAGCTGGGGAATCTCAATGAAAAGCAGGAGCGGAAGAAGAAATGGAAGCGAATAGAACCACCTCACCCAGGCTACGACATATGTGCTGCTTGTTGAGAGTGTGCGCTTGCAAAATGCATCCGTCGTTGAGAGCGACACGGCGGACAGAAGGGCATAGACAAACCACATTTATTCAAGCCTGAACTTGAAGGGTATTATCATATAGAGGGATATAGGCCTGCCTCGCACAGTGGGTGGCTCAAACCTCCACCTCCTGACTGCCTTGAGCACGGCATCCCTCAGGATCTCTGATGAATATTTAACTACCTCTACTGCCTCAACACTTCCTTCACGGGAGACGAGGATCTTCACTATCACTTCGCCCTCCAGCATGCTCCTGCGCGCATTAGCTGGATACTCTACCTCCACATATTCTGAAATGGCAGGGACCCTGTCAAGGCCGCCAACACCAAAAAGAAAGGGACTGGCAGGTTCGCTACCCTGATTCCCTTGCTGTGAAGACCCGAGATCAGCATAAGCCTCAGAGGGAACTTTTTGGGTTGTTTGTTTGGACGGAGGTGAAAGGGCCTGGGTGGCCTTGTTATGCTTTTTATAGACAGAAGATTGGCCGTGCCCTGCTTCAAGGGAGGCAAGGTTCACAACGATGACTCCTCCTGGTCCTCCGCCGAATGGAAGGTCAGTTATTTCCAGAATTATTCCAATAACAAGCAGATGGAGAAGTATTGAAATAATAAGATTGTTTCTCATTTTCTTTCAAGAATCTCCATTGTTGTCTTCTTGGCCAACTCTACCCCGGGCTGGTCAAAGGGGTTTATTCCATAAAGCCCGCCTGCATAAACCGTTGCAGCCTCAAGAAGATAGAAGATCTGTCCCAGGGTCTTTGCATTGACCTGGGGGATATTTATCCTGAGACTCGGGCGTGATTCCTTCATGAGTGCGGACTCAACGCCCCTCTGCTCTGCCCTGAGTATCTCGCCAAGGTCACGGCCATTCAATCGTGATAGAGGGGGGTCAAGCCGGCCCTTAAGCCTCCTGATGCTTCGGTATTTTTCAACTGAGAGGAATGCAATCACCTTGTCCTTTGGACCCTCCAGATAGAGCTGGAGCTGGGAGTGCTGGTCTGTTGCGCCGAGTGCAGCTATTGGAGTCTGGCCGGTGTTCAAGATCTTCCCCTCAAGGGAATACCTCTTTCCAAGGCTTTCGGCCCAGAGCTGGCAGAACCACTGGGAAAGCCCGACAAGAGAATCCGCATAGGACATCATTACAACAATCCGTTTCCCCTTCTTCACATCCATGAGATAGAGAAGAGAGCCCAGGAGAAGTGCAGGATTATTATCTAAAGTTTTTCCCTGGCATGCCTCATCGCTGGCCCTGGCTCCTGCAAGGAGTGATTTTATGTCAACTCCCATTACTGAAGCAGGGAAAAGTCCAACCGGTGTGAGAACCGAGAAGCGGCCCCCCACGCCATCCGGCATCACAAAGGTCGTATAGGATTCTTTTTGGGCAAGGGCGCTGAGAGGGTTGTCTTTCTGCTCTGTTGTGACAAATATGTGTTCCCTTGCCTTCCTGCCGAGTGTCTTGCCAAGTATGTTCCTAACAATGGCGAATTGCGCCATTGTCTCAAGGGTCTTGCCTGACTTGCTAATGACATTGAAGGTTGTTTTCCTGGGGTCAATTGATTCCAAAAGGCCTGAGAAGCTATCCGGGTCAATGTTGTCCATGATAAATATGCGCGGCAATCCATGCCTTTTCTTTTTCGGAAGGAGGTTGTGCAAGGGATGACAAAGGGCTGAAAAGATAGTTTTCGCTCCGAGTGCTGATCCACCAATGCCCAGGACAACGAAGTTTTCTATTCTTTTTCTGAGACCCTGCCCTGCCCTTTCTACTGATTCTGCATCAGCCCTTTTGTAAGGGAGGTCAAAGAAAGGAATCTCTCCCATGAGCCGCTTGGCTCTGGTCTCCTCAAAGACCTCGCCTGCCCTTTTCTTAATTCCTGCAAGCTCCTGGGGTGTTATCCCATGGACCGCTCCAATGGAGTTTGAGCTTGAGCAGGAACAGTCAATTGTCAATGCCATCTTCTTCATCATTGCTGGCAATATTATACCACTTTAAAAAAAAATTCCCTCCGCCATAGGCGGAGGGAATCGTCATATCTATATTTACATTAAGAACTACCAACAGACATTATCTATTTGTTGAACACCATTCAATGTCCATGGAGCACATCCACAGCCGTTTGTATTGCCGTCGTAATTCACAACAGCCTTGTTATTGCCTGAACTGATCTCCAGTGTCCCAGAGATTGGTTCACCCCAGCATTGGTTGTGGTCAAAGCTGGCATCAACCTTGATGTTCACCTTTCCTCTGTTGAAAGGATAATTCCAACCAACCCGTCCTGTCAGGCTGATGGTGCCTGTATCATCCCAGCCATAGTCTGTACCTTTTGTATCAATACTGATTGTGCCTTTCCACTCGGCGTAAACCCCGACCTTTGCTCCTCCGGAAACGACCTCAATCCCTTCTGTATCAGAACCGTCCACTGTCCACACATTGCCAGCCTTTGTTCCTGAGATGCTCTTGTCAGCATAAATAAATCCAGAGGCGCTGCCGCTATGACCATCACAGTTTGTTGCACTGAACGAAACATTGACATTGCCCTTCTCGGAAAGGCTAAAGTATGAGCTCGAGCTTGTCAGCCCTGTTGCAGTGAATGTCAAGGAACCATTGAAAGTTAATGCCCCAGAGCCCGAAGTTTCGCAGTCAGCAGAAAAACCTCTTTTGTTGAATGTGAGGGTCACATCAACGGTTCCAGCGTTGTAATCCACTTCTCCTATCAGCGACCAGCTTCCCATAAGTGTTACCCCTGTGGTTACTGTGCACCCTCCAGGGCCGGCATCGTATAAAATATTGATCGTGGTTCCGGTCGGATAATCGGAAGTGTTTGTCACAGTATCGCATCCACCTAAAAACGCTAATAGCACAATCCACTCAACCTGCTGAGGCTTGAGGGAACCAAGGGCTTGGGATGCTATATATGAAAGATTTTTTTGGGAAAGAGCCCTGAGAGCGGAAGGGGAGATAGCGTCCACTGATGTAAAATCTGCTGTCGTAGGAACTTCTGTTGCACTGGATGCAGCATTGGATGCTTGTTGTGTCGCCTGTTCCGCAGTCTGGGCATTGAGGTTGGCATTTGGAAGGGAGTCAAGCGCTGATGAAGCCGGGTTCTTGCTCTCCTCCTTTTTGCCGCATCCCCCTGCAGCACTAAAAGCAAAAGCAATAGCCAGAACTAATCCTACTAACAATCCTTTTAGTTTCATTTTTTCCTCCTTTTTATTTTTGACGAACCAACTATATTACAGGTTACAAGCATGGTCAAGTGATATAGATCACATCAAATTCAGCGGATGGACTCTATCTTTTTGAACTCCGCAATCTTCCAATTACCCTCTTTTTTTATAAATCCCCACAGGACCCTCATCAAACCCTCCTGTATCCTATTGCTGCCTTTCAGCCTCAGACGGGTCTTCTGGAGCATGGTGACATGGGCCATTTCTCCCTTGAGATCCAATGATTCAATCGTGAATTCCACCATGATCTCGTCATATTTCTTGAAAGAATCCCTGAATCCGCTGGTCTCTTTATCTGTGACGGTGGCAAGGTCAGAAAGGTAAAGATCGAGGTCTTTTGCTTCAAATGCCTTTTTCTGACGATCGAGAACGCTCTGGATCAATTCCAGATCGCTTCCCTTTGTCGGCTGTGGAGCAATGGTCATTGGGGCAGATTCAGTGGCCTTTGAGGCTCTTTGAGGAACCTCCTTTTTTACCCTGGGCTGTGGCTTCACTTCAGTAGGTGCGACGGTTGTCTCTGTAGGCTTCTCGGTCTGAAGTGTTATTGTAATTTCCTGCTCTTCGCCTTTTTCCATGCAACCCCTGCAACCGTTAAAAAATATTGGGAGGAGCAGTATGCAAAGGACACTTGCTGCCTTTTGCACGGTTGTCATCTTATGAAATAATGCCGAGGACTTCATAGATCTGGACCGGTTTGTCCTTTCCCTTTACCTTGATTGGCTCCCATGCCTTGACCTTGATGTTGCCTTTGACAGCATTGTATGTGCTTTCGCACAGAAGTATCTGGCCCCGTCCCGAGTTTCCCTCTATCCTGGAAGCCAGGTTTACCGTATCTCCAATTACAGTATATTCCATTCTTTTCTCAGATCCTATATTTCCAGCCACGACTTCTCCGGTGGTAACTCCGCACCCTACATAAATCGGGGGAACCCCCCTCTTGTTCCTTTCCTCGTTCAAAGAGACCAAAACCTTCTGCATTTCTATGGCACTGACGACTGCCCTCAATGGATCGTCCGGATGCGATATTGGTGCTCCGAAAACAGCCATGAGCGCATCGCCTATGAATTTGTCCAGGGTCCCCTCATACTTGAAAATTATATCTATCATGTGGCTGAAGTATTCGTTGAGCATGCTTACGATATCCTCTGGCGGCATCTTCTCCGATATAGATGTGAATCCCCTGATGTCCTGAAACAGGACAGTGACAACCCTCTTCTCTCCTGTGAGGGTCACCTTGACCTTCTCGCCCAGGATCTTATCAGCAACCTGCTCCGATACATATCTCTTGAATGTTGCCTTGATCCTCTCCCTTTCCCTGAGGCCGTCCACCATGAAGTTGAATGAGCGCGCCAGCATCCCAACCTCGTCACGGGTCTTTACATGAACTTCCTGTGACAGATCTCCCTTCTGAACATTCTCCATTGCCTTAACTACCTTGAACAACGGACGAGTGATCGAGGATGCAAGCCAGGCCGAAGCGCCAACCCCTATGAGTATGAACACAAGCAATAGTAGTACAGCAGTGGTACGCGATTTATAAATCTCCTTATCCAGTTTATTCAGAGAGAAGCCCACAGCCAGGCTGCCGAGATATACCTCCTCGGGCTTCAGGGAAACCTCAACAGGAAGGAGATGGCCGAGCTGTGAAAGTATTGCCCTGCTTGACCCCTTGCCAGCCACCTTTTGTCTCAACTCCTCAACAAGCTCGGTTCTTATTGAGGGATCCTTGCGCCCTACAAGGGAGCTGAGCAGGTCGGAGTTTATTGCCGATCCTTGGACCTTTCCATTCTTGTCCACGAGAACGATGTAAAGTATGTTTTCGTCCATCTGTGGAACAAGGGAGATGAAGCTCCTGGAAAGCGCCCAGGGGTCGGTTTTCCTTTCAGGAAAGCCGAGCATGCCGAGGGAAGCAGTGATCTGGCTGATCTTCACTGCCCTCCTTTTCATCTCTGTGCGCATGGTATTCTCCTGCCTGACTCCGAAGAGAAAACCTACGAACGCCATGATGATTGCAACGATGATTGTTGTCAGGATTGCGATCTTGAATGCGAGACCGAATCTCATAACCTCCTCACCAATAACCTCCTCACCAATAAAACTCCTCACCCTACCCTCTCCTCTTCAAGGAGAGGAGATAAAGAATCCAATAAAACTCCTCACCCTAAAAAAACCATGAGGCTTAAAATGCGTAATCAATCCCAATGGAATAAAAGTAATTATATCCAAGATAATAATAATTGAATAAAGCAATCCTCGCTGCGACAGTTGCAAACAGCCTGTCTGCGATCTTCACCCTGATGCCGGGACTCAGATCCAGTTTGCGCTGGTATTCCTCCCTATATATAATCTGTGTCCCTGCCCTCTCGCCAACCCTTAGAAATCCACCATAGGAATAGTTTCCCTCCAGGAAAACCGATAGTCTCTCGCCCGCATCCCTGCTTAAAGCGATATTAGCAGCGATCGAATCGTTTGGAGCATCGCCATGGGTCCAAACACCTGCAAACTGGTAGCCTGCCTCGGCATCCAGCCTGACAAAGGAAAACTTATATGTCATGGCAAGGGCAGCCCGAATATCCAGGGTGTTTGTCCCAATATCGCTGAATCCTGTGGGTGGAATCACGGACAAAGCCAGGGAGACGAATGGACGGGATAAAAACTGGTATTTTGCACGGATAACCGGGTTAAAAAGCCCGGAGACGCTTGTCTTTTCAACTCCTTCCGTCCGGGTTATCTCTACATTCTCCTTCACATAAGGGGCCATAATAGCGATCTGGAAGACATCATACGGGTTATAATTGAAAAACAGGATCTCGTATATAAACCTCACCTTTGGATCGCCAGTATATACCTTATCAAGGGGTTTCCCAAAGCTTCGAGTGGCCTGAGTATAAAAGAGATAGAAGCCAAGACTACCCTGATCCGCAGCGCCTACCTCGCCAGAAAGGGTGATAAGGGGTCCTACGACCTTTCCACCCTCCTCTATGCCTGAAACTCCTCCAAGCGCTCCAAGCTGAGAAAAGGCAGCTTCGGGTATAAAAATGATAAAAATAGAAAAAACAAGAGACTTTAGCTTTAACTTATTGATCATCCAACTGAAAATACCTTTGTCACCCTTATCAGAACCAATGGATGTGAAAATAGGCCCTGGATCCTTACCTTTCCTGTCAGGATTTTACCCAGGATTTCCAAGCCTACGCTGTCAAAGAACCAGGGAAGTCCAAAACGAATCTTAACCCTGGCAAGGTTCAGGATAGAAATGGAATCCGCATGTATAGTAAGGAGTGCATCCTCGGACAGGCCAAGGGAAACCTTCAGGGTATCCCCCTGGAAATCCAAACTAACCCTCTCCTCTATGTCCGGGGCCTCAAGGGATACCTTTCCCCTAATCCCCTGGAATGCCTCGATTTTCTTATCGTTTCCCTGCATGTTCTGGGAAAGGAGCTGGGAAAGCATCTCTGCAAACCCATTTCCCTCGGCCTCTTTGGACAGCTCTATTTGCATTCCCTCACCATGCCTGACGCAGTATCCCGAGGAGAAGCTCATGATCCATGGCGTTCCTTGGGTTATAGACTATTGCACCGTCAGATATGGCATCATTTGCAGCGGTTTCAAGGCCGGATTCAGGCACCTTGACATCCCTCAGCCTTAAAGGCAGGCCTACGCTCTTTGCAAGGGCCATTACAGCGTCTGCAGCCTCTGCCCCTGCCTTCTCATCGGACTTGCCCCTTATGTCCACTCCAAGCGCCTCTGCGACCATTGCATACCTGTCAGGGCATTCAGGAAGGTTGAACTTGATGCAGTGCGGAAGAAGGATGGAATTGGCAACACCATGTGGAACATTGAACCTGGCGCCCACAGAGTGGGCAAGGGCATGGACAACACCCACCTGGGCATTGGAAAAGGCTGCTCCAGCCATATTGGCTGCAATGAGCATCTGTCCCCTTGCTGTAATGTCATTGCCATTTTTAACAGCATCAGGCAGATACCTCTTGGCAAGCCTGATGGCATGAAGGGCAAGGGCATCGGCTATAGGGTCCCTTTGAAGGGAATGGATGGCTTCAACGGCGTGTGTAACCGCATCCATTCCGGTCCCAGCAGTCACCATTGAGGGCATTCCCACGGTCATAAGGGGGTCAAGAATGGCAATATCAGGGATCAGGAAATTGTCACAAATCAGGAGTTTCCTGCCAGCCTCGTGGTCCTTGATAACTGCAGCGTAAGTGACTTCGCTCCCTGTCCCGCCTGTGGTCGGTATCACGATGTGCGGTGTAATAGGTTCATCAAGGAAGTTAATTCCGGGATAGTCCCTGAGATTCCCTC
>Ga0315310_10001511_pt1 | contig 14767 bp, 11 predicted proteins | sample TDP5_MG_FD_203630 | JGI IMG/M metagenome (GOLD analysis project Ga0315310, IMG submission 203630) | Freshwater sediment microbial communities from Lake Towuti, South Sulawesi, Indonesia - TDP5 | ecosystem: Environmental > Aquatic > Freshwater > Lake > Sediment | place: Indonesia: South Sulawesi... | reverse complement strand
GGACTGTGCTTTTAATTTGTGATCCCATTATAATAAAAATGAAGGTATAGTATTAATAGACGCAGAAAGAAAATAGCAAGATGAACCATTGCCTTCAGAGGTCAAGTATCTTGTCCTAACTGCAAGAAAAGCCAGGAAGATTTAATAAAATACAACAATTGATAGACAAGACATAATTAAATTTTGAGTGCTGCAGATATTTTATTTTTATTACCCGATTTCAGGGCGGTAACTATTTCAGCAAAAATTTTTCCAGCAGGCTCGCCTAAGCCATCGGTATCCATAATTTGTCCTTTAACATAATCATAATTATAGAGGCCTAGTCTGGGTTCGAAAGAACCCCACTCGTAATTATCAATTAACATCCAAAATAGGAATCCTTTGATCGGTATGCCCTCATTCATACATCGTATCACTTCTAGGAAGTAATTTTTCAAATATTTTTCCCGATTCATTCCATCTGATCGTGGATTAGCTATACCATCTCTTGGTTGTTGGTACGCGATGCTATTTTCTAATAAATACAATGGAAGGTCAGTATTTCCATCGTTGTATGCCCGTATAAAGCTGCTATAAATTTCAGGATCACACTCCCATTCCCACCAAGGAGGGTATGTTGAAAGCCCACTCATCATTTCTGTCATTAGAAATGGTTCATAAATATCTACTGCTAGATAATCGAGTTTTCGCGCTATAGGGGAATTATATAATGATTCAATGGTAGATTTAAAGAGATCTGGCTTGAAGAGTTGCTTTATCGCATCCTGAAATTTTTGATAGGATTCAAATTTTTTTGAAACCAAACCCCATTTTGAACGCGCCACGATATTAATCCTTTATTGCCACCTACTTCGAGTGGCATTAATATACTCATTGATATCATTTTTCTCAATATTCGCTGTCCTCATTCGCATTAAATCAAAAAAAGCTTTATCCAAATCATAAGCACAAAAACTAAACGTATTAAACCCGATCACGGGGCATGCCCACCCGTTTTGCTCATAAAGCGTCTTTATTAAATCATAAGTCCGGATATAGGTTGTATTAAGTAAACTTAATACAAATTCCGTTATGAAGTCTAACTCAATGTATCCGCACTGATATAACCTTTTATTTGATAAGGTCCTTTGAAAAATTGGGCTTTTGGATAAATTTTCAGGAATAATGCTCCTTTGGGACAGTTCCGCATGCAGGCGAAACAAAAAATGCACTTATGAGGATCAAAAAAAATTCTCCTTTTTAAATCTATAGATCCAGTCGTACAGATTGATTCGCAGACGCCACATAGCGTGCATTTTTTAGGATCATGAGCCATAAGTCTGGTCATAATTCTAAAGAGTTTTCGTTCTAAAAAGGGAAATAATGCTGATAGTATAGAACTTAATGGCATGATACGAAATTCCTTTATAATTTTTTTATCTCTCTTCTTTAATCTCAAAACTAATCTTCTACCAAATAAAAATGCACGCTTAATCTCTTTTTTATTCCAACTGATATATCTATAAAAATCTGTCCAGAAGACCGAATCTCTTGTGGGAGCCGTTATTTCTAATCCCCCTATGAATTCCCAACCTTTCTCTGTAAGTAGCCGCTTTGCTCGTAAGATGGCGGTCCCCGGTAACCCTGCATTTGTATCAATCAGGAAGAACTTCTTCTTAGATGTCTTGGGAATTGTTTGCATCCATTTTATGACATTAGAGGCGAAATTGAGCCCATAAATAGGTGCTGCAATACCTAAACACTCACATTCTCTGATCAAATTAATCTTTTCTTTTATGCTACGAAGAGGAATTAGTTCCGTTTCCATATTCTCTGAAGCTAATCCCTCAGATACGAGTTGACAAACATATTCCGTATTCCCTGAGGAAGAAAAGTAAATAATAGGAATTTTCGTTCCCTATTCACCTTTAATTGATTACATTTTTAATTAAAGATTCAAATATTTTAAAATTGTATGATTGCTCTTTCTGGTTTAAATTGATAGTGATTCTCGTATTTTATTTATCTTCAGTAAAAAACTCAAGAGAAATTTAACGAAACAATAAAAAATGGTGAATAATTTATTCGTTTTATTCATATAGCTCTTCTTTTGAATTGTGGACTGCATAGAGGATTAGTCCAAAAAATAAGATTATAATGCTGTAAGTAATTAAAAGACTTTCGACGATCATATTATTTCCTCCATCGTATAACTTTTCTTGAACTTTTTCGACAGCTGTGGCATACCTCACCTGCCCGCCATTCATTGATAGAAAGCGCAGTGTCACATTTTCTCCTAATTATCATTTTAGCCTGAGTCAAAATTCGGAGATGCGAGGACAGATATACTCAGAGCGGCTTTTTCATTTTTTTCCTCAATATTAACTAACTAATTCTGACTTTCTTCTTAATCCTTTCGACAATAAAGCGAAAGATTTTAATCTTGAAATATAAATCGACAACTTTGAGAAGTTCTAAGGACCTAGATATTAGATATTATCCCCTTCACATAAATAAGGTGCATTCGCCACTCCAAACAGGAAAGAATCTGGAACAAAAGCTTTTACAAAATTGAGTTTTTTTATGTTGAGCTTATTTTTAAAATCCGCCAATTTTCGCATCCTTTACATACCTTGCACAGCTAGTTTCATTGTTCAGGCTTTTTTCTAAAAAATCCGGTAGTTTCCAGCGTTATTCCCAATAAAATCCCGATATATCGCCCGATGAGACCCGCAATTACCGCCACTATAATTATTATGATCGTTGAGATGATTATTGAAAAATTTATTATCCCCAAGATTATCGCAAACACGGTCACGAGGAAATATCCCAGTATTGGGATGCCTAACACCAAAACAATCACCAACCACGTCCGTATCAATTTCCCTTCCTTGACTCGACCGAGCCGCACATCCCCCCGCACTTGATTTATTGCAGAGCCGCCCATCCATAGTGCGATCACAAAGAGTGTGATCGCTGTTCCTTCAGCCACATTAGCCACTGTGATCTCGTACGGAATCGCCGCAAAAAAATTCTCTGTGTACCCCTTTAAATTAATTAATATATTGAGAACTGCGAGGATGATCGACCAAGGGAGGGCGTGCTCCCAGAAAAAATAGCGCCCAAATGGTTCAGGCGTGGATTGTTTGGGGCGTGACATTGCAATTGCAAAACCAGAAATATCCGCGGCTAGGTACCGCTTAATCCAAATGTGTGAAATAATCCAAGTGGGAATGAGCCCAATGAAGGCGGCGAGAAACAGATTGGCCCAAGGATGTAGGGGAATGCTTTGACTTCCCGTGACCCAGATGTAGATCCAGAATGCTAAATAGCTGAGGATCGCTGGTATTGCCCCCATCCAAAGCATTTTTGGAACCATTCGGCGCCAAAGCGAGTGGCGTGGCGACTCAGTTCCTGATAATTGCGAATCCTTTAGTTCCCAATTCCCGGCAAGGAACGCATTTTGGGAATCGACAATAGCATCATTTGTCATCATCAGTGGAATTAAAAGGAAATAGCATAACAGAAATCCCTGGAATACAACAACCTGATCATTGAATTGCTGTCCTATAATCCAAAAAAAAAGCCCGGGGAATATTAAGAAATTCAGAATGTTCCGAAAAGCATTGGGAAATCGAGTCTGGTATTCGACCCATTCATTTAATCCTTTCTTTTGTTTAGGCTTATCCGATTCTATCATACTATCATACCTACAACATCAAAATAAGATAAGGTTATTATAGGTAAATCAAGAATGATCGATTGATCATTATTGTTTAATATAAAAAATTATGGGTGGTTAAAATTACTTCAAAACCCGCTGAAAATGACTTTGAAATCAGGATTACGGACTACTTGCGGCATAATCCTTCAGGTTCCACCATAACCGACATAGCTAATAGCTTAAATGCATCCAGAAATACTATATCAAAATATATAAAAATTCTTGAAGAGAAAGGAAAAGTGAAGGAGAGACGCATTGGAAAATATTTGCTTTGCTTCGTTACCAAAGATGCAATTTTACCCAAAACCGAGATGATCGAGTTTTATCGAGGGTTCCTTCGAGGGTTAAAAAAAGAGTTTCCCGACAAAGAAGAAGTTTTTAAGAAAATCGGAAGGCATATCGCCGATTACCACTCAATTTCTCTCGGGCGCATCATAGATTTGGTCCGAGATTCCAAATCCTTAAAAAATGCCATTGAAATCTTTGAAAACGTACTTCCTTATACAGAAATTTTCAGCGATCCTATTAAACTGGTAGGGATAAATAGAGACGCTGATGGTAAGACCTATAAACTCATTTATGCAAATTCAGTATTCTTTGAGGAATCTGATGATTTCATTTACCATATCTACATCCTTTGCGGGTATATTGAAGGATTATATGAAAAATTGGGGTTCAATTATAAATGTAATGTTGAGAAAGTGGAGATTTCGAAGAATAAAGCGGAATCTGCCATTCATATCGCGTTTAAAGTTAAAGAATAATTTATACTACAAGGCAAGAATCGCTTTATTATAAAATAAAGGAGGTTTGATTACATTGGACGCACAAACAAAAGAATTAGTCGATTCACTAAGAGATCAGGTGACTAAGATAGCCTCTCGTATGGGAAAGAAATCCATGAGTACTATTATCACTCCAAAGCTAACTTTTTTAGGCGATAATAGCCTAGATGATGCGATCATCTTTTTAGCGACTTATTTAGAAGCTGATGAAAAACGCATACTTGTGATTTGCGATAAAGATTTACGAAAATTTGGTGAAATGGTGTCTGAGGCATTGAAGACCCGGCGGGCGATAGATGCGCAAATTTTTGACGATGTGCTGCCAGAGGTACCATTGAATAGGGTCTTAGAAGCTGTTGAAGTTTGTAAAGCTTATAAACCTGGTGTGATTATCGGATTAGGAGGAGGATCGGCCATCGATATGGCAAAAATCGTTATGATCTTATATGAAAAACCGACTTTCAACTTAAAAGATGTAACAGGTCTCATCAGTCCGAACATTGGACTTAGGAAAAAGGTCAGACTTCTCGGCGCGATACCCACTACGAGCGGTACTGGCGCAGAAGCTACTTACAATGCGATGGCGTTGGATGATACTGTATATCCACCACGAAAATTTGCAGTCCCGTATTACGATATATGTCCGGATTTTGTCGTCCTACATGTGGATTTTGTGAAATCTATGCCAAAGTTTTTAACTATTGGCACTGGATTAGATGTTTTCGCCCATGCGGTTGGCGCTCAGGCTCAAGTCCAAGGAAACGACTTTACCGACATGCACAATATCAAAGCAATTGAAATGGTGCTTAAGTATTTACCACGAGCTGTAGCGAACGGGAATGACCTTGAAGCACGCGAGAAGATGATGCTCGCTGCTTACATCGCAGGTATTGGGTTCATGAATTCAGCTGTCGGGGTTGATCATCCTTTAGGACATGCCCTGGGTGCAGCTTTTCATGTGCATCACGGTCTAGCAGTCGGGGTGTTTTTGCCAGCCTCAGTTTCTTTTCTGACCAAAGTATCCACAAAAATTTTTCCCTTGGCGAAACTCTTCGGGATTAAGATTAACGGCATGGATAGAGAACAAGTGCTAAGAGCGCTCCTTCTCGAAATCCATAATTTCATGCGGAAAATTGAAGCTCCTACTTCTATTGGGGAGTTGCAACGTCCAACTATTTCTCTTGAACAATATCGAGAAAAAATGGAGTTTATGATCGAACACGCGTACTATGACCTTCCTACGCTTTTATCCTCGCGACGGGTAACGAAGGCGCATTTGAAACTCCTCTTTGAATGTGCGTATAACAATGAAATTGGGGATTTAGTCAACTTAATGTATATATAATGGAGGTTGCAGTAGGTGGGCGAACTACTTGGGTATAATGGCAGAATCGCTTTTATTGATTTGAGTACGGGGAATATTGATATTCAGGATTTAGATCCCAAAATTGCGGAGGACTATATTGGCGGCGTGGGACTCTCTGCAAAATTACTCTATGATCGATTGTCCGACCATGATTTTAACGAGCTTAAAAGGGATGTCTATTATGTCCGAAATCCAATAATCTTTGCAACAGGACCACTCACTGGTACTTTAGTGCCCTCCAGTAGCCGTTATTCTATTTGTGGGATTTCTCCCCTAACTGGAGTCTGGGGTGAATCCACATCTGGTGGCTATTTTCCTTTGGCTTTAAAAAGATCTGGATATGATGCCTTGGTCATTACTGGTGAAGCCACTAATCCCACTTATATTCATATTATCGAAGAACGGATCGAGCTGAAGGACGCACGATTTCTTTGGGGGAAAGATTGTCGAGAGACCATAAATGAGCTACGGATGGCGCATCAAAACGATAAATTACGGGTGGCATGTATTGGGCAAGCTGGGGAGAATTTGGTTAAATATGCTGCGGTTATAAATGATGAAGGGAGGGCTGCGGGCAGATGCGGGTTTGGTGCGTTAATGGGGAAAAAGAACTTGAAAGCTATTTCGATTCTCGGTTCAGCTAAGCTGCGAATAGCCAACCAAGGAGAACTTACTGAAGTCACTAGGAATCTTCGAAAAAAACAGGAGCGGGATATTACTATTTCCGCTTATTCAAACTACGGCACGATGTTATATACGGACCTTGGCATGCTTTTAGGCGATGTGCCAGGCTATTATTTTACCGAAACTGAATTCCCAGGGGGGGATTTGACAACCAACGCATTGAGAGAAAGGTATACTGTTTTGAAGTATAACTGTGCAGGTTGTCAAATTGGGTGCGGTAAATTAACTATTGCAGAAATCGATGGCAATGAACTGAAGATCGATGGTCCCGAATATGAAACTGTCGCTGCTCTGGGAACATTATTAGGTATTTTTGATCTGGAATTTGTCCTTCTGGCAAATCATCTTTGTAACATTCATGGAGTCGATACTATTTCTAGCGGTGTATCTATCGCTTTCTTAATTTACCTCATTCAACATCATATAGCGATAAACAATATCCAAAATCATTTGGTGAATATAAAACTGCAGGATATCCGCTGGGGCAATAAAAAAGTAGCGTTACAATTACTAACTCAACTAATCGAACGAAAAGGGATTGGCGACCTTTTAGCCGAGGGCACCCGCATTATGGCTGAAAAACTAGGGGTGGATCCAGAATTAGCTGCCCATTGCAAAGGATTAGAAATCCCTATGCATGATCCGAGGGCATATGAGGGCCAAGCTTTGTCTTATATGACTTGCCCTGTAGGTGCAAATCATAATAAAGGCGATTTCTTCAATTTTGAAAGTGGTATGTTTGCTGTTCCCAAAGCGCGACGCGGAAACCGGCTTAATATTGCAGGAAGAGAGGCATCAGTTGCTATATATCAGGATCTCTGCAGTATTTATGATTCACTAGTTATTTGTAACTTTACGCATACTATCCCTAAGGACTTGGCTCACTTTCTGAAATTAGTCACCGGTCTCGATCGATTTTCAAAAGTCGACGAGTTAATGCGTGCTGGGGAAAGAGCCACAAATCTTAAACGCCTAATCAATTCCAAATTAGGAATTTCCCGCTCTGCCGACAAATTACCAAAAATTGTTATAAACGCACTGAAAACAGGCGCTACAACCAATAAAGAGCTGAAATTAGAAGATAATCTCAAAAAATATTACGAGATCCGTGGTTGGGACCTAGAAACGGGTATACCCACGCCCGCCAAGCTACAAGAATTGAATATAAGGTAATTCATAATTTTTAAGAGCACTATTGATCATATTTCATTTAATCAAGATTGATCATTTGATCATTATTGATTACTAGGAATAAGGAATGAAAAATTATGACCATGCGAACCGAAACCTATCGTCAATTGGTGTTGAATGCCCCATTTAATATTGATATAGAGCGGGCCAAATATTATACGGAATCCTACAAAGCGACCGAAGGACTAGGATTACATCCTGCTACTCGATCGGCAAAAGCCCTCGAAAGAACGCTCGACAACATGATTATCTTCATAATGAATGAAGAACAACTAGTTGGGCATAGAACCAGCAAATTACTCGGGGTAATCCTTCCCGTAGAGAGAGGTGATGTGAATTGTATGCTTCCCGTGAATTTAAAAGTTTTGAAAAAACGTATAAATAAACCATTTCAGATAACAGAAGAAGAGGAACAATTGTTAAATGAAAAAATCTGGCCATTTTGGAAAGGCAAAACGGTTTTAGAGAAGCGGATCGCACTATATAACCGATTAGGGCTATTGAAGGAGATTTATTCCAAAGAACAGCTGAATAATATGGATTTATTCTCGAAATTTATGTTAGGCACCATGCCATTTGCCGGGAGTACTGTGTTAGATGATCAGGGACACTTGGTAATGGGGCACGCCCATCTGATGCGATCGGGGATTACTGGCATAAAAAGGCATGCACTTCGTAAGCTGGAGGAGGTAAATCAATATTCAAATTCAAGTGCAACAGCCGCGAAGGTTAGCACTATTCAAGAGCTTATTGATTCCGAAAGTAAAATTGATTATTATGTGGTCCAAAAAAGATTTCAAGAACGATTTAAAAAAACCGAAGGTTATTCGGCAGATAAAAAAGCATTCTTGGAAGCCGTTATAATATGCTGTGATGCATTTACTAGGTTTATCAAGAGATATTCAGAACTAGCCCGGATTAAAGCAAAAAGTGAATCGGAAACGAAAAGGGCGGCTGAACTTATAACCATTGCAGAGAGTTGCAATTGGATCTCGGAGAATCCCCCACGGACATTCAGAGAAGCCCTACAATTAACTTGGTTTAATGAGCTGGTCGGCAATATTTCGCATGGTTTGGGTGCGATACTCTCAATTGGACGCCCCGATCAATACCTTTACCCCTATTATAAATCCGATTTAGCCTCTAAGATCTTGACTTCCACAGAAGCGAAAGAATTATTAGAAGAATTTATGATGAAATTATGCTCGAATCTGTTATTAATGCCGATTGCCAGTAGAGGCTCAGCAGATGAATTGAGCGCCGATCACGTTGCAGTTACCGTAGGAGGGGTCGACACAAACGGCAATGATGCAGTCAATGAATTATCGTATTTATTCCTAGATGCGTTCGCAGATGCGAAAGCCTCCCTTTCATTTTCCGTTCGAGTCGCCCCTAACATCAATTCGCGAGCATGGCTCAGGCGAGCGGTTGATATCTATTTAAAAACTTGTGGCACTGCGTTTTATAATGATGACATCATCATAACCTCGTTGCAAAAAGCAGGTGTGACCTTGGAGGATGCCCGGGATTATTCGATCGTCGGCTGTATCGAGCCCACCACCAATGGCAATGCCTTCCCCATTACTGCTGGAAATGGGTTGGGCCTAACCCAAATGCTACAAGAAGTTTTGAAAGGGGACACCGGGGGGTATCCCAACGAGTTCAAATCATTTGGGCAGTTACGGGATGCCTTCGCTAAATATATCAAAAATAAAGTGGCAAAAGTAGTGCAACTTTCGAATATTAAGGATATTATCCATGGAGAAAATTATCCTAATCCATTTATTTCAATGTCCATCGACGGTTGTATTGAGAACGCATTGGATATGACCCAGGGTGGCGCAAAATACAATTTTAATACCCTCTCCAGCTCTGGATTTGCCACCACCGTAAATTCGCTCTGCGCGCTGAAGAAGGTTGTTTTTGAGGATCAGCAGCTTTCTATGCCAGAAATGCTGACCATCTTAAATAATAACTTCAAAGACAATGAAATTTTACGGAATAAAATCATAAATAAAGTCCCGAAGTTTGGAAATGATGACGACTACGTGGATTGTATAGCAAAGGATGTGCTCAACATTTACAGTGATGAAATTAATAGCCATTCATGCATAAGAATGCCCGGGACATATCGTCCCTCCATCTTCTCTGCCGGGACACATGTTTCGGTCGGCAGTGCTTTGCCAGCCACCCCTGATGGGCGGAAAGCCGGTCAACCGATCTCAAATTCTATTTCCCCATCCAACAATACCGAACACAATGGACCCACTGCGGTTCTGAATTCGATTTCGAAGTTAGAAAACACGAAAATTGGGAGTGGTATTTCCTTGAATATGCGCTTGCTACCGTCTTTGATAGATACTGAGCATAAACGGGAGCTACTAACCGATATGCTGCTGTCCCATTTTAAGATGGGCGGTATGCATGTTCAATTCAATATTATCAGTCAACAAGATCTTATAGATGCCCAAGATCACCCCGAAAATTACCAGGACCTCATTGTTCGGGTCTCAGGCTATTGCACCTACTTCGTTAATCTTCCGAAAGCGCTCCAAAATGACATCATAGATCGTTATCAGTTTGAAAGCTATTGAAGACTCGAAGAAAAGTGATGTAAAGAAGGGATTATGACGAGTCAAAGAAATTTAAGGTTAAAACAACTATTACTAGACGCACCAGTTTCAGTTTGTATTGAACGTGCCAAATTTTATACAGAGACGCATAAAGAAACTCAAGGATTACACCCTTCCATTCGAGCAGCGAAGGCACTTGAAAAAACTCTCAAAAACATGTCCATCTTCATTCTCGATGAAGACCAGATCGTCGGATATCGGACGAGCAAACCTTTAGGTTTTATTATCCCCCTAGAACGAGGCGAAGCGAATCTAATCCTTCGGACCTTCCTCCGTGACAAACGGAACCGCTATTACTATATTTCAAGGGAAGATCGGAAACTCCTCTTAAAAGAATTAATCCCCTATTGGGATGGGAAAACCGTTTTAGATAAGAAAATCAAATTATTCAAGGAGCACTCGCTTCTATACAAAGGGAAAATGAGTTTACGAAAATTCCTCAAGGCATTTGGCTGGGGTTTCTTAAAAAACCTCTCTAGCGCTGGCGGCAGCGGAATTAAAACGAGTGCTATATTCACTGGAGCCCGATATCTGAGGCAAGGTTTGATGTCTAACAGCCCTAACGGTATCTGCACTGTTCTCGATGACCAAGGCCATTTGGTAATGGGACATAACCATCTGTTACAGTGGGGCTTTGGCGGAATTAAGCTAAGAGCGCTAGAGATTTTAAATCGAAATAGGGGCATCACAATGCAAGCTAACGGTGGGACCGAGATTACTTCAGGTATTGGCTATAACGATTTAGCCAAACCCAGCCCCTCTGATATTCGGTTCTCAAAAAATACGTGCTCCGAGGACAATAACGCGTTTCTAGAAGCGGTTTTAATCTGTTGCGATGCCGCAGCGCAGTTTATCAAAAGATTCGCACTTTTAGCGGAGGATAAAGCGAAAAAAGCCGTAGATAAGAGAAGATCTGCTGAGTTAATACAAATATCAAAAATTTGCAACAACATTTCTTATGATCCCCCAAAAACTTTTAGAGATGCAATCCAGTTGGTTTGGTTCAACGAGATCATCGGTAATATATCTCACGGAACTGGCGGCATTCTAGCCTTGGGTCGTCCAGATCAATATTTGTACCCCTTTTATAAAGATGATATGGAGACCGGATTAATAAACAAGGCGCAAGTCACTGAGCTACTGGAAGAGCTAATGATTAAATCAGGCGCAAATTTATTAGGTGTGCCAACCACAGGCTCCGGCGATAGCAAAGATTTCGGCAATGATCATGTCGCCATTACATTGGGAGGCGTTGACCGAAATGGGGACGACGCCACCAACGAACTATCCTATTTATTTCTGGAAGCCTTCGAAAATATAAAGGGTACCACCATATCTTTTTCCATTCGAGTCTCACCAGAAATAAGTCCTTCAGAATGGGTGGAACGCGCCTTACATACCTATCGGGTTACTAATGGCGCCGCCTTTTACAATGACGACATTATAATCGAAGCTCTCCAAAGAAATGGGGTCCTCTTAGAAGATGCACGGGATTATGCAATTGTTGGATGTGTTGAGCCTGCCCCACAAGGTAATGCGTTCCCCATTACCGCGGGAAATACGATTAATCTCCCCTCGCTTTTTGAAATGTTGCTGAACAACGGGGAGACCTTTCTAGGTGCTGGTCTCCCACCCCTACAGAAATTTGACTCAAAATCCTTTAAATCTTGGGAAGAGCTCTGGAACAAATTCAAGGAGTTAATTAAATTAGGGGTCGCTATCTCGGTCAGATGTGCCAATTTAAAAGATAAAGTGTACGCCGAGAATTATCCCAATCCCTTCATCTCAATGACGTTGGAGGGCTGCTTGGAGAATGCGTTGGACATGACCCAGGGGGGCGCCAAGTATAATTTCAATACTTTATCCACTGATGGATTTGTGACTGTGGCTAACTCGTTAGTTGCGCTGAAAAAAGTTGTATTCGACGATAAGGAACTCTCGTTAGCAGAAATGATTGATATCCTTAATATGAATTTTAAAAATCGAGAAGACTTGCGTGTTAAACTTCTAAATAAGGTTCCAAAGTTTGGAAATGATGATCCGTATGCGGATTCTATTACGCAAGAGCTGATGGATGTGTTTTGTGATGAGATCAATAGCCATTCCTGTTACCGAACCCCGGGTCAATTTCGTCCCTGCTTATTTACGGCGGGCAGCCACGTGCTTACGGGTCTCTTAAAAAGTGCGACGCCAGACGGTAGAAAAGCCGGCGAGCCCGTTTCGAATTCGCTCTCGCCTTCAAATGGCACCGAGAAAAATGGACCAACTGCGGTCTTCAATTCCGTCGCAAAATTATGCAATAGAAAAATGGGAAGCGGAATGTCCCTGAATATGAGATTTTTACCGCTTTTCCTAAAAAGCGAGGAGGGATGTAAAAAAATGACCAATCTTATCCTTAGCTATTTCAAAAATACTGGGATGCACGTGCAATTTAACGTCATTGACCAATCAATTCTCAAGGATGCGCAAGTCCATCCGCAGAAATATAAAGATCTAGTGGTGAGAGTCTCTGGATATAACGCCTTTTTCGTTAATCTCGATACAGGTCTCCAAGAAGATATCATGGGACGCGTGCAATTCGGATAGGTGAAATTCGAATGGAAATCGATGTACGGTATATATTAAAAGGTGTTGGCACCGATTTTTTAGTCGGGATACTTATCGGTGGGCTCGGCGGATTATTGACACCGGATCCCATCCCGATACTGAGAACCAATTTCTCCGAGTTCTTTCTTATCCCCCCAACCATTGTTGAGGACCTCTTCTGGTTTGTCTTCTTAACCATCTTCTTGATGACGATTATACTCACCTATATCGTTCGATTTGAGATGCTAATAGGACGCATCAACCCGCCAGAGTGGTATAGGCATCAAATTCCCCTATTACGCAATCTACCAGACAATTTATTGGTACGCGCTCTTTTAATGGCGGTTGTTGGTATTTTCCTCTTTATGCCAATCACCTACATGATGTTCGGCGCCTTGCAAATTACCTCGATCCCTCATTGGAATTACATAGTGTTCAGAGGGCTCTACGGGGCGTTAGTCCTCCCCATAATTGGAGTGATCGTACGGCTGAGTGCCTTAGGAGGTGATTAAATTTATGATTATTAAAACACTGGAAAGGGATAAAGAAGAAATTATACGGTTTATTAACCATCTTCAAGACATTTTTTTGAAGAAAGATACCTCGAGGGGGATTTCTTGGACAAGCAAGCAACTCGACAGCTGGTTTAGAAGGAATCTTACCGATCCCGAACTCAATCTCGGAATGTATCATGAGAATAGATTACTTGGAACAATAGCTTCGGCTCCTTGTAAGGTTAAATACAAGAAGGAAATCCTCTCAGCCGCAGCCATTACCGCTTTTGGAGTGGATCCCACCCTCATTGCCGAACTTACGAACGCCGCCTCGGACACAAATATGAACCTATTTAGGGAGAAAGAATTGGAAATTTTTAAAGACCTATACAAAGAACTTCTTGTACGCTTAAAAGCTAAGAAAATTGAGTTTATATTTGGTATACCAAAGATCAAGTTCTTTAAGAGGATAATTCAATATCTAGAAAAAGAGGAGGGATGGGTTTGTTTAAATAAGAAAGTCGGAAATGAAACTAGAATAATGGGAAAATTTGGTGTTGAAATGATGAGAAAATCTGGTGAAATAAATGCTTTAGAAGCCAAAGCTAGCATATTATTCGCCAACCTGAGTAAGAACCGTATAAAAGAAGGGCAGATCCGAGATTCCACCCTAAAAGATATACCTGAAATAGTCAATTTATTGAATAAAAGATCTGAGACCTATCCAATTGCTCGGATATGGACGGTTGACGAATTTCGGGCGTATCTAGACTCCTATGCGCTTTTAAATGAAAGTACCTTCTCAATTAGGGATCAATATCCAACCACCCCCTTTGGGATTCATATGAAGGTTTGGGAGGTCGCTGGGCAAATTAAAGCTGGAGTTCTTTACGAAATTAACGAATACTTTCTGAAAAAGGCATCTCAACCCTTTATTTTCATTGATGTTTTTGCCTTGTCCCCTGATTTGAGCAGTGAAGAAAAATCCGATTTCATCTTCTCCTTTTTCGAATCCCATTTAAGTCATGTCGTCCTATCGGTCATTTTGTTGGCAAACTACGAGGACTTTGGTGGAGGATACATTGGCGAGCAAGAGCCAAAGAACCTATTGGCAAAACTATTAATGGATAAACCAGATAGGTTGGAGCTGCTTGAAAAAAAATTGAACCGATTTTATCTATCCAATTATGACTTCTCCTATCCCTAATCTTTTATTTCAATGACCATACACGCAAAAACCAAATATCCTATTACAAAATAAATCGATTTAAACTACTATTTTTACTATTTTTTGATATTGCTAGAAACGGCATCTCTTATCTTTC
>Ga0315310_10001510_pt1 | contig 14767 bp, 16 predicted proteins | sample TDP5_MG_FD_203630 | JGI IMG/M metagenome (GOLD analysis project Ga0315310, IMG submission 203630) | Freshwater sediment microbial communities from Lake Towuti, South Sulawesi, Indonesia - TDP5 | ecosystem: Environmental > Aquatic > Freshwater > Lake > Sediment | place: Indonesia: South Sulawesi... | reverse complement strand
GTGTGCTACCTCTGGTGCACAACCACATTATAGCCGATGTTACTGTAGATGTCCAATGCTCACTTTATGTCGCTGCAAAAGTCGGCTTACCTCCTGCTAAATTGGGGGTGCCCCTATTTTGCCACATTTTTCGCCGAATGACCACTCAGATTTACCGGAAACTAAAGTTCCTCAGGGACATCGGCCTGCTGAAGGGCAACACTACCTATCTAGAAGCAGCCAACTGTATTAAACAGTCGCTTTTGACCAATCACTGGAAACCTTCTTATGGCTGTTTCCAGCAGGGAATCGGCGACACCGTGAAGGCCTTGGATGCGGCTTCGTGGGGTGCTTTATTTCTGCTCAGCATCGGACAGTCAGATAAGGCTGATAGCTGCTTGGACTTCATTGAGGCCAATTTTCCGACGACGGTCACGTGTGATATTGGAGGTGCTTCCAAAAATATCAGTGGGTATAAACCTAATGTTAGCACGAACCTTGTTTGGTCCGAAGGCAGCCTGGGCGTGGCCAAGGCCTACCAGCGGGCGGGAGATCAGGCCAAACGCGATGCGATTGTCAATGAAATATGGAAGATGAAAGGGCCGAATGGTGGTATTGTATACGCCTGTCCCCCGGCCACCGACTTTCCTGATTGGGAGAGCGTGGCTGGAACGGCGTGGATGGTCATGCTCCAGTCAGACCAGCAAGCAGCCTTTTGGAACCCGTATGCCGCACTAAACGTGACCAAGCAGGCCAGCCCCGCCCCAGTGCAGGACGGGGCACCACTGACTTATACCATCCGCATCACGAATACCGGCGACGTGACCCTCACCGCGACCATCACCGACACCCTGCCAAACCACGTCACTCCTACCGGAGTCCTTACCTGGACACGGGCCATTACTGCACCCGGCGGTATCTGGACGAAACAGGTCGTCGTCACCGTCAAGAGGGGCTACACTGGGACGCTGACCAACAAGGTCCAGGTCACGAGTGAGGAAGGCGCTATAGGCACAGCTAGCGTTACAGTCTGCGCCAACCGCTGCCCCTTCTATCTACCTCTGATCCTCAAAAACCACCCCCCGCCCTGGATCACCGTAACAGCTAGTGAGAGTCAAGCATCGGGGCGAGTAGGGCCTTCTTCCTTCTGCAACGCCAACTACAAAGTCGCTCTGTATGCCTATATCCAGAACGATTGTTGGTATGTGCAGCCATACGATGACTCGAGGCGCGATGTCCGAATCAATCCGGACTGCACCTGGCAATCTTTCACCCATCGCTGGGATCAAATGGCAGCCCATTTGGTTCCCGCCAGCTATCCCCATCCATCTATAATTTGCAAACCGTGCTGTCCGCCCCCGCCGTTAGATCCTGCCACGAATTCCAATGTTCTAGCTGCAAGCTGCTATCCTGATACCTGTCCCTAGCTTTGAGGTGACAACCCACCGAACACACGGCTGGCGAACATCCCGCGCTCTGCTCCCGAAGCAGAATGCGCCTAGCTCATTTTGCTCTTGCACGTTGTCTTGTGTTAAAGTACGCTCTGCATCACCCAGGCGGACAGGTAAGCTGTAGTTGTGCGGCCTGGCAGCATTGACGACACAGTAATGCTGTGGAAGGTGCCGGAGCGGTAGCAGAGCCTTTCTACTTGAGCATAAATCTCGGCTTGATAAGAGACGGCCTTCGCCAGCGCAGCCCGTAGTTTCAACTATCAGGCGATGGCCAGACAGTGAGTTTCCGAACGCTCACTGAGAAAAAGCCCCCTTACACCTCTCACAAGGAGAAGGGGGCTCGTTTCATGCAAATGTAGGGTTGTCCTTTCCTGGCTACTGCGGAACCAACATAACCGGATTTTCCGGTGACCCAGCAGGATCTCATTGCCCTGAACCACCACCGGTGGCCCATCGCCGGCTGGCTAGCGGAAAACGATCTGATTGTCCACGATAACCCCTTCCAGGTCAATCACTTCGACTACCCGCCGGGTCGCTATCTCAGCCAGCAAATGAAAGAAGACATCATCAGGGAGCATGTCGTCCGTGGCTGCCTCTCGCCCGATAAAGTCGAGCATCAACGATTCAAAATCCTCCGGGCTGAGTTCCCCTAGCTCTTTCTCCGTCATTGCCTTCCCTCCTCAGTTGTTCATTCTACCACACGGGGAAAGAAGTGTCAAAGATGAACCCACACCCCTCAAACTCTAACAAAACTCTAACACTCCTCTAATGTCCTTCTAATGTTGATGCCCTAAAATAATGGTGCAAGTAACCTGGAAGAATGCGAGTGAGCCATCATGAACAACCATAACAGCAGAATCCGCATCCCTGTCACCGTGCACGAAGAGGAAGCGATACCTGAACAAAGTGAAGCGAAGGACGAACTGAATGAGACGCAGGAGACCGGCTGCACCGAGCTGGAAGAGGAGTTAGCGGCGGCTCAGCAAGAGGCCAACGATTACAAGGACAAGTACCTTCGCGCCCAGGCAGAGATGGCCAACTTTAAAAAGCGCCTGGAGCGCCGCTACGAAGAGCAAGTCGAAGAAGAGAAGAAGCACCTTCTCTTGAAATTCCTGTCGGTGGCCGACAACCTGGAGCGGGCCCTGGACCACGCCGACCTCAATGATGACAGCCTGCGCGATGGGATTCAGCTTACTTATCAGGAATTACAACACCTGCTGGCCCAGGAAGGCGTGGAGCAGATGGCAGCGGAGGGTCAGCCTTTCGACCCCTCGTACCACGAGGCCGTGGCTATTATCCCTACTTCAAAGGCTGAAGCGGATACCGTGGTCGCAGAGGTCCAGAAAGGCTACCTCTACCGGGACCAGCTTCTGCGTCCAGCCAGGGTTCACGTAGCCGGAACTCCAAACAACGAGGGCACTCTCTCTTAGCCTTTTTGAAACGCAGAGAAATTCATTTCGAAACACACAGGAGGAGTATAGATTATGTTCTACTTTGATCCACTATATCTGGTTTTTGCCCTGCCAGCCCTTTTGCTGGCCTTCTACGCTCAATTCAAAGTACAATCTGCTTACGGGAAATATTCGCAGAAATCCAATTGGCGAGGCATCAGCGGACTGGAGGCGGCTCGTTATCTGCTGTCAAGCGCCGGTCTGGGTCACGTCAGGGTGGAGGGCGCGCCGGGACAACTCACTGACCACTACGACCCTCGCAGCGGGACCCTGCGCCTTTCACCTCAGGTGGCGCATAGTCGGTCGGTGGCCGCCCTGGGCATCGTGGCCCACGAGGTGGGCCATGCCATGCAGGACGCGCAGGCGTATGCCCCTCTGCGCTGGCGCACCGGTTTGGTGCCAGCGGTCAACATAGGCTCGTGGCTTGGGCCCATCCTCTTTCTCATTGGCTTTCTCATGCGAGCCCCATCTCTGGCCTGGGTGGGGGTGCTTTTCTTCGCTGGCAGCGCCGTCTTTGCCCTGATCACTTTGCCGGTGGAACTCAACGCCTCGGGGCGAGCCTTGCAGATGCTGCGGACTGCGGGTCTGGTGACGGGAGGACAGGAAATAGAAGGGGTCAAGAGCGTCTTGAACGCCGCAGCCCTGACCTACGTGGCTGCCCTGGCTCAGGCCCTGTCCACTTTGCTCTACTATGTCTTCCTGCTGACCGGCTTTTCAAGAGACGAATAGTGAGGTGAAATACAATGGGTAGGATAGTTTCTTATCGGAGATATTTTCTGACAGTCGTCCTGGCGTTAAGCCTGGCGGCCATGAGCTGTAGTCCCCTGACCATGGTGACCCTTGGGTCGCGTGGTGCGAAGACTCCCCTGGAAGTAGCAAACACACCGACAGCGATACCCGCGCCAACGCCTACCCCCCTTCCTGTCACTGCGCTTAAAGTTGGGACTACTGAAGAGGAGTTGCTCGTCAACATCTACGAGCGGGTCAATCCAGCCGTGGTCAACATCCGGGTGATCAAACGGGTGGAGCAGCCAGCAACATTCCTCACGCCCGATGAATTCTATCAGGAAGGGCAAGGGTCTGGTTTCGTCTGGGATCAGGAGGGCCACATCGTGACCAACAATCACGTGGTGGAAGGAGCCGATGAAGTAGAGGTCGTCTTCTGGGACGACACGGTGGCCGAAGGCAAAGTCATTGGTACAGACCCCGACAGCGATCTGGCCGTCGTTGAGGTGGATCTGCCCGCTGAAGAACTGCATCCGGTGGAATTGAGCGACTCGGATGAACTCCGAGTGGGGCAACTGGCCATTGCCATTGGCAACCCCTTCGGACAGGCGGGCACCATGACGCGAGGGATCGTCAGCGCCCTGGGGCGTACCTTCAGCTCCGGAAGCAGTCCCTTCGCCATCCCGGAGATGATCCAGACCGATGCGGCCATCAACCCTGGCAATTCCGGTGGGCCACTCCTGGACTCCCAGGGACGGGTCATCGGCATCAACACTCTGATCCTCTCCCGTTCCGGTTCTAACTCCGGTGTGGGCTTTGCTGTACCTGTCAACATGGCCAAGCGGGTGGTGCCAGTCCTGATCGAGGAAGGTGAATATCAATATGCCTGGCTGGGCATCACCGGCCAAGACCTGATACCGGCCATCGTCGAGGCTATGGACCTGCCGGCCAGTACGCGGGGCGCTTTGGTTGTCGCCGTGGGACAGGGTGGGCCGGCTGACCAAGCCGGTCTGCGAGGCAGCACCGAGACAGTCGAGATCAAAGGTCGCCCCTTGGAAATAGGCGGTGATATCATCCTGGCCATTGACGGGACGCCGGTACAGGACATGGACGATGTGATTGTCTACCTGGTGAAGAATACACGGCCAGGGCAAGAAGTGGAGCTGTCCATCTTGCGCGATGGGCAGGAGCAAAAGCTTACGGTGGAGTTGGGTGAGCGCCCTGATAGCGTTAGAGAATAACAGCACGAATTTGAAAGATGTGGTATAATAAAGATGAGATGCGATGATGTGAATCGGCGGATCAGAACTACACAGCGTGATAGAGACCTTGAAGCGCGGGTGAACCAGGCTTTGTGGAGTTACTCTCCCTTGCGGGAGAGTCGCTGCCCTATTATCGTGATCGCCCGGGGCGAGGTGGTGGAACTGACTGGCACAGTGCGCACCGAGCTAATGAAAAGCACGGCCCTCAGGCTGGCCGGGGCTGTGCCTGGCGTGAGCAAAGTCCAGGACAACCTGGTGAGCGACGAGTCTCTGGAACAAGAGATAGGCCAGCGTCTGGCGCGAAACGCCAGCACTCACCTGTCGGCCAACGAAGTAACCGTCTGTTCTGTCCTGGGAGCCGTTTACCTGCGGGGACAAGTAGAATCAGCGACGGTAAAGGAAGAAGTCGGTCGGATAGCCAGCCAAGTGCCGGGTGTGCAAATGGTGATCAATGAGCTAACCGTCCAAGATCACAACGCTGCACAACTGAAGAAAGCTGCATAGAGAACTAGTTCTTGTCTGGAAACTCCGTAGGGCGGCTTTCCATAGCCGCCGCGCTGTAGGCAGGTATGGAAACCTGCCCTACTTTCCAGACAGAAACTAGTCTAAGGAGATGTGATCAAGTGTTACCCTGGCTTAACCTTTTCAGTGACCAGGAGGATGCCATAAAAGTCATTCCGCACGAGCTATCCATCCTGCCCTTGCGCAACACCGTGGTTTTCCCCTCCGCTGTGACCCCCATAGTGGTGGGCATTCCCCGCTCTGTCAAACTTGTCGAGGAGGCGGTCGAGGGAACCCGTCTGATCGGCCTGGTAGCCATGCAAGACCCCGATATCGAAGAGCCTGGACCAGGCCAGGTATATGAAGTCGGGACCGTTGGCTTCATCCACAAAGTGATCAAAGGTTCCGACGAGAATCTACAGGTGATCATTCAGGGCATAGAACGCTTTCGGATCAAGGAGTGGATCCAGGAGAAGCCCTACCTGAAGGCCCACATCGAGCTTGCACTGGAACAAGTCGAGGAATCGGTTGAGATTGAGGCCCTGCGGAGAAGCCTTCTAGACCTGGCACGCCGCCTGGTGTCCCTCACCCCTCAATTGCCCGACGAGATAACGGAGTTCATCACCCGGGTGGAGAACCCCCGTTATCTGGTATACCTCATTGCTGCCAATCTCCGTATCGAGGTAGCAGAAGCCCAGGAGATCCTGGCCCTCGACAGTGTGGCCGATAAAATGCGAAAGCTTATCTCCATCCTGACCCGAGAGGTGGAGGTTCTGGAACTGGGTCAGAAGATCCAATCCGAAGCCCAGTCTGAGATAGAGAAAGTCCAGCGGGAATACTTCCTGCGGGAGCAGCTCAAAGCCATCCAGAAAGAACTGGGCGAGGCAGATGGGACAACTCTCGAAGTCCAGGAGTACCGTAAGAAGATCGCAGAATCAGGTATGCCCGAGGAGGCGGAGAAGGAAGCCCTGCGGGAACTGGGTCGCCTGGAGAAGATGCCACCCCAGGCCGCCGAGTATTCGGTGATCAAGACCTACCTGGATTGGCTGACAGACCTGCCCTGGCAAACTCTTACAGAGGACAACCTGGATATTGCCCACGCCCGACAGGTCCTGGACGAGGACCACTACGACCTGACCGAGATCAAGGACCGCATGCTGGAGTTTCTGGCCGTGCGCAAGCTGCGCCTGGAGCGAGGTGTTGACGAGGAGGAAACTGTCGAAGAAGGACCTGAGCTCTCACCTGTGCACCGCGACGCTCAGGCCACCGTCCTCTGCTTTGTCGGGCCACCGGGGACGGGCAAGACGTCGCTGGGGCGGTCCGTGGCCCGCGCTCTGGGACGGAAATTCACCCGCATGTCGTTGGGAGGCGTGCGCGACGAGGCTGAGATCCGCGGCCACCGCCGCACCTACATCGGAGCCCTGCCCGGCCGCATTATCCAGGCCATCAAGCGGGTAGGGACCAGAAACCCAGTCTTTATGTTGGACGAGGTGGACAAAATCGGCGCCGACTGGCGGGGCGACCCTTCTTCGGCTTTGCTGGAGGTTCTGGACCCCCAGCAGAACTGCACCTTCCGCGACCACTACCTGGACGTGGACTTTGACCTCTCTCAGGTGATGTTCATTTGTACAGCCAATCTGCTGGAACCCATCCCGCCACCCTTGCGCGACCGGATGGAGATCCTGACCCTGGACGGTTACACCGAATACGAGAAGATCAAAATCGCCCAGGGTTACCTGATCCCACGCCAGATCCGGACTAATGGCCTGCGTCCCGATGAAATCGCCTTCGAAGAAGCAGCCCTGCGGGCCATCATCCGCGACCACACCCGTGAGTCTGGGGTGCGCAACCTGGAACGGGAAATCGGCCGCGTCTGCCGCAAGGTGGCCACCCAGGTAGCCGCTGGTGAGATTGAAAGCTCGCTGACGATTACGCCAGAGAAGGTCCGTGAGTTCCTGGGCAAGCCCAAGTACTTCTTCGAGGCCGCCCTGCGGACGGCGCGACCTGGCGTGGCGACCGGGTTGGCGGTGACGCCGGCCGGAGGCGAGGTCCTCTTCATCGAGGCCGCCCAGATGCCAGGCAAGGAGCAGTTGACTCTGACCGGTCAACTGGGTGACGTGATGCAGGAATCGGCTCGTATCGCTCTGAGCTATGTCCGGTCTAGGGCCAATGGGCTAAAAATGCCGCCGAACTTCTTTGAAGATAAGGACATCCACCTGCACGTGCCAGCAGGAGCCACTCCGAAGGACGGCCCTTCGGCTGGGGTGGCTATGGTCACTGCTCTGGTTTCCCTGCTGACGGGGCGCTCTGTGCGAGCTGATGTCGGCATGACGGGCGAAATCACCCTCCAGGGGCAGGTGCTGCCCATCGGTGGAACCAAGCAGAAAGTACTGGCTGCCCATCGGGCTGGTCTCAAGACGGTGGTCGTCCCCCAACGTAATGAGGCCGATCTGGACGATGTGCCCGAGGACGTGCGAGAGGAGATGACCTTTGTGCTGGCGGAGACTATAGACCAGGTGCTGGAAGCAGGACTGGAAAAGGCTTCCGATGTAGAGCTGGCAAAGGCTGCCTGAGGGCTTTTATCCAGCGCTGCCTGTAGCGCAACAGTGCCGCCTGTGCCGCAATAGTGGCGCATCGAATCACCTTCGACGCCCAAAAACACGAGCGGCCCTGAAGAGTCTTCCCTTCGGGGCCGCTTTTTGCTAATGAGGGAGCGGCTTACGGTGCAATTATTCTTGTCTTCCGCCAGCTTGTGAGCAACACAGAGTTGGCTACCACAGGAGGCAAGGCCATGGTAAGTAGCACGAAAATATCGTCGAGATGGGTGTGTCATCTCTTGGGCGGGGGTGGCAAAATGACGATCACCTGGGCCACCAGGGTCTTGCCTCCGCCGTTGAACTGGCCAAAGACGGCGATGTGCGTGCCCAGTTCGATATCTTCCAGGCTGGCTTCTTCCTCTCCCTCCGCCCGCTTGACCTCTGTCTCGTCATTGACCGTTACCAGCCGCGGACCCTGAGGTGTGTCCAGGGTGATACTGTCACCAGCCACGCTCTGCACCCGGCCGATCACATCCGGCCTTCCAGAGGGCAGGTCCCCAGGCGGGCCGAAGGACGGCTATGTAGGGTATCGTGGCCAACTCGTTGCCATCGGGGCTCTTGTAGGACAGGCTGGGTGTCAGGGTGGCGTTATAGACGGCCAGGATCAGGGCAAAGATGAGCAGGGCTATGACCCAAGCAGGCCAGGGATTTCGAGTAGTATGTGTGTCCATAGGGTGCTGCTCCGCGCACGAGTTGGGTGGTATAGGGTTCGGTGGGATTAACACGCACAAAGGGGCCCCATAAACTGAGAGCCCCTTTTGAATTTCTTGTGAGAGCTGTCTAGCCTGTTGGTTTGCGTTTCCGCCGCCGCAGCCAACGGATGACGTACCAGAGAACGACGAAAGGCAAGGCGATGATAATGAGCACTGGCAGCCCAAAAAGCACGAGCCAGATGCTGGCGTCTACGAAGAATTGGAGGGCGTTGATCAGAGCGCGGATGGCGCTGCGGGCGGTGCCGGTGGGGTGCCAGCCGGCCACGGTGATGGGCTGCATCAGCTCGCTGGGGATCAACTCGACGGTGATGGTGGCCATGGCCGACATGTTCTCCAGATATTGCATCCGCCCTTTGATCTGCTCGATTCGGCCCCGGACTTCAGTCAGCCGCTCGTAGACGGCCAGGATGTCCTCTGCTTTGCTGGTTCGCTCCCTGGTCTCAATCAGCAACGCCAGCAGTTCCTTCTCATAGGCTTCCTCGTTGCGCAGCCGCGCCTCCAGGTCCACGTACTCCTGGGTCACGTCCTCCCCTGAGATACTCTCGCTGTCCACCTCCAAAGCCAGGGCCCGCAACTTCTCCAGGGCGGTGTTCAACTGGTCGGCCGGGACGCGCAAGGTCAGGCTGGCGCTGAGTTGCTCCTCAGTGTGCCAGGTGCGGGAGCTAGCGACGTACCCGCCCAACTCACCCGCCAGGGACTGGACCGCCTCCAGGCTGGCCTGGGTGTCCTTGACGATGAGGCGGAGCTCCACTGTGTGGATGACCATGCGTTCAGCTATCCTGGCTGCCTCTTCGTCTGCGGCTCCATAGCCTGCCGGGACCTCGACCTCCTTCTCGACGACGACGGTCTCGACCACCGGCTTCTCGACGACCCCCGGCTTAGCCGCAGGCCCACAGCCCACCACAACCAGCAGCAAAGCGCTCACAGCGATAAAACCCAATATCCTTTTCATGACAGCTTGTCTCCTTTCGCCACTATTGCACCACTATTGCGGTACAGGCGGCACAGGCTTTCAGGCTTCACCAGCCATATCCCAGACGGGCGATAAGGCGTATGGGTAAGCCTTCTTCCATCATCTTTCGCTGGGTGATTTCAACGGGATAGGGGATGCGGTGGTATTCGAGGGTGGCTTCCTCGGTGTCAAGGATAGCATAGCTGGCCCAAGGATCTCCGTCGCGAGGTTGCCCCACGCTGCCAGGGTTGATGATCATGCGCTCTTCACCCAGGGGAAGAGGATTACTCTGAGGCAAGGGGAAGGGCAAACAGGTTCCACCAGAATCCGAATGCTCGTAGCGGAAGATCACAGGCGTGTGCGTGTGCCCGACGAAGCAGATTTGTGTATCGAAGTGGGCGAAATTGGACGTGGCGATCGAAGGATGAAGGATGTATTCCCAGATGGGCTGACGAGGGCTACCGTGCACTAAGGTGAACCCTTCTTCAATAAGAGTCGTGGGCAAATTATCCAGATATTCGAAATTTTCTGGTAACAACTTCTCCCGAGTCCACCGACAAGCCCATTGAGCATCAGGGTTGAAATCTGAATCAGATAACTTGTAGAGGGCAGCCCAGTCGTGATTGCCAGCTACACAGATATGGGGAAACTCACGCAGCTTCTCGATACACTCGTTGGGCTGGGGACCATAGCCCACCATGTCGCCGAGGCACCAAATCTTGTCGAAATGGCCGACATCAGCCAAAACTGCGTCGAAAGCAGCCAAATTGGCGTGGATATCGGACAGGATCAAATAGCGCATTGCAAATCCTTTGGAGCAAAGTATGCATCGCGTCCGGGCAGTAGACACCCGTAAGCGCTGTCTAGCGTCTTTGTACGGGATTATCATCTCCCGTCGAGGAAGACCTGCATACCCCCTTATTCTATAATGATACCACATTTCTCAAACTTAGGCTAGTACTTCGATTCAGAGATCTTCCGACCATAAAGGGGCCTCTCATAGGGAGCGTGCGCTATGGTCGAAGAATTTGCGAAACTCAGTGCCAGCCCTTGTCGAGAGCGGACAATGGTTGTATAATAAGCCCGTGAGGACAGGGGGTAGGGCTTCTCTACCCCCTGCCACTGGAATGCCAGGCGGTGATCTTCAGCGCTGGCCCATGATGTAAAGGACTAGCGGCCTCCAGGGGATTGAGGGGAAAACGTGGTTCCCATTTTGGATGAACATACTTTGGATTTCATAAGCCACAGCGTAGTTCAGACGCGACGGCTGGGCGCTCGCCTGGGAGAGCTATTGCGCAGCGGCGACGTGATTTGCCTGGAGGGAGAACTGGGCACAGGCAAGACCTGTCTGATTCAAGGCATCGGACAGGGCCTGGGGGTTACCGAGTCGATCACCAGCCCCACCTTCATCTTGGCTAACGAGTATCATCCTCCTCCTCCCAATCCTGTCCTCTACCACATTGACTTGTACCGTCTGGACGACGCGGTCAAGGAAGTCGGAGCCCTGGGTTTCGAGGATTACCTCTACGGCGAGGGAGTGTGTGTGATCGAGTGGGCCGACCGGGGCCGAGAGGCCCTGCCTGCTGAATGCCTGCGAATATTCCTCCGCCACCTCAGCGAGACCAAGCGCGGCATAAGTATGACGGCCGTAGGCGAACGCTATCAGAGACTATTACAAGAGTTTAAGAAGAATGCCTTCGGCATTTAGCAGCACTTTTAGACGACAACAAACAGTGTCTTCGGTTCTGATAGCCTTTTACCCTACGGAAATCCCATCAGTCTCTATCGCCTGACCACGTTAATGGCCTGGGGGCCTCTGGGATCATCCACGACAGAGAACTCTACCCTGTCGCCTTCGTAGAGGTTTCTGAAGCCATTGTCAACAATAGCCGTATAGTGTACGAACACCTCCTCTACGCTTTCTATTTCCGGTTGGATGAACCCATATCCCCTGGAGCTATCAAAGCACTTGACTGTGCCAGTCATTCTCTCGGTCAAAACAACACCTCCCCATTAGTAGTGTAAATGACACTGGAGCGAAAAACTCGCTGTTCTCCACCAATGTATTATTGCTACACCAAAAAGCCAACCGAGACTCTGCAAAGACCAGCTCGGTTGGCGTCGGCCAAAGGATTGCCTTGGCGGCTGTTGAAAAGGCCTGGAATTAGGCAATGAATGTCAGATGGCCAATTGGTAAATCCCATTCTTCCCATTTCACCAGTGAGTCTACAATGCTTGTGAAAACGGGGACATTATACTCCCAAATGGGGAAGGTGTCAAATTTCCTGTAACAAGTTCTGGCAACCGCTCAGGAGCCGATAGTGCCTTTCAGCGCACCGTGATCCTGTCTTTCAGCTTCTCGAAAGTGGCATCACCGATTCCTCTGACGTTCTTGATGTCTTCAATAGACTGGAAAGGACCATTGGTAGTGCGATAGTCAATAATGCTCTGGGCTTTGGTTGGGCCGATACCCGGCAAAGTGCTCAACTCCTCGGTAGTGGCAGTGTTGATGTTCACCTTGCCGCCCCCCTGACTCGATGGAGAGGGAGGGCTGACAGGGAGGCTTTCTTCTCCCTTTTGCGGCACGTAAATCTGCTCCTCGTCGTGCACTCGCCGGGCCAGATTGATGCGGTTCAAATCGGCTTCACCGGTTGGTCCGCCAGCGGCTTCAATAGCGTCTTTAACGATGGAATCATACGGAAGCTCGTAGACATCAGGGCGCACTACCGCCCCGCTGACGTAGACGCACAGGGGCCGGGGGGTAGGGGTGGGCAGTGGGGTGGCAGTGGGTTCAGGAGTCTGGATAGAGATGGGCCCCGGTTCGGGACGACGCAAAAAGAAGAACATCCCTCCCAGGACGACGAGGTTAAGCAGAACAATCAAAATATAACCCCGGTACCTCTCCAACCAGTCAGCCATCTACTCCTCTCCTTGAGGGTTGAAGTACAATCGAGGGTTTGGAAATCGGATAGATTTTTGATATTATACTGTAAAATAGCTTGCAATGCAAGTATTTATGAGCGTTAAGGGGAGGGCAAACTTGCCAGAGAACAAGATAGTAGGAGGAGAATCTCAAACTATGGAGAAGTTGAAGGATACCTACAGATTCGACCTTGTGAGGCTCATCGCCGCCGGAGGGATGGGGGCCGTCTATGAAGCTATCCAGCACGGTGCCGAGGGCTTTGAAAAAAGGGTGGCCATCAAAACTATCACCGAAGAATTTTCCGATGAACACCAGCTTGTAGAGATGTTCATCGGTGAAGCCAAGCTGGTGGCTGACCTCGTTCATCCTAACATTGTCCAGATCTACCAGCTTGGAAAGGCGGGCAAGAGTTATTACATCGCCATGGAGTTCATAAACGGCAAGAATTTGGGGCAGTTCATGAGGCGCCACTCCCAACTCGGGCGGAGCGTCCCCATTGATCTCTTCACCTTTATCATTAGTAGAGTCTGCCGAGGGCTCGAGTATGCCCACTCCAAATGCGACCCGGACGGCCAGCCTTTGGGAGTGGTCCACCGGGACGTGAACCCCAAGAACATCATGCTGGACTCTGAAGGCGCGGTCAAGCTGACCGATTTTGGCATTGCCAAGGCTCGCCACCTCCTCCGCTTGGAGGGCACGGTGCTCATGGGGACAACTCGATATATGTCGCCAGAACAGGCCGGGTTCGAGGAGACCGACGCGCGCTCGGACCTCTTTTCTCTGGGCATTGTGTTGCACGAACTCCTGGCCGGTCGTCCGCTCTTCAATGCCAAGGATCAGATAGCCACGTTCGAAGCTATAATACACAAGCCAATCCCCCGGCCGAGCGAGCTTAACCCTGACGTCCCCGAGGAAGTGGACAGGATAACAATGAAAGCCCTGGAACGGGACAGGGAAAGGCGGTATCAGACAGCCGGCGAGATGGTTCACGACCTGGAATACTACATGTACAACGACCGTTATGGTCCTACCAGCATGACTCTGGCTAAATACCTGCATGAGATCTTCCCCGAGTTAGCCCGCCCCAGTCTCGCCCCTCTCCTCGACACGACCTGGCAGGTAGACCCGTACACCGAGACCATAGTGAAGCGAGGCGCTAAACAAGGAGAAAAGTCCTATTGACTTTAGCAGCGCTTTATGTTATCCTAAATCAAGTAAAGACAAATTGGGAATTCTATGCCCTGGTTCGAAGAATGGGTGATGAGATCGTTGCTCAGCACAGCAAGGAGGACGAGCCATGCAACGTATCAACATCCTGCGAGAGGTGGACATCTTCCAGGACCTGAGCGAAAGCCAATTGGAGCGGGTAGCGCAGATTTGCGAGGAGAGAGTCCATCAGATAGGAGCCGTCATTTTCGAAGAGAACACGGCCAGTGATGAGCTATATATCATCGCCGATGGCATGGTGGATATCCGGGTAGACCCCAGTATCCTGGGGATTCCTTCCCAGGCCGGTCCTACGACCATTACTACCCTGCGTCGAGGTCAGATATTCGGTGAGGTAGCCCTGGTGGATCAGGGGCTGCGCTCGGCATCGGCAAGATGTGCGGACAACAACACCAGGTTGCTGGTCATCAATCGGAATGACCTGATTGCTCTCTGTGACCAAGATTTTCAGATGGGCTATGTGCTGATGCGCAACATCGCTGCCGACCTCTCTTTCAAGATTCGCAGCGCTGACCTCATGATCCGGGAGCAACTACTCTGGCGGCCCGGTCGGGGTGACGAAGGTTAGAGTGCGCTTCAACGAAAGAGCCCAGGAAGCGGCTTCCTGGGCTCTTTTTGAGTCGGACCAATGCCAACAACCCCTTGTCATGTACTAGCCGCCCTCTTCAGCATCTCTTGAGAAATCTCGTTCTGACGAGCGACGGCCCTTTCCAGGTCAAAGCTTACAATGTGGCCCTTTTCCACCACCACTCGCCCATTGATGACCGATAAATCAACGTTCACGGGCCGGCAAAACAAGAGAGTGCCGAGAGGATCATGCCCGGCTCCGGCGTATTCAAGCCGGTCCAGATTGACAGCGATGAAATCGGCCGCTTTACCAGGCGACAGAGAGCCGATGTCATCTCGGCCCAAGACGGCTGCCCCACCCAGGGTGGCCATCTCCAGAGCCTCCTGGGCGCTCAGGGCCCCGGCCCCCTTCTGCACC
>Ga0315310_10001508_pt1 | contig 14767 bp, 14 predicted proteins | sample TDP5_MG_FD_203630 | JGI IMG/M metagenome (GOLD analysis project Ga0315310, IMG submission 203630) | Freshwater sediment microbial communities from Lake Towuti, South Sulawesi, Indonesia - TDP5 | ecosystem: Environmental > Aquatic > Freshwater > Lake > Sediment | place: Indonesia: South Sulawesi... | reverse complement strand
GAAACTCGGCGAAAGGCTTGACAGATACCATATGGCATCAACATTCTAGCCCGAATAGCCTTCACATAATCCGCGAAACTTGCCAAGTGAAAAAGAAAACAGAGGCAGAATATAAAACTATTAGCAGTTGTCGAACGCAACGTTCAAGATCGGACTTGCTGCAAGGCTAGAACGAGCATCGCTTGGCGGGCCCGCGGGGATTTGAACCCCGGTTCTCCGGCTCTCTCCATCAAGCGTCCGGAGGCTTGCGCACAGTCGCAGCGTGCACGATTGTTCGGCGCCTTAATCCGGACTGGGCAACGGGCCCCAGCATCGATGTCTTCCAATTGAGTTTGGAAAGGTGGATTATTTAAAGTTGAGCGGTTGAAAAAACAGAGGAGCGTTCAGAGATTCGATTCGTTAGGCGCCGACTAAGGTGCTAGTCTGAACTATGTCCTGCAACTTCCTTATTTCGGTGATCAATGCATCAAGCTTCTTCAGGTCCTCAGCTTCGATCCTGACCACGATGTCGTACAATCCATACGTGACCACAACTTCAGTGACCCCAGCCATCTTGCGCAGTCCTTTCGCCACTTCGTGCTCCGTTCCTTGCCTCACTATAGCCATAAAATAGGCTTTGACGGGTTGATTTAGTAATGGCAAATTGGTTGACGCCTCGCTGCACTAATTCTTCCTGTTCAGTTTAAAACCATTATCCCAATCTTGAGAAACTCTACTATACTTCGAGTATCTCTGGAATGAGCCACCAAGCCTTCTTCTTACCGTTGCGCTCAGCTGCGTAATATTCTATGACAGATTTGCCTAGTTGCATTCTCGATCGCTTCTGGATTCTTCTAAGTCTGTTGAGGACGTGCCAGCGGTTTGTTTTCAGAAAGTCAGCCAGTTCTGGAGTGGTCGCTCCCTGATAGTGAAGAAGGAAATCGACTATTTTATGATCTGTTTCGTCAATGCAGAACATGTGAGGATTGATCTTGTCCTTGTCAAAGGTAAGCACTTCCAGTTCAGTTAGATATCGCTTAACATCCGCTAAACTGATCTCCAGACCCTTCACTCTTTTCTCCAATTCAGCTAGTTTGTCTGGTCTAGGCACTCTCTGTAGTTTTTCTAGTATTGCGTCTCTTATGAAGTCGCTTCGCTCACCCTCGGGAATTCTTAAGGCGAATTCCTTGTAAACTTCGTCTGGTATCTTGGCTGAAATCGCGGCATACTTGCCCAAGGCTGTCCCTCCAGTCTTATGTGCGCCATAGACGGTAAAAAGCATTGATCATAAATCATCTGACATTGAGGAAATCTTTAAATCAGCACAGTTTTATCATAAGACCCCCGAACTACAAACAGGTGAGTACGCTTGCCCAAGAAAACAACCGTCTCTCTCATAAAGTGTGACGTGGGTTCGTTAACCGGACACCACATAACGCCTACGCCCTTACTCGACTTAGCTGAAAACCGCTTAACCAAGGCGCGAGAAAAAGGACTCATCAATAGCCACTACGTATTCCACGCTGGAGACGATTTGGAACTCCTTATGATCCACCAAAAAGGGGAGGAGCACCCCAAGATACACAAGCTCGCTTGGGACACATTCATGGAGGCCAGCAAGAAAGCTAAAGCATTAAAACTATACGGCGCTGGACAAGACCTCTTAAAGACAGCGTTCAGCGGCACCGTAAGAGGCATGGGCCCAGGATGCGCTGAAATGGAGATAGAGGAGAGAGCTTCAGAACCGATCGTGGTGTTTGCAGCTGATAAGGCTTCAAGCAGCGCTTTCAACTTTCCGTTGTATCGAATATTCGCTGACCCATGCAACACAGCTGGTCTTGTAATCGATCCCCACATGGCAGGTGGCTTCAAATTCGAAGTCTTAGACCTGAAAGAAAACAAGAAGGTAGTCGTGAAAACACCTGAAGAACTACATGAGCTAGTGGCGTTAATCGGCACGACTGAGCGCTTCACGGTTTCTCGAGTCTGGCGAGCAAGAGACGACCTAGTGTGCGCCACCACCAGCACAACTAGGCTGTCGCTCATTGCCGGAAAATACGTGGGCAAAGACGACCCAGTTTCAGTCGTTAGGGCGCAGCATGGTCTGCCAGCTATCGGCGAAATACTGGTTCCTTTCATGCACACATACTTTGTTGAAGGCTGGATGCGGGGTAGCCACTGGGGACCCATCATGCCGGTCGGTTTGAAGGACAGCCAGTGCACGATCTTCGACGGTCCACCCCGCATGATTGCTTTGGGCTTCCAAATCTGCGAGGGATCAATCGCCTGCGACGATGAGGGCAAACCGATGATGAGCGATCTTTTCGCCGATCCAGCCTTCGACCTAGCGCGTCGAGAAGCAATGGAACAGGCCGCTGCATTAAGACGGATGGGCGAATTTGAACCTGCGAGGCTGCCAGCCGAAGCACTTGAGTACACGACGTTGCCTCAGGTGCTTGAGAAACTGAAGGGGCGATTTAAGAAAGCGGAAGTTCCTTGATTATCTCGTTCGCGTGAGCTTTCAAGTTCTCCCTGAACGCCTTGCGGGTGTTTTCCAGCGAAAGCATAAAGCCTTTATATTCTCACCGTCTCATAGCTGAGGTTTAGGTGGGAGATGCTTTGGTCAGAACTGTATATGTTGTAACTGCAGCCGTCATCATCACAGCGCTAGTCGTTGGTGGCATAGGGTATTATCTTCTGAGACCACCGCCGTCTGCGGATGTACTTGAAATCTACCATTGGTGGACCTCGGGTGGAGAAAAAGCCGCGATAGATGCTCTTGTGGCTTATTTCAATACTCAATACCCGGATACAGCGGTGATACAGAGCCCAGTAGCTGGCGGAGCGGGATACGTCTTCAAAGCAGTCATCAAGCCTCTGGTGTTAGCTGGAGAGGCTCCAGATTCTTTCCAGTTGCACGCTGGATATGAGGGCAAACCGTACTATGATGGAAAGTACCTGGATCCCATAACAAACCTCTGGAAGGACGAGGGCTGGGAAGACGTCGTCCCAAAAGTAGTGAGGGATATGGTCACGTTCGGCGGGGAATACTACGCCGTTCCAGTAAACATTCACAGGGCGAATGTGTTGTGGTACAACAAACCGCTCCTCGCTGCTCATGGTATAGATCCGGCTACTTTGACTACATGGGACGCTTTCTTTGCCGCATGCGACAAGTTGGTAGCCGAAGATGTTGCAAAGCCAATATCTTTAGGTGATATTGATAAGTGGGCGGCCGCTCATGCTCTCGAGCAAATAATGGCGAGTGAAGGAATAGACTTTTACCAAGGCTATGTAAATGGAAAACTTACGTCACCAACCGACACTAAACTCGTGGATGCGCTGACAAAATTCAGCAAGTATCTAGGCTATGTCAACACGGATCACGCAACCTTAACATGGGATCAGGCGACAGCAAAAGTAATCAAAGGAGAAGCCGCGTTCAACATAATGGGAGACTGGGCCAACGGAGAATTCTTACACGAAAAGAAGGAATATGGCAAAGACTATGGAACACTTCCAGTCCCTGGAACCGCAGGCATGTACGGGCTTGTCATAGATTGCTTCCAGCATCCCAAAGGTGTAAAGCACCCTCAGAACTCCCTAAATTGGCTAAAAGTCGTAGGTTCCAAAGCTGGCCAAGATACGTTCAACCCGCTTAAAGGTTCCATATCTGCACGCACTGATTCAGACACAACCAAATATGGTGATTATCAAAAGGCCGCCATAGCCGACTTCAAAGCGGCGAGTACGCGCATGTACCCAAGTGTGGTTCACGGAAGTGGCGCACCCGAATCGTTCACCACAAAGCTGAACGACATAGTGTCCGCCTTCGTGACGAACAAGAATGTTAGCGCAACAGCAACGGCTCTGACTGACGCAATTAAGGCTGCAAGTGCCGACTACACCACGGTGTGGTCGTTGTAAACGCAGAGAGTTTGTCGAAGCAAAACGACAGGAAAATGTCACTCCCCTTTTTTATTTTTTGTAAGATCGAATTCTTCCTAGATAGACTTTGAACGCCGCTTTAGTAATGGGTACCGGTACCTGCATCTTGAGCGAGTATTTAGGTCCAAAATCAAGTCCTTGAAGCAACCATGTTAGGTTGGCTAAGGGAGAGTCCAACGAAAGGCTTTTTTATCTTCTCGAATCTTCTACTTGAATGATGTCTGGGCGCAAAAAATGGGAACCAAGAGTTGGGGATTATCTTCTGAACGCTTAATAGGAAATATATCAGGGTGGTCCAAAAAATGAGTCTTTCCCTCAGGAGAGCGTTTGCACGGGAAACAATGGTCGCTTTACTCTTTGTTTTGCCATCCTTGGTGCTTGTAGGCTACTTTGTCTATGTCCTCATCGGATGGAATGTGGTGGTATCTCTCTCAGACTGGAAAGGTCTTACTCCAAGCTACAATATTGTGGGGTTCGGTCAATACATAACCTTATTCCAAGATCCGGTATTTTTAACGTCCCTAACAAATAACCTCATTTTAATACTACTATTTGTGCCTAGCAGCCTTGCTTTAGGTCTTTTTTTGGCTATACTTCTAGATTCGAAGATTAGAGGTGAGGGCGTTTTTAGAAACATTTACCTACTGCCATTTTCCCTTGCGTTTGTGATTACCGCAACTTTGTGGGCATGGATGTATAACCCAGATGTGGGCGTTATAAACACGCTATTGCAGGCAACTGGGCTGGGATTCCTAAAATCAGGATGGATTACTGACCCTAACATAGCGTTAGCCTGTGTCGTCTTGGCAATTGTATGGCAATTCTCAGGATACACGATGTTACTCTTTTCAGCTGGGATAAAATCGATTCCCGAGTCTCAAATAATGGCAGCGGAAGTTGATGGGGCAAAAGGTTTTAACTTGTATAGGCGTGTTGTAATCCCGCAACTAAAAACTCCGGCCCTGAGTGCATTTGTTGTTCTCATGATATTTGCCCTCAAAGTATTCGATTTTATTTATGTATTAACAGGCGGAGGGCCAGCCGGATATGCTACGTACGTTCTGCCCTTATTGATGTTTAGGGAGACTTTCTTAAGCACGCACTTCGCTTACGGAGCTGCGATCGCGACTCTATTGTTCTTGCTTGTGTTTGTGATAGTTGTACCATATCTGTACTTGTCTTCACGGAGGGAGAAGGACTGAGACTCCCTAAACCTGGACGAATAATCCTGTACATTCTGCTAATTTTCTTCACATTTGTGTTTCTGCTTCCTATATGGACCGACATAACAACCTCCTTTAAAAGCATCCATGATATTATCTACACAATTCCTGTGCAACCACCGCTGTCTCCAACTATTGAACCATTAATAACAGCCTTCAACATCATGAAAAGACCCTTAGTGAACAGTCTCACATTTACAGTAGCTGCTACCATCCTGTCTTGCCTTTTGGGGTCGATCAACGGCTACGCATTAACGAAGATTAGATTTCCAGGTTCCAATATGGTTTTCCTACTGTTTTCCATCGGGATATTCCTTCCCTATCAGGCGGTCCTTGTCCCCCTAGTTCTAACAATGTCTAGGTTAGGGTTGTACAACACCCTAGCAGGGCTAATCTTAACACATACAACGTACGGCATTACCATAACTACTCTCCTTTTCAGGAATTTCTATGGACTTATCCCGGACAGCCTCATAATGGCGGCTAAAACAGACGGGGCTGGAACATGGACAATATATCGACGCATAATATTACCGCTTTCCTTACTTCCATTCGTAGTCGCTGCAGTTCTTCAGTTCACCAGCATATGGAATGATTTCCTTTTCGGAGTCACATTGGCCAGGGGGTCAGAGGCCATGCCAGCTTCAGTCGCCTTGGCGAATTTAAAGGGAACCACCGAATTCAACTGGAATGTTCAAATGGCAGGGGCGTTATGGTACGCCTTACCTGTACTGATTATTTATCTAGTGTTGGGAAAATATCTTATACGTGGGTACATGGCTGGAGCTATAAAAGGATAGCACGGTAATGGCTAATGGTTAGCATAACTATAAAAAATTTGACGAAAAAATATGGAAACACTGTAGCGGTTAAAGACCTAAACCTGCAAATAGAAGATAAGGAATTCTTCGTATTTCTAGGGCCATCAGGCTGTGGCAAGACAACAACACTTTTTGCCATTGCAGGCTTAATCAAGATAGATGCAGGTGAGATATGGATAGGAGATGAACTGGTAACCTCCGGCGAGCAAGGAATACACAAACCGCCACAGGAAAGGGAAATATCAATGGTTTTCCAAGACTATGCCATTTACCCGCACATGACTGTGTTTGATAATATTGCTTTTCCGCTTCAAATCAGAAAGACAGACAAAAATGAAATCCAGGAAAGTGTTACGAAGACTGCCGAACTTCTAGGCATATATCAACTGTTACAAAGGAAACCAAGGCAACTCAGTGGAGGGCAGAGGCAGAGAGTAGCGCTGGGGCGAGCAATTGTCAGAAGACCCAAAGTTTTTCTGATGGACGAACCTCTCGCAAATCTGGATGCCAAGCTCAGGGTTCAAACGCGGACAGAGCTGAAGAAATTGCAGCTTGAGCTAGGCGTAACTACTGTGTACGTCACACATGACCAAGTTGAAGCCATGACTATGGCAGATAGAATCATGGTTCAGAGAGACGGCATTGCCGAACAGATTGGCACTCCAGACGAACTATACAATCATCCTTCAAACCTCTTCGTTGCAGGGTTCATCGGATCCCCAGAGATGAACTTTATAGACTGCACTTTGACTGAGGAAACAAATGGGCTATGCCTAGATGCAAAAGAATTCAGAATATCTCTACCAGCCAAAATGTCCTCTGAACTAAAAGGACATATTGGCGAGGAAGTCATAATGGGCATCAGACCTGAAGACCTCCATGAAAGTAAATCAGCCGTTTCGGCTACCCAAGAAAATGCCGTAAGAATGACCCTGGACCTTATCGAACCTGTGGGTCCGTATCTGCTTTTACACCTCCGGAAGGGTCGGGTTTCACTCGTGGCAACAGTTAAAGATACAAGATCGAAGGCTGGTCAAGAAGTAGTTATAGAAATGGATCTTAGCAAGATGCATATGTTTGACAAAAGGACAACTGAAGCGCTAATATGAATCATCTCTGCAACTGTTTTGGTTGAACGATGGAAACTCGTGCGTGTTGAATTCTGAGAGTCGAAAAGTTTTAAGAATTAATTTAGCGCTCATAGACCGTTGGTGACGTCAAGTGAAAGCTGCCGTCCTTCGGAATGTTATGCCTATTGAACGGAAGCCGCTCACCCTTGAGGATGCTCCGGTTCCGGCGGCTGATAAAGGACAGGTCGTAATCAAAGTTGGAGCTTGCGGCGTTTGTCGATCCAATCTACACATGATCGAGGGAGACTGGGTTAAGCACGGAGTTCCTGCCAAACTGCCAATCGTTCCTGGACACGAGCTCGTTGGCCGAATCGTGGAGGTTGGAGAAGGCGTGGAATCAATTGCTAAGGGAGAGATGGTTGGTGTGCAGCCGCTTTGGTCATCTTGCGGCAGATGCGAGTTCTGCCTGACCGGGAGAGAGCAACTGTGTGCATCGAAGAATATAACAGGTGAGACGGTTGACGGTGGTTATGCTGAGTACATGGCCGCGGATAGTAATCATGTGTATCGAGTTCCAAGCAACTTGAGTGATTCCGAGGCAGCGCCGATTTTCTGTGCTGGCCTTACGGCTTATAGTGCGGTCAAGAAAGCTGAGCTTAGCCCGATCAAGCGTGTTGCAGTGTTCGGAATTGGCGGCGTTGGGCATATGATTCTGCAGTTTGCCAAAATGTACGGCGCTGAGGTCGTCGCTGTGAGTAGAGGTGAGAAGCATTTGAAAGTGGCGGAGGAGCTGGGAGCGTCCATGGTGATCGATTCTTCCAAGGCGGATCCTGTGGAGGAGTTGAAGAAAATCGGCGGAGTGGATTCCAGTATTGTTTTTGCTCCTTCGAGCGCTGTGGTGGAGCAGGCGATTAAGGCTACAAAGCTCAATGGGACAATTGTGGTCGGAGTCTGGTCCACACTGGGTGAGTTTCCATTTCCTGACGAGAAGAGAATCGTTGGGACAGCGATTGGGTCTCGTCAAGCGATGAGAGAAGTCCTGCAGTTTGCCGAAGCAGGTAAGATTAGGCCTGTGATTGACCAGTTTAAACTTGAAGACGCGAATGATGTTTTAAATATGCTCAAGCAGGGAGAAGTGAGAGCCCGAGCCGTACTTGTACTATAGTAACAACAGATCTGGATGCCCTCACGCTGATAGGATTCCATGAACTTAGCGCCACTGAAGAGATGAACACTATAACGTGAGTCTAACACGACAAGCGCTACAGCTCGATAGAATAAGGACCTAAGAAAGGGCGCAGATTAACGGCTAGATCTATAAATCTGTAAATACGGTAAGCCTCTATCCTCTGCATTTCTTCCTTAGAGGGTTCGTCATTGCGCGCGCATTCTCTTTTGGTATCGCTTTCTAGCCGATTCCGGGAGAACAAAGCCAATTAGACCGCTCTTGGAGAGGTGAACCAGATAAAGGTCCAATGCTGCCTGAGCGTCTGAAACACGCATCTCGTACTTTTCGCTCAGTCTCTTCGCAATTTCTTTGACTTGGTGTTCCCCGTCGCAGAGACTCCAGACAAGAGCACCCTGCTCATCAAGCAAGACTCGTTGCTCTTTTTTTAAAAGCAGAACTTTCGAAAATAGTTTAAACCAAAGGGTTTGTTTTCTTGGCACCCTCAAATGAAGACCTTTTTCATCTTCTTCCGGCCTTAATTCCGGATTGCGAACCGGCCTGGCTTTCAGGAACTCCTCGCGCCCAACCTGTAGACCACCTTCGGCTGTCCTTTTAGATTTGCGGTGAATCAAGGTAATTCAGCGACCCTTCCAGGGCAAGCAGCCAGGGTTAGCAATGACGGTGGATGGCGTTATGATAAAGCCTATTTTGGGTCTCTCAGCCAGCAATGGATCTGAGCTCTTCAACGCGGCGTTTTACCGCTTCATGTACCCGCGCCCTCAGATCTTCGGCACGCAGGTGTATATCACGAATTGCACCAAGTCTCCTGGCCAGTTCCACATCACCTAAGCTTTGAAACCATTGTTCAAAATCTTTGCGTGAAACATGAAACTCAACTGCTTTAACGTCTATCTTCTGTAGCTTTTCTGCGAATTCTGGTAGGCTGTGTGCGATTACGTGCGTGTATTGATGTAGACCTGTGTAGAAGTGGAAGCCCTTGTCTCTTGGCACGAGAGCCAGAACCTTGGAAGCATGCGTCTTATCGACCTTAGGCAGGCCTATTGCTTCCCTGCCGAGGTCGGTTATGGCGTAGAGTCCATGTTTAGGTGTGTAAACATGCCCGGTTTTCTTAAGTCCAAGCAAATGCATGGTCGCTGCTGCGACGCCCAATCCGACTTTCTGGGCGACGTCTTTGGACTTCATAGGTGCATTTTCAGCCCACAATGCCTCCAGTATTTTCATTTTTGCCTCAACCAAACCCATGATTTCAACCTCTCTATCCAACCCAAACTTATAGAGATAAGCGCTTCACGCTTTTCAGACTTTTGCATAATTTCACGCATTCTGAGTGGATGCCGGCTGCATACACCTTAAATGACACAATGTAATAATAGGAAAAGAATCATCCACGGTATGTTCGGAGTGAACTTGACGTGAAAATGGCAGTGCTGGTCTACGAGTACCCGCCAAAGATAGTTGGCGGTCTAGGAACCTATGCAGCAGAGATAACTCGCAAATTCGTGTTATTGGACCATGACGTAAGCGTTTTTACAATGAACGACGATACGGGTAGCCTTCCTACAAGAGAACTGTGGAGAGGCATCGAGATTCACCGACCGCTGCACATAGACGTTTCCGACTCACTGCCAGACGTAATCGCTGAGGATGTGCGCAAGTGGGAAAGAGGTCTGCACTTTTTCTCAAAGCTCCTAGTCTACAATTATCTGACCGCTTCAAAGATGGTGAACGAACTGGTTCGCAGCGAAGGTTTCCTTTTTGACATCATCATCGCTCACGATTGGATTTCTGCTATGGGAGGCATTGCCATAAAACGTGAACTCGGCTTGCCGCTGGCATTTCATGTTCACTCAACCGAGAAAGGACGAACCATGGGAAATGGTTCAGAAGTGGTTAGCAACATTGAACTGAGAGCAGCACAAACTGCCGATCTGATAGTTACTGTTTCAAACGCTATGAAAGACGAACTGGTAGGCTTGGGATTTCCTGCTGAGAAGGTTCGCGTCGTCTACAATGGTGTTGACCCTCAAAAGTACAGCATGAGTCGGGTCAATAAAGAAAAGGTTCGAGAAGTACGAGACATGTACGAATTGAAAGACGACGACTTGATGGTTCTCTTCCTTGGAAGACTTGTGTGGGTCAAAGGCGTGGACAAACTCATAGCAGCCATGCCACACGTCCTCCAGAAAATTCCAAATGCTAAACTTGTTATTGTTGGCCTCGGAGACATGCAGGACTACTTAACCAGACTAACTCAAAACCTAAGGCTTCAAGACAAAGTAAAGTTTCGCTTCGAATTCGTACCAGAAGACGAACGGATAGCTCATTATGCAGCTTGCGACATGGCAGCGTTTCCAAGCGTGTATGAACCATTTGGCATTGTTGCTCTTGAGGCAATGAGCATGGAGAAACCTGTTGTTGTAGGTGCCAGTGGGGTCAGCGGAATGCGAGAGATAGTCGTAAACTCTGGTTCGGAACAGTGCGGTTTTCATGTTAATCCAAATGATCCACCGGATATAGCATGGGGGATAATCAACTCGCTCCAAGATCCTCAGAAAAAGAAACTTCTGGGCGAGAATGGACGAAAACGAGTACTAAAGGAATTCACTTGGGACGAGATAGCTAAGAGGACAATTCAGATGTACAACGAGCTGTTGGAGTCTCAAAAGCCTAAGAAAGAGTAACCTTGCATGAGTGCAGAAGTGAACAGCTTTGACCATTGTTCCTCCAGTTGCTAACGAGATGCGCAAGGACTATCTTATAGATCGATGGACAGTGATCGCCAGCCAACGAAAAAAGAGACCAACAGACTTCAAGAGATCTGTCGAGGAAAAAAAGCAGACCGGTCCGTGCGCCTTAGAGCCGGGAAACGAACACATGACCCCGCCGGCTGTTCTTGTCTATCTTCCTTCCAACGGAGGAGTCAGGAGAGAGAAGGATACGAATGGCTTTCGCCACAAGAACTGGCTGATTAGAGTCGTGCCTAACCTTTACCCAGCGTTCACACCGCCGAAAGAGGGCGCCTGGCTTGGCCTGGAAAGAGGACTCCTTTCCTATGCAAGTGCCACGGGACATCATGAGGTGTTGGTTGAATCGCCGAATCATGATGAACATCCTGGAACGGCAAGAATCTCACAGTTGATCCATGTGATCAATGCTTGTATTGACAGGCTTCGCGAGCTAAGTTCAAAACCATACGTAAGGTATGTGTCTGTTTTTAGGAATCATGGTCTGGAGGCGGGAGCCTCTCTATCACATACCCACACGCAGTTGATAGCCACACCGATTATGCCTTCTATTGTTGATGAAGAACTCAGAGCTAGCAGAAAGCTGTTCGAAAAGAATGAGACCTGTGCTTTTTGTGACGTTATTGGAAAGGAGGAGCAGGGTCCTCGCTTTATCTGGGGGAATGATCATTTCGTCGCTTTTGCGCCGTGGGCGAGTGTTCATCCCTTCGAGTTCTGGATCTTTCCGAAAAGGCATCAGTGTTGCTTGCTGGACTTGTCGCAAAACGAGGCTGAAGCTTTAGCCGAGACCATGAGGATTTGTTTAGGAGGCTTTGGGTCGCTGCTGGGAGATCCGCCCTACAACTATGGCTTTCACCAGGTAACAGCCGGCGCCAGCGACTATTATCACTGGCATTTGGAAGTTTATCCAAGACTGTCCATCTGGGCTGGCTTTGAAAAGAGCACAGGCATGTTCATAAACGTGGTCTCTCCCGAGGATGCAGCAGCTAGCTTGCGCGAGGCGGCGCTAGAGGAAGAGAAGAGACTGGCTGATGGGTAGACTGAGATTACACCGCAAAATAGCGTGACAACTACTGTTATTATTCAGGGTTTAATTATCAATGGTTATTAACAGAATGGTAGGATGTAAGCTGAGAAGTTCAGCTGTATAAGGTCAAGACTTTCATTATGCCGACTCGTGTGACGTGGTATTTTTCCGTGCCACTTATGTCAACCAATTCTACGTAGCCGCCTTCACGTAGCTTCTGCAGATAGGCTTTGACCGTTGAAGCGTCAGTTCCAGTCCATTGTGCCAACTCGTCCGCGGTCAAGGAGCGCTCAGGCGTTATAGCACCGATATTGTGCATCATCGACAAAACACGGAATTCCTCGGGGACTGCTGGAGGAGGTGTGAAGCTCATGTTTTTTGCTGTTGCTCCGTTACTTCTTTGTATACCTTTGCTGTTCTCTTAGCGACGGCTTCCCAACTATAAGTTTTTCGTACAACCTCTTGAGCGTTTTTGACGAGCCATTCTGCGTGGCCTGGATTAGAGAACACGTGGTCTATTCCCCAAGCAATCGACTCTGGGTTTCTCGAGTAGACCAGGACGCCTGTTCGGTCGTGTTCTATGAATTCAGTTAAGCCTCCGACTTGACTTGCCACAACAGGGACACCTGCGGCCATGCCCTCGAGAGCAACAATGCCAAATGGCTCGTAGATTGATGGAACAACTAGTACATCTGCACTCTTGGTTAAGGCGACTAGGTCCCAGTCGGGAATGAAACCTGTGAACGCGATTCTCCATCTGTGTCCAGTGGTGTTAGCTAACCATTCCAAGTGGTCTCGATACCAGCCGTCTCCGGCGATTATGAACTTTGTCTCTGGGCGACGCCGAGCAACAATTGGAACTGCATGGATTAAATATTCTATTCCCTTTTGAGGAACAAGTCGTCCTACACAGAGGATCAGCTTCTCGTGTGGTTGAATGCCGAAACGTGCGCGTACCGCTCCTTTGTCTACAGACCCTTCGTAGGCATGTGGGTCTATTGCGTTCGGAATAATTTCAACCTTGGATCCGGGCAGGTTGAAATGCCCGCAGACCTCGCCTTTCATCGAACCGCTTGTAACGATTATTTTGTTGGCTTCGTAGGTTGACCACCATTCAAAACCATCAATGGTAAACGAATCTGGAATGTGAAGCCCTGACCTGCCATTCTCCGTGCTGTGAGCAGTGAATACAAGTGGTTTTCCTCCGAAGTGTTTGAAGCTGATGCCGGCTGGGGCGGTAAGCCAGTCATGCACATGTATAACATCGAAATCAACGAGTCGGCTCGTGCCTGCTATGCGTTTCTCAATAAAGTGGTTAAACAGCAGAACCCATGTGAGGAAATTTGGATGCCCAACCTCGCTCCTTGTGCGGTAAATTCTGATTTTTTCTGTTTCCTCGTAGTCGGGGGCACCTGGAAAGTCGAGTGTGAACATGTGGACTTCATGGTCTTGATTGCTTAGTGCTTTCGCCAAACCTTCGCAGTGTCGCGCTATTCCACCGACCACGCGAGGTGGATATTCCCAAGTTACCATCGCGACTCGCACGTGTTCACCAGCGTCTGTAAACAGGAGAACAACATTAAGCAATTGCTGCACTTAAAAGAATAATGGGTCGGTGCAGCTTGCATGGGATAAGTGTTCACCGCCGAATTGATTTGTGGCGAATTGTTATGTGTGCAACATTGTGAGGTAGCGCTCGCATTTATGTTGACGGTGCCCTGGAAACGCTGACATCCATGCTGTTTGAGGATTTGTGGTGGTAGCCGTGAAAAGAAGAGGTTGATCGCGTAACTGCAAACTGTTTGTGGATTGGTGTAGTGTTGGCTGCAAGGATTCGGGGCTGCTTTTCGGCTTCATGTGTTAATAACTTGCCGCTAGAACTGTTAATAACAACTATTTCTATAATTACTTCTTGACCAGCTCTTTTCGCATGGTCGAATGAGTCTGTTCATAAGAAGACGGCGTGACCCTTGAGGCCTTCTTCTACCAGTTTTAGGTGCGCTAGGTTTTGGCTATTGCCTTCAGTTCTTTTATTCGCTGGTCAGCTGCGTTCACCATCTTTCTTCTGAGGGTCTCAGCTTTCGGTTTCTGGTTTGTTATGTCTTTTAATTTGTCGGCTAGGTTGTTGTCGCCTACGACGTGTCTTATCCACCTTTCGAAGTCTCCTCGTTCAGAATGGAATTCTATGGATTCCATGTCGACTTCCTTAAGCGCCGAATGAAACTCTTCTAGGCTATGAACCGTTGTCTGAGTGGGTCTGGCGAATTCGTAGAAGAAGGTGAAGCCGCGTTCAATTGGAAATGAGCGTAATGTGCGGCGTGCGACCCATTCTGGTTTTTCTAGTTCGTGCATGACGCGGGCTTCGAAGTCTGAGAGTATGCTGGAATAGATTGTGAAGGCTTCGATAGGGCTGCCTAATGGGTTAAAGTAACTGTGAACGTCCCCTGGTCCTCCGCCCTTCATGCTCAAATAGTACAGATGGTCACTTGTCTGCAGATGGCGCCACAGGCTGAGCAGGTCGGGGTCACCTATCTGTTTGACTAGAGGCTCCAATTGCTTGATTTGGTTGTAGCACGTCCACTGCATGGGGTTGATGAGCCAGGCGGTGATGTCTCGTTCGAGGTCAGCCCACGAAATGGAGTGGTATTCGTGGACATCGATTTCGTCAACGGGCTGATGGCGGCGCACCACCTCAATCGGCAGAGCCCAGTTCAAGTTCTGCCATTTGTTGACTTCACCTGGTAGCCACCGTAGGAATTCGTGGAT
>Ga0315310_10001504_pt1 | contig 14773 bp, 13 predicted proteins | sample TDP5_MG_FD_203630 | JGI IMG/M metagenome (GOLD analysis project Ga0315310, IMG submission 203630) | Freshwater sediment microbial communities from Lake Towuti, South Sulawesi, Indonesia - TDP5 | ecosystem: Environmental > Aquatic > Freshwater > Lake > Sediment | place: Indonesia: South Sulawesi... | reverse complement strand
TCGGTTCCTCCCTCACCCTCCCGAAGGAAACTATGCCAGCCTGCCCCGGGTTTATGATGGGCGTGAATGAATCGACACCGAACATACCAAGGTTGGTGACGGTGAAGCTTCCACCCTTGACGTCCTTGAGGGAGAGCTTGTCAGCCCTCGCCCTCTCTGCTAGGTCTTTGACGGCTTCGGCCAGCTCGGAGATGGACTTGACGTCTGCTTCATGGACAACGGGCACGATGAGCCCTTTCTCGGTGGCCGTGGCAATCCCGACGTTGATGTCTCTGAGCAGCTTGATCTCCTCGCCGTCCAGGGTGGAGTTGAGTATTCTGTGTTGCTTCAGGGCCTTCGCCACAGCCTTGACGAAGAAGGCGTCATAGGGAACGGTGACGCCGAGGCTCCCCTCCATCTTCTTCCTGCTCAGAAGAACTTTTGACATGTCAACGTCAATAGAGAGAAAGGCGTGGGGAGTGTGTGTGAAGCTTGAGCTCATCCTCTCAGCCGTTATCTTCCTTATCCCTATGAGAGGTATCGATTCGACGATCGCCGGCTCGACGGCTTGCGCCGGGGCTTGAATTGTCTTCACGGCCGCCAAGACGTCGTCCCTCGTTATCCTGCCTCCCGGACCCGTTCCCTCGACCGTCGAGAGGTCGAGACCGTGCTGCTCAGCCAGTTTCCTCGCGAGGGGCGAGGCTCTTCCCCTCCGTTCCATAGGAGCTTGAACCCCTGATCTGCGCCTTTCGACAGGAACGAACGCCAAGGGCTTCTCAATGGCCCTGCCTTCGAGGCTCCTCTCCGCCTTCTCGACCTCGACGTCCAGCTCAGCCTCGGAGTCGCCCGTCTCCCTCACAACCGCCAGCACCCGCCCTATCGGCACCTCTTGGTTTGGCGGAACGACGATGCGATAGATCTCTCCGCTCGCCGGGCTTGCGACCTCGAAGCTCACCTTTTCGCTCATAACCTCAACGACCAGTTCGTCCGCCCTCACCGATTCTCCCTCGTTCTTGATCCACCGCACCACCGTCCCTGTCTCCATGTCTATGTCCAGGCGAGGCATCACTATTGTCTGCACACTTTCTCCCCCTACGAGATTATCGATCTTGCAGCTGAGACGATCCGTCCGGCGTCGGGAACCGTAAGCTTCAGGAGCGGTGGGCTGACGGGGATTGGAACATCAGGAGCTGCGACCCGAACAACAGGTGCGTCGAGATAGTCGAACGCCCCCTCCACAATGGTCGCACAGATCTCGGCTCCCGCTCCACCCGTCTTTGGAGAGTACTCCACGGTCACGGCTCTCCCTGTCTTCTTCACCGAGTTTATCAAGGTCTCTTTGTCGAGCGGGCACAGCGTCCGCGGGTCTATTACCTCGGCCTCCACTCCTTCCCGAGCAAGCGCGGCTGCGGCCTCGAGTGCCTCTGGAACCATCGCCGAGATCGCGATGATCGTCACATCGTTTCCCTCTCTCTTCACATCCGCCTTGCCAAGGGGTATGATGTACTCCTCTTCTGGAACGTTGCCCCTCATCTTGTAGAGGATATGTGGCTCGAAGAACAAGACTGGTGAACCGTCCCGCACAGCGGCCTTCAGCAACCCCTTTGCATCGTAGGGCGTGGATGGAACAGCGATCTTCAATCCGGGTACGTTCAGGAACCACTGGGTCGGCACCTGGGAGTGATCGCCCCCGTGACCTCTGGCATGAGCCATCATCGCTCTTATCACCAGCGACAGCCTGACCTGGCCACCACTCATGTACCTCATCTTGGCGGCGAAGTTCACAACCTGGTTGTAGCAGTTGGCCAGGAAGTCCGAGTACATTATCTCGACAACCGACTTCAAGCCGGTGGCCGCGGCGCCTATCGCTGCACCGACGAAGCCTTCCTCGGAGATCGGTGTGTCCATCACCCTCTCTTCCCCGAACTCCTCTAGCAAACCCTTGGTCACGCCGTATATTCCCCCCATGACGCCTATGTCTTCGCCCATGAGTATGACCGAGGGATCTCTGGCCAGCTCCTCTCTCAAAGCCTCGTTCAACGCTTCTCGGAAGGTTATCTCTCTCATCCCAGGCACCTCTAGTAGACGTCGCTGAGGAGATCCTCCTCACCCGGGTATGGGCTCTCCAGGGCGAACTTGAAGGCGTCCTCAACCTCCGCTTCGACACCGCTCTCAAGCCCGTTCAGTTCATCTGCTGTGGCCAAGCCCCTCTTGGTCAGAAGTTCTCTCATCCTTGAGATCGGGCACTTCTTCCTCCACTCCTCCAGCTCCTTCACAGTTCTGTACGAGGTGCCTGGCTCTCCAGCGTGGTGGCCCAACCACCTGTAGGTCTTACACTCGATCAGTGTGGGACCTCCACTGCCCCGAGCTCTCTGAACAGCTTCCTGCGCGGCGAAGTAGACGGCCGTCACGTCGTTTCCGTCAACCGTCACCCCAGGCATCTTGTACGACGATGCTCGAGTTGAGAGATCCTCAACCTTGGTCGATCTCTCTTGACTGACCGAGAGCGCGTACTTGTTGTTTTCACACACGAAGACGACGGGGAGCTTCCAGAGGGAAGCGAGGTTGAGCCCCTCGTGAAAGTCCCCTATGTTTGTTGCTCCCTCGCCGAAAGGAGCCACAGCGACATTCTTCTCTCTCCGCATCTTTATGGAGAGAGCTGCTCCCACTGCAAGTGGGATGTTGGAGCCCACTATGGGCGAGGAGTAGACGACGCCCTTCTCGATGCATGTCAGGCGCATCGATCCTCCCTTCCCACCGCACACGCCCGTCCTCCTTGCGAGGATCTCCGCGGCTAGGCCTCTGATGGGCACCCCCATCATTATGCTGTGGGCGTGCCCCCTGTGGGTGCTCACCAAGTAGTCGCCGGGGACTAGGTGGGTGCCGAGCCCGGCGGCGATGGCTTCTTGACCTATGTAGACGTGCGCTGAGCCGGGGACTGTGCCCCTACGGTATTGGTTCACGATCTCTTCCTCAAACCGCCTCATGAGAAACATGGTTCGGTACAGGCCCAGCAGCTTCTCGTGGCTTATGGTCGAGATGTCACGCCCTTTCAAGCCGGATACAACCTTCTTCTAGGACTGGCGGCAAATCGAATCATATAACCGTTTGACGACCTGAAATCAGGTTCGCGCGAAGACCTGGCTCGGCCCGTTCTTGTTTGAACGCGGTTGATAGGCAGATCGATCTGTGTCTCCAAAGATCTTTCTTTCTTGAATCGCCCAAGATCCTCTGACACCCATCTCTACTAGGGCAGCACCACGACCTTCAACGCTCGTTTGTCGGATGCCGCTTTGATGGCTTCTGAGATCTCAGCCAGCTTGAACCTGTGGGTGATCAATCTCTCCGCTTCCAAGGTGCCTTCCGCTATCAACTCTCGGGCCCGCCTCGTCTCAAGGTGGGAACAGGAGTAGCTCGAGACAAGCTTCAGTTCCGAGAAGAAGAGCCTGCTGGGGTTGAGGGTGATCCTATCCTCGGGCTTGGGTGGAGCGAAGATGACAACCGTTCCTCCTCTACGGACGCACTCCATGGCGGACTCGATCGCTTGTGCGCTGCCCACAGTCACGACAGCCGCGTCGGCTCCCCTCCCGTGAGTTTCCCTGGCCACTGCCTCTGACAGTTTGTTAGTAGATGGGTCTATAACCAAGTCGGCGCCGAAACTCAGCGCTGTCCGAATCCTCTCAGGGATGATCTCGCTGACAATGACTCGGCCAATCCCAGTGACCCGTTTGCCGAGCTGGATGTAGGTGAGGCCTATGGATCCTGCTCCTATGACTAGGAGGGTGTCCTCGGGCCTCAAGTTGGTCTTCGCCATGCCCCGGACGCAGCATGCGGTAGGCTCAATGAGTGTAGCAGCTTCATAGGTCATCGAGGCGGGTATACACAACGTGTCGCCCTCGGCGTTCGCCCTTGGGACGCGAACATACTCCGCGAATCCTCCTGGATAGACGTGGGTTTTCCCAAAGCCCTCGCAGAGGGTGTAGTCTCCGTGCATGCAGTAGTGGCAGGCGAAGCAGGCAACGTGGTGGTGCACAAAGACTCTATCTCCAATTTTTAATTTCTCCACCCCCTCGCCAACCTGCTCCACGTCTCCCGCTATCTCGTGGCCCAGCACGAGCGGCGCCTTGGGGCTCTGGTACCAGTGCATCAGGTCTGTGCCACAGACGCCGCAGGCTCTCACCTTGACTAGGAGCTCCCCATAGCCTATCTGGGGTTTCGGGACATCCTCAACCCTGAGGTCGTTCTCGCCGTAGTAGAGCGCTGCCCTCATGCTTCTCGCCTCGGCCTGCCTGGAGTTATGGCTACTTTCACGGCTCTTCCCGAGGCTACCAAGTTCAAGGCCTCTTCAAGATCCTCCAGAGACTTGACGTGAGTGACGAGCGGCTCCGTTCGAATTGTGCCTGACGTGATCATCTTGAATGCTGTCTGTACTGTTCGAGGTGTGTGGTGGAAGGTTCCCTTGATAGTGATCTCGTCGTAGTGCAGCCTGCTCGCGTCAAGTGCGACCTTGGATCCAGGCGGAGGCCCGCCGAAGAGCACAGTCGTTCCGCCTCTCCTCGTCATGCTTACCGCCGCTTCCCAAGTGGAGGAAAGACCCACGGATTCGATTACGACATCGGCACCTCGACCCTCTGTCAGCTCCTTGGTTTGTGTCACCTGGTCTTCTTTTCCGGCGTTGATTATGCGCGTTGCACCCAGGGCTTGAGCCACTTGAAGCCTATCATCTGAAAGATCGGAGGCTATGATCTCTGTTGCACCCCTCTGCTTTGCGAGCTGCAGATGCAGCAGGCCTATCGGACCCGTTCCTACTAGTGCCACCATGTCTCCGAGCTGAATCTCTGCTGCTTCATTTCCCAGAACGACGCAAGCGAGAGGCTCGAGAAACGCGGCAGCCTGGGAGTTGACGCTGGGAGGAATCTCGTAGGTGTTGATCCTCGCGATGTGAGACGGCACCTTGATGTACTCCGCGAAGGCGCCCCAGTTGGCCCTCTCCATCACGTGGATACAGAGATTGGGTCTCCCCTTCTTGCAGAAAAAGCAGTCGTTGCAGGGCGCCGTGTTCGCAGCGACGACACGCATTCCTTCAGAGAACTTCTCTACGCGATCACCGACTTCAGCGACCGTGCCGGCGAACTCGTGGCCGAAGATCACCGGCGGCTCTATCAGGGGATGCCCCCTCTTGTACGTCTTTAGGTCGGTCCCACACGTAAGCGCTACGTCAACCTTTACCAAAATCTCTTCGTGCCCTGTCTGAGGGATGTCTACACACTGCAGCTGGAGGTCTCCAGGCTGACGAAGCACCATCGCCTTCATCTTGCCTTTCATGTGGATCGGTCTCTTGCCAGCTAGCTTTCACAGCTTTATATGTTCTAGACCTGTCTGGCACCTCAGAGGCTGGGCGAAGGCGGTGCTGGAGCCATGAGGAAAGGAAGACAGCATTCACGCGCAGCTGCGTTCAAGGGAGGTTAGCATGACATGTTTCCGCGGGTAGCCAAGAGGCCAGACCCTCTGAGCTATCTCTTCGCAGGCTTGTTCCTTCTGGTCGTAGGCCTGCTCCTACTGATGGCGCAGCTTGGCCGTATGAGTTGGAACGATCTTCCCGCATACCTTTCGCTTGGCCTTGGTGGAGTCTTTCTGCTCGATGCCTTGGTCAGAAGATCTTTCCCTCGCTTCCGAACCCGAATCATCGTTCATTCGGGAACCGGCTACATCCTTCTGAGCGTGGGCCTTGCCCTCTTCTTGGGGGCTGACAGGTTCTGGCCACTCCTCCTTGTCCTCCTCGGGGCCTTGGCCCTGGTCCACGCGGCTCTGAGGCTCAAGGTGAAAAAGCGGGAGAGCTAGAAAAGCCCCACAAATGATTCGATCAGCGCCCTGGCTAGACGATGACCATGGTGTGTCGCTACGGTGAGTGGAGTGTCTCTGCCGAATACCTTGAAGTATAAACCCGGAAGACGACATTCCACCAAGTCCTCGATGTTGTAGCGCGGGAAGAGGGGCGAAGACACCACAAGCTGCCCCCACTCCCCCCTCCTCAGTTCGTGGAGCATCTTCACTCCACTGCTGGTGATGACCTCGAAGAGGTACGTGTCATAGAAGGGGGTGATGAAGGGCTTGTGGTCGAGCTGTATGGCGAACATCCCCTCTGATGCGCCGTACATCTCGTACACCTCAACGGTCTCACCGAACATCTTCTTCAGAGGTTTTTCGTATGCCTCGTGGATCTGCGGCAATCCTGCACAAAACAAGACCTTCATCTTCCAGAGCTGCCGGGGTAGAACCCTCATTTTTCTTTTGAAGTAGAAGCCCAGCATGAATAGGCCGAAGGGTGAGCCTATAGCCATCGTGATGTCCTTGTCCTTGGTCATCCTATAGACCTGGTCCATGACGCGGCTCCACTCCCTAGTTGAGAGAGGTGCACCCATGGCGTCCATCTCCCCCACTGTTGGGGCAGGTCTTATGCCAAGGGGTTCGAAGAGAAGCTTGGCGAATATCCCAGAAATGTACCCTGCTGGAAGATCCTTGTCTCCAGCCCTCACCGAACCCATGATCGATGGAAAGTGCACATTGAGGTCGTAGCCGTCCATGAAGGAGAAGCCTCCGTGTGTTGCTGCGAAGTGAGCAAGCGTTCTGGCAGCCACCCGCTTCCGGTCGTCCATATCCGTCTGAGTTAGAGGGATTTGCTTCGGAGGACCTCTTGTCCCTGATGTTAGGGCGAAATAGAAGGGGTCCTCCGGAAGCAGAGCCTGGTAGCGGCCTTGTTGCACGAGCTGAAGGTAGGGCCTGAAACCATCGTAGGTCATCACCGGGAAGCATTCCCTGAACTCCTCCATCGTCTGGATCCGCTCTGAGCCGCGTCTTCTCCCGAGCTCTGTTCTGGAGTAGACCTGAAGGAGGCGGTGAAGCAAATCCTCCTGAGCCTCTCCTGGGCTCTCGACAGCTCGGTACCAAGGACCCAGAAGTTCACCGCTCATCTTCTCCAGGCTCAACAGAGTCACCCAGTTCGCCGTTCCCCTTAGACTCAAGGCATAAATAACTATGTGAAACACCCTGCAAATCCTGCGGAAACTTTTCTTCTCTTGGAACGAAAATGTTGACGAAGCTGCTAGTGCAGCCACCTTTGAGAGCAGACGTCTGCTGAGCGACTCTTTCTGTCATCCATGCGAACGGCTCTGAAGTCAAGATTATCGACTGCCAGCATCCGGCTTGCGCTGGGCTGACCTACACAGCACGGTCGACGGAGAGCAGCACGACGTTGCTGGAACCAGACCCTGAGTTGCGCGATCGATGTGACATCAAAGATCTTCCTGCGTGCTCGGGCGGTTTCATCAAAAAGCCTTATTAGCTGAAAAGAGCACCCGCCGGAAGATTGAGACCATGAGTCAGCTGCCACCGAGGAGGAGGGGAGGGCTCTGGAACGCCATCTGGGGAGGCGTGTTCCTCATAGGGCTGGGACTAGTTTTCTATGCAGTCACCTACCTCAAGCTCTCCTGGGAGAACGCCTGGCCTCTAATAATCATCCTCATCGGCATCCTCATCGTTGGAGGAGGCGTCAGCAGGTACTACTCGGGAGCACCTGAGGCAGGGGAGAAGGCAGACTAGTCAAAGGGATCGAAGAGACAAGCCCCGATCGACCGAGACGACCGTTTCACCGACGACACGACCGACCGATAAAGCAGTCAGGTCACTGCTTCTGTCTTGCTTCTTTCTTCCTGGGCTTGGTTTTGGGTTTCCGGGCTTTCTTCTCTGGAGGCTTCTTGCCGAGAGCCTCTTCCTCGGGTTTCTCCTTGACTGGGGCACGCTCCTTCACTGGTTCCGGAGGCCTCACTGCCTCGCGGACCCTCAGAACCCAGGCCTTGAGAGCTACAACGTTCTCCTCGCGTTTGGATCTCCTCCTCAGATCCAACCGGAGCGCGTGCGATCTAGCCTCAACAAGGGAGATGCCGGCCTCCGAGATCTCGCCTCTCGAGAATCCTCTCGCCGCTCGGAGCGCATGGGTTCTGTCTCCTCCCCTCTCAACCTTTGCTTCAGGCATCGGAGAGGCAGCCGCCTCGGGTTCAGAGCGCATAAAACTCGGGCGACAGGCTGGGGGATCGGATACTTAAGGTTGAGGTGGGTTTACCTCGGACTGTGAAGAACCCTGGTGAAGCCTAGCATCGCACCTACCATCGTTCCAATGATTACGATCGCAAGGACAATCAGGGCCTCCATGGAAAGCGGTTGTGAACTGGTCTGAGTTTCCTCTGTAGTGGATGTCATCATGGTGGTGGGGTGTTCAGTCAAGGTCACGCTGGTCCTGGTAGTTGTGGAGGTGGTTGTGCTCTCGCCCACCAGGAACTGGACGGGCTTGCTTACAGCGCCTGAATGTTCCTGATCCCCCCCGCAGCTCGCATTCACGACCCATCTCCCCGCCATGTCTGGTGCGACCCTATCTACAAAGGAGCCGTCCTCAGCGGTGTAGACGATCTCGAAGAAGCGGGACCCGTCGGGCCTCTCGTACCAAACCCTGACCTGCGTCCTATTCCTTGCCGGAGACACATACCCGGAGACGGTTACGTGCCGGTCTTTTGTGAGAAACATCGGATCTACAGAGATTGTTACCGATGAGGGGATGAGTACATTGAGCTCGATCGACGCCTCGTTGTTCGACTCGTCGATTTCTGCGAACCTCTCGCCGGGATCAACGTGAAGTACCAGATAGTTCCTGCCCAGACGCCCAGCTGTGTTCCAAGTTCCCTCCACCACCGCGGAAGACTTGGCCTCTATCCTGGGTAGAACACATCTCATAGTCACGGAACTCCCGTTTCCAACTACCCCTCGGTCTTCGGTCACGTACACGCTGACATTCTCGGCGTCGGCTCCGCCTCTATTATGAATGATTGCCCGGAAGATTATGCTCTCGCCCTCCCTCGGGCGGTCCTCGGAGACATGAAGATCGCTGGGCGAGATCTCTAAATCCGGGAGGTTGACATAGTTTGGCACAGACACATTCTTGGTGTCGATGTTGTTGTTCAAAGAGAACTCAAGCATCCTTTCCGAGGAGTTGAGAACACCATAGGCATAGGATAGGTGGGATTCATTGACCCCAAAGGCCGAGGTCAACAAGTTCCTCGCGAACCCGTTCTCATCGCCTCTGAAGCTTCTGCCAAAGACCACGTAGTAGTCTATGAGGGAATCGTCTCTGAGAAAGCTCTGCTTGAACTTCAGGGGCGTCCCGAAACGATAGCCTACCTTGTGTCCACCTATCATGCCCGCTATCACTTGAACCACAAGCGCCCTCTGGTCCACGTCGTAGAAGTTGCCCAGCAGAGTGTAGTTGAGTGGAGGAGAAGAATCGTTCATCGTCAGCGCCAAGGTTGATGACCGAAGTGTCATCTGCGACCAGTTCTCTCCGAGCAGCTCCAGCCGGAGTCCTGGCGAGGTGTAGTTGGTGATCCTGAACCGGTCGTAGCCTGGCACAGACGAGCGGTTCTGCAGGGAGAAGTAAGGAGGCGTCAAGCCTCCATGCGAAGCGTTGAGAACGTAGAACTCCGTGAAGGGAGCCCTGTGGCTGTACCAGATTCCGCTTAGGGCTTCGTAGTCGTAGTAGAGCCTAAGTCCGGGGTCCCGCACGACTCCCCAACCCGGGGTGCCGTCGAGATCAAATATTCTCGATGCCCTCAGCTCGATCACCAGGCTCTTGACGAGTATCCAATTCTCAGATGGGTGGTGAGGAAGTTGAGGGTTGTCACTGTGACCGACGTCCAGAACGAAGCCGAGAGGGATTCTAACTATCCTGGCGTCCTTGATCTCGGTGTTGTTGACCTGCAATTTGACCGTCTGTCCTGGGCTTGCTTTTAGTGTAAGGTAGCGACGCCATCCGAGCTCCACCTTCACCGCCCCACAGGGCTCCCCCTCCATTCCCGGCCCCAGGAGATCCCCGGGCCGCCAGTTCACAAAGGGATACCACTGCTCTGCGTACCTTGCACAACTTTCTAGGCCTGTTACAGCCTCTATCAGGGAGAAGGCGATTGTGAGGGCGGAGGCCTCCGGGTCTGCGATATACTCCTGACCTACCAGGGCAACCCTGGTCGGATGCATCGGCGAGGGCCCCAGATCTACGGTCGAGTTCAACCCGACCGTGTTTACCCATGCAACGAGCAACGCGCCCTCAATGGACTTCTGTGATTCGTATCGTTCTAGCGCGGGTGAAAGTTCGGCGGCTACGATTTTCGAGGCGTTCTCCTCCCCGAGACTGCTGGTTGAAACCTCTCTTGAAAGAAGAGCGAAATCCGTCGATACAGTCAGGGCTCCGTCGCTTATTGCCCTCACATAGCGGTCGAGAGAAGTGACGATCGGTTCTAGACCATCCATGTCCATATGGAGAGGCCCCGGGTTTCCGGCCTCCAGCTCCAGGAACGCAAGCCTCACTTCACCCTCCAATGGACGAAGGCCAGGCTCAAACTTGTCCAAAGGCGGTAGAGGGACGGATGCGGATGCGACCAGCTTTGGACCTGTAGAAACAGCGCTCGGGGACTCGCTGGAAGCGTGCAGAGTCAGCGCAACAGTCAGAAATAGCACAGCCGAAGCCAGTGCAAATGCCTCAACTCTGCTGGCAGCGATCAAGGTGGAGCGCCCCGGGGTATGAGACGACGGCACTTTTATTCATTCAGCTCTACAAAAACTGAGAATGGGTGCCAGGGACTAAAAAAGCTCAATCGGAGTCGGTGCAAGATCGATCAAGAGGAAGGCGCCTATTTGGGATGACATCGATCATCCATCCGAAACCCGATCGACCTTGCACGTCCGTCACGCGAACGGGGAGATGGCTCGCAAGTTCTTGACGGCTGCAGGGATCTTCTCCAAAACATTGTTGATGTCCTGGACAGTGTTCTCTCTTCCCAGCGTCAGAAGGAGTGCCCCCTCTGCTTCTCGGGGCGCGACACCCATGGCGAGAAGCACGTGCGAGGGCTCAAGGGTCTTGGAGGTGCAGGCTGAGCTCGTTGAGGCTTGTATGCCTTCTGCGTCAAGCATTAGGACAAGCGATTCACCCTCTATGAAGCTGAACCTTATGTTTGTGTTGTTGCAGAGCCTATTTCTTGGGTGACCGTTGAGGTACGCGTGATCGACGCTTCCGAGGATGCCCCCTATGAGCCTGTTTCGAAGTTTGCCAAGGTTCTCAACGTCTCTAGGCATCTCCGCCTGAGCAATCTCTGCCGCCTTTCCCATGCCAACCGCCCCCGCTACATTCTCCGTTCCAGAGCGCAGACCCCTCTCCTGTCCCCCGCCCTGCAGAATTGGCTGTATGGGCATTCCCTCCTTGACGTAGAGGGCGCCTACCCCGCTGGGCCCGTAGATGTCGTTGGACGAGAGGGAGAGAAGGCTGATGTTGTCTCTTCGGACATCGAGAGTCATCTTACCCTCGGCTGCCACTGCGTCAACGTGTAGCGGAACGTTCTCATCGCGGCAGATGCGGCCTATCTCCACGACGGGCTGAATTGTTCCGACCTCGTTGTTGGCATACTGAATGGAGACGAGGATAGTCTTCGGCGTGATTGCCTCCGCAATCTTGCTGGGCTGGATCATGGCGTATTGGTCGACCGGAACACGTGTGACTTTGAAACCAGCGTTTTCCAGGTGCTTGCAAGTATTGACCACCGCCATGTGCTCCACTTGGCTGGTGACGATGTGGTCGCCCTTCTCCCTGAGGAGTTGAGCCGTGCCGCTGAGCGCCAGGTTTATGCTCTCGGTTGCCCCTGACATGAAGACTATCTCTTCGCTCGCCTCAGCGTTTACGAGTTCTGCAACGTGGCTTCGGGCCTCATCAAGCGCTCTGCGAGCTTCTCGCCCAAGAGAGTGGATGGAGGACGGGTTCCCTATGCTGCTGAGTAGGTGGGGTTCCATCGCCTTGACAACTCTCGCATCTACGGGGCAAGCGGCCGCGTGATCCATGTAAACCCTTTGTGCCTCTTTCTTGTCCATCTAGCTCAGCTCATATCCATGCAACGATCGATGATCATGGATGAACGCACCGCACTGGCTTCATTGTTCTTCTTCCTCAAATGGCTTCTCCCGCTAGCCCTTCCTTACTATGAAGTGGAATACTCTTCCTTCCTTCCGAACCTCGAGCAACGGATTTCCTGTTCTTTTGGTCCACCGGTCGAAGTCGGCTTCCGCAGCCGGGTCGTCCGCCAGAACCTCGAGGACCTGCCCGGTTTTCATCAAGTCTATCTCCTGTGTGGCTCGGAAGATGGGCTCTGGACAGTAATAGCCCCTCAAATCGACGACCTTGTCCGGCTTAACGCTCATACATAATGGAAGAAGAGGATCAATCTATTAGGCTTGACCCAAACCACATCGCCTGGAAACGGATTTAAACGGACGTGAATTTGGGTGGGTTGAGTGAGAGCTTGTCTTGGAGCTGCGCCGTACGTCTCTGTGAGCGACAGGACTTGGAGAAAGTTGCGGAGATAGAGAGATCCTGCTTCGACGAGCCCTACGAATTCTCCACCTTCAGCTACCTCTTCAGCACCGATCCACAAGGGTTTCTCGTGGCCGAGTGTGAGGGAAGGGTTGTGGGGTACGCAATCGGCCAGCTCAGGTCCGGCAGAGGCCTCGTCATCTCGCTGGCGGTCGACCCTGCCCACAGGGGTGGAGGCGTGGGTGAGAGCCTCCTTAAGGAGTTGCTCGAGCACTTCCAGAGGAAGCACGTCAAGAGCGTGGAGCTCCAGGTCGACATCCACAACTCATACGCCATCAAGCTGTACGAGAAGATGGGCTTCCAAGTCAAGAAGACCATAAGGGAGTACTACTCATCAGGGAAAGACGCCTACCTCATGAGCAGGATCCTTGACCGGAGCTAAGCTTCTCGGCCCATCGCTTTCAAGGCTTCACGGACTGCAGATGGGTCCAAATAGAAAACGTGCGCTGAAGACGTTCGGTCTAGCCTTAAATATGCCTCAAAGATCTCAAGGCTCGCTCATCGTTTCTTTCACCCTGACCCGAGCGTGGATAGATAATGAGCATGTCTGCCCGGGAGGCATGATCGAATGTACGAGATCGTCTCCATGAAGGAGCTGGCTCCGAGAGTGAAGATGGTCGAGGTGAATGCTCCTGAAATCGCTGAGAAGGCTCAGCCAGGGCAGTTTATCGTTGTAAGGGTGGATGAGAAAGGGGAGAGGATTCCACTTACCATAGCCGACTATGATTCTGCGAGCGGAAATGTGGTGACCGTGTTCCAGGAGATCGGCGTCTCAACCCAAAAGCTGGGCAGAATGAAGCCGGGCGAGAGCATCAAGGACTTCGTTGGGCCACTGGGAATCCCATCTGAGATGGCTCAATTCGGAATGGTGACGATGGTTGGGGGCGGTGTAGGCGTACCCCCTCTCTATCCCCAGGCCAGGGCTTTGAGGAAGTTGGGCAACAAGGTGGTCACCATCATTGGCGCAAGAACGGCGGACCTCCTGGTCTTCCGAGAGCAGATGCGGTCTGTCAGCGACGAGCTACACGTCGCCACGGACGACGGCTCAATGGGGTTCAAAGGTTTCGTGACAGACCTGTTGAAGCTCCTGATAGAGAAGGGCCCCAAGCCTGATCGAGTCATCGCCGTAGGTCCAGCGATAATGATGAAGGCCGTGTCGAACGTCACCAGACCTTTCAAGATCAAGACTATCGTTAGCCTGAACTCGATCATGGTAGACGCGACCGGCATGTGCGGAGCATGCAGAGTGTCGGTAGGTGGGAGGACCAGGTTCACCTGCGTTCACGGGCCGGAGTTCGACGGACACCAGGTGGACTTCGAAGAGCTCATGGCGAGGCTGAGAACCTACGTGGAGCAGGAGAAATCTTCTCTCCGAAGGTACGAAGAGAGTTAGAGAGGTGATTAGGCCTGCCCAGAACCGGTGTGAAAGCTGAAAGGGAGCGGATGCCGAAGCAGAGCCCCGACGAAAGGATCCGCAACTTCAGTGAGGTTGCGTTGGGCTTCACCCAGGAGCAGGCTGTGGCGGAGGCGAGGAGATGCCTCAATTGCCCAAAGAGACCGTGCGCAGGTGGTTGCCCTGTTGGGATCGAGATACCGGAGTTCGTCAGCCTGATCGCCAAAGGGGACTTTGATGGAGCCATCGAGAAGATCAAGGAGAGAAACAGCTTGCCCGCAATCTGCGGGAGGGTCTGCCCCCAGGAGGAGCAGTGCGAGAGAGAGTGCCTCTGGGGGAAGAAGGGGCAATCCCTAGCCATAGGCGCGCTTGAGAGGTTCGTCGCAGACTACGAGAGGCAAAGGGGGGTGAAGCCTCCCCCAGGACCCAAGCCGACCAAGAGGAAGGTGGCTGTCATAGGATCAGGGCCCGCGGGGCTGACTGCAGCCGCTGAGTTGGCTAGGAAGGGACACACAGTCGTGATCTTTGAGGCTCTTCATTCACCCGGAGGGGTCTTGGCATACGGGATACCAGAGTTCAGGCTGCCCAAGGACATACTTCAGGCAGAGGTGGACTACGTCAAGAGCCTCGGCGTGGAGATACAGACCGACACGGTGGTCGGCAAGCTCTACAAGGTGAAAGAACTGCTGACAAAGGGTTTCGACGCGGTCTTCATAGCGACAGGAGCAGGTCTCCCCGACTTCATGAACATTCCAGGCGAGAACCTTAACGGCATCTACTCCGCGAACGAGTTCCTGATAAGGGCCAACCTGATGAGGGCCTATAGGTTCCCAGAATACGACACACCCATCAATGTCGGGAGAAGAGCGGTGGTCGTGGGGGGCGGCAACTCAGCCATGGATGCGGCTCGCTGCGCCCTAAGGCTCGGGGCTGACGAGGTCACG
>Ga0315310_10001503_pt1 | contig 14775 bp, 20 predicted proteins | sample TDP5_MG_FD_203630 | JGI IMG/M metagenome (GOLD analysis project Ga0315310, IMG submission 203630) | Freshwater sediment microbial communities from Lake Towuti, South Sulawesi, Indonesia - TDP5 | ecosystem: Environmental > Aquatic > Freshwater > Lake > Sediment | place: Indonesia: South Sulawesi... | reverse complement strand
GAAATAGTTGGAGTGAATCACAAATTATTTGATGAAATCTTTACCTCGCATGATTTAGGTGTGTGTAAGCCCAGCAGGAAGGCATTTCACGCCGTTCTAAAAAGGTTTGATGTTGAACCAAGGGAAGCAGTCTTTGTCAGCGATGCTTCTGATGAGCTGGAAGGGGCAAAAAGAATCGGTCTGGTTGCCATCGGGTTCAACAGTAACGGCGGGGACTTCAAAGTCAGGAAACTGGATGAAATCCAGAACATTCTCTCAAACCTTCGCTGGAAGAGAGATAGAAATTCTATGCACACACACTTTTCCAGCGTCTTGAACTAGATCTCGCACGTCAATGTTAGAGACAGTCAGTGAACATTCAACCAATCCTTAATGAAGGAGGTGATGTGCTTCCTCTTTTCTGGGTCATACTTGGCAGTTGTCTTGCCAAACAAGAAGGCATCATAAAAAAGATGATCTGCGTCTGGAAAGGTTTGAATTGACTTATCCTTTGCTGCCAAACTTTCAAGAAGTTGTTTGGCACCATCGCGGATGTAAAGCTCATCCTTTTCACCCACAAGTATCAGTGTAGGTTTCTCTACCTGCGATGCATTCTGAAATGCTTTATCGCTCATTCTCTTCACACCACCTAACCAGCGCCAACTGCGTTTTGTTGTGTACAGGTGGTCTTGAAGTATGATTTTTCCCTCTTCGCTCTCTTTAAGGTCTTGGGGCCAATTCTTGTAGGAATCATAAAGCGTCTTAGGCGCAAAGAGGAGCATAAAGGGGAATTTAATGCGGTCTCTCCGAGGCATCTTAGCGTTAAGATAGTTTATTGCTGGCGCTGCAAGTATTGTTCCGTCAAGAGAATCTGGATGATTTGCAGAATACCAAAGAGTGTACAGTACACCCAGGCTGTAGCCAAACATGTAGACTTTGTTTTTAGGATGCCTCTTGCGCAGGAAATCCACTACTTCGTCCACATCTTGCAGGTGCCTAGGGAAGTCACTGGTATCTCCTCTCGGTAGGGCTTCTTCTTTTGAGTTGGCGAAACCCCTGAGATCCAACGCATAAACTTCGATTCCATCTGAAGCTAAATCCTGTCCCATAATTCTGAAATCCTCGGAATGCCCGCCTATGCCATGAATACACACAACCGACTTTTTGCTTTCTCCAACAGCTTCCCAGCGCCTACAAAACAGGTCAAAACCATCCGTCATTCTAAAATGCTCTTGAATCTCTCTGACACGTGCAGCCAAGCCACCGCGCCCCACGTGTATTTGTCAACATGTTCGCCTTTAAATGTTGGTTGGATAGAAATTCTATGCAGAATTCTCGAACGATGGGTAACACGAACGCGCACAAGCAGCAAGGAAGCAGTCGTCCACTTCGTACATAGCACTTGTTGATGACACTAAGAGCGATTGGGCATCAACACGCACACCGCCACAGAAGCCTCATTCAACGTATAAGTAGTTGTGGCAAAGCACTACGCGGGTCAACAAAAACTTCACACAGCAACACGCGCACATTCAGAGCGTCGGTATTATTACGTTTTCTAAGCCGAAGTTAATGACACATAAACAGAAACCCGCTCTCCTCATCCCTACAATCAACATAGAAGAAGTTGTACAGTGCAGTCTTGCGTGTACAACTACAACTATCCAAGCACAGCCCGCAGCCACAACTATGCTGGATGATATTGTCACTATAGAAGAAGTAGAAACAAAACACTACCAGTTGACTTCTTCTTCTGAACAAAACTCAACCGACCGCACAAAAAACTACGGTATTATTAACGGTTCTAGCGCTGAGTTAATGACACGTGAAAAAAGAAGCCCGCCACGACATAGCACATGTTAGTGTTCCTAAGATAGGGTCATTACTAACACGCACACATTTTTCTTGAGCCGCCGCCATAATGGACGTCATCGTCACTAGGAACAGTTTGACGACGACGCCCACACAGCCCATGCCGCAAAACGGACTGTAACATAGGTAGAAGAAGGCTAAAGGGAAAAGCCGCCTTCTTCTTCCGAAATTCTCTTCCCCGCAGAGCCACCTCAACATACACAAAGGTCGCGCTTGGCAACATAAACCTAATCGATTCATCTATTCCTGATGGCCGAGAGAGCCCTCTCCGCCACAGACACAGCACTCAAAAAGTCATCTAACGTCGCAGTAAACGTCTCCAACCGAGTCTCACAAACCACCTTCGTCAACACCTTTCTCCCCTTCCTCTCAGTTATCACAGACAAACCCACTGGCACCCTAACATTGTCCGGAGAAACTGCCCTAGCCACTGCCTCAGCTTCCCTAGCCGTCCTATAGGAAAGAATGATATCAGCATGCACTTGCTGAAACTCCAAGACGCTGCTTAACGAGCTCGTCAACAAGCCTGATAAATGACTCAAGCTGCTTAACCGGAACCTGAGCGCCAGCGGCAATGTTGTGTCCGCCACCCTTCCCATCGTACTTCTCAGCTGCGACCCTCAGTATCTCTCCTAGGTTGAGTCCTCTGCCAACGACCGGTTCTATGGCTCTAGCCGAGATCTTCACTAAATCTTCCCTCTGAACCACTGAATAAGCAATGACAGGCTTCTCAGGCTTAGCCAGATTGGTGGAAAGAATCGACGAAACTGCCCCAATGACCTTGTCGTCGATCACACCGCCCCCACGCACAACATAAATGTTGCCTAACTCTTCAATCCGCTCAGTGTTGGGTTCCATAAGCCAATTCAGATACTTGGTCAGGGTTCGCCTATACTCTTCCAAAACGGCATTTGCCTCTTCCAGGGCTGAGCCTCTGTCACCCATGCACACTGCAACGCCCAGACTCGGCCTATCCATGCGTCCTGTGGCGTTGAGCAGAACCGAAAACTCTCTCGCATCGCGCAACGGCGTCCACGGCTCCTCATGCGTCAGTGTATAGACATTTCCCCGAATGCTCAGCGCCACATCGCTAGGCAAACCCTTGGAAATCAGATAGTCAACAAGCGCGTTGAACAGCTTCTTCTTCTCATCTTCAGACAGATCCCTCAACGCCCGCCACCTGTCTCCCGTCTTAGGCGTGATGCCCAACTTCATCAGAAGCGCCAGACTCTTGTCTTCCTCTCCGCTTATCCCAGAAATGAAAGGCGTGGTCGTGCGCGCCAAGGCTTCGTGAATCGAGCGTGTTTCTCTCCCAAAGAACATCAAGTCTGTCTCAACCGTCAAAGTGCCTGCGTTCATTGCATCTTCAACTATGATGGCATTTGGGCCTCCAAGTTTCCGATGCTCGTACTTATCCTGCAAATCGCCCAAAGCACCAATCACGGCGACGCATGCCAAATCAGCATTCGTGCTGTCTAAGGCTTTGGCCGCGAAGTAAGCCGCACCAGCCCCGCTTAGATCCCTAGAACCGTCGATTCCAAACAGATGAGGGTTCACCTGGACAAAAGCAGGATCAGCCTCACCTACAGGCTGGTGATGGTCAAGTATCACCAATTCACGATGAGCTAACTTGGAGTTTAAAACCTCAAGGTCGCCGCTACCGAAGTCGGTGAAGATCATCAATGAAGGCTTGTCAACCAGAAGTGTATCTATTATCTTGTCATCAAGCCATTTTTGAATCCTGATGCGAAAGGCGGCATCCTGTCTGGCCAATGCTTTTCCAACAATTCCGGCAGCCGCTAGGCCGTCAGCGTCTAAATGCGAAACAACATGAATGAAGCCGGCGTTTTCAACGTGTTTCTCGATTACATTGGCTGCTTCATTTGCCTTCTCTAAAAAAGCATTTAACTGGGCTTTATTTTCCGTGGCGTGCAGACTCCTGAGCAAAACTAGATGAGGCTAGCAGCCTTAGCCTCATATTTCCAGTCAGGGGGTAAAACGCCCTCCCGCTTGTAGTATTTGGCAAGCTTGTGAATCTTGGCCTCAATAAGCTCAAGCGACCTCTTATTGTAGGAGTCCTTTCGGTTCTTCTCAAGGTGGACACGCAAGCCTGAAGCCCTTTTCAACAAAACATCCAAGTCTTCGGGAACGGCAGAGGCAAAACCAGCTTTCTTCATCATCTCTGTGATGGTTTGTCCGGCGACCGGTTTCGCCAATGGCACACCATACTGATCTCGAAGAATGACGCCTATCTTACTAGCAGTCTGACCCTCTCGGGCAAGCTTGGCCACGATAGACTCGACCTCCTCAGGCGTGTATTTCGCCCAACCGGGCGGTCTTTTGCCAACTGGTCGAATTGAATGAGACCTACCCTTCTCAGTTTTTGGCACACGTTGTCCTCCAAGGACTCTAAAACAGCGAATGGCTCGACATATTTAAAACTTCTCTCAAACAACTCTGGAGGCTCAGTTTCTGTAATAATTCATTAGTCAGCCTGACGTTGCTGAAACTGAACTTCGCCGCTTGGTCAACGACATTAGACGGAACTTGGATTCCTCGTAATGATGCTCTCATGTGCAATCGCAGTCGTGTTCTCTGTTAGATGCCAACCCAAACTGGTAGCCTAGGACAGAACCTAGCTAATCTCCTACTTTTCTTCTGTGTTCCTTACTTGATATGCAGTGCATACCATGTGGCGAATCTTCGAAGTGCCTGCGCCCTATGTGAATACCTGTTCTTCTCCTCAAGGGTCATCTCTGCAAATGTCTTGCCCATTCCGGCTCTTGGTATAAATATGGGGTCGAACCCGAAGCCTTGGTTTCCCTGCTCTTCACGAGTGATCCAACCGTCAACTTTGCCTCTGAAACATTTGACTCTGAAGTGTTTGTTCGGGTCACAGAATGCGACTGCTGAGTGAAAGTAGGCGTCGCGTCTGCGGATGTTTTCCATCAGTTTTAGCACTCCCGTGGTGTCGAGGGTGCGGTAGACGTAGGATGAGTAAGGTCCTGGAAAGCCCTTTAATGGTTTTATGAAGAGGCCTGCGTCTTCAACGAACACTGGCAGGTTTGATTTTCGAGCGGCTTCTAAAGCGCTGGTTTTGGCTATTGTCTCTATGTTGTCGGCTTGGATTTCGGTGGTTTCAAGGTTGAGCATGGCTGTGGCGAGGTTTGATTTGGACAGTATGTTGCGAGCTTCTTGATATTTGTGAACGTTGCCTGTTGCGAAGAATGCTACCCTACCTTTCTTCAACGTATCGACCTCTGCGTTCTATCTCTCGTATTTTGTGAAACATTCTCTCTGCGGCTTCCTTGCCCATCTGCTGAGTGTATCCAGCCATGATCGCATCGAAGCATTCTTTGGCATACTTGTAATGTGTGCTCTGAAGGGCTCGCTTCATAAGGTGTAGATCTACTCCTCTGATTTCAAGTTCTTGAGACTGTTCGCCTAGTCCGAAGTCTACGAGGAAAACTCTGCCGCTGGCGGAGAGGATCATGTTTGATGTGGTTAGATCTCCATGGATGATTTCGTGCTTGTGAAGTCGTCCAATTAATGTGCCTATGTGGCGGCAAAGGGCAAGTCTATCTGCTTCACTGATGTCGCTAAGTATCTGCTTGACCTGCCTGCCTTCAACGTATTCCATGATGATGTTTGTGTCCGACATGTCGACAAGGTAGATTGTAGGTGTTGGAACTCCTGCCTCTTTGGCTCTGTGAATCAGTTGCGGCTCATGTAGCGTCCTCTGAGTTCTTATGGCCTCGTCCAGTTCACGCAGCCTGTATGTCTTTGGCATTCGGCGTTTCATGATGACTTTGCGACCTTGCCACTCTTCTAGGTAAAGGTTGGCTTCCGCGCCCTTTTTGATTAGCATCTGCTGCTTTAGCCTCCTGTGACCCAGGGAACTTGGACCTCGTCGAGTCGCCACTTGAGTTTGACCATGCTCTGGCCTATCTGAGTCGTGATGCCGTGTCTGAATGCGAGTTGGCCTGTCCACGCTATCATGGCGCCGTTGTCTATAGCGAATTGTGTGGGAACCTTTGAGAATTTTGCGCCGTGTTCTTCCGCAATGTTCTTTATCATTGTCTGGAGTCTTTTGTTTGCGCCCACGCCCCCTGTTAATACAACTTCTCTCTTTTCGGTATGTGCTAGTGCTCTCTCGGTTACTTCGGTGAGCATGGAGAAGGCTACCTCCTGCAGGCTGAAGCAGACATCCTCGAGGCGGTGCCTTCCCTGTCGGAGCAGCTCTGTGGCAGCCGTCAGCAAACCGCTGTAGGATAAGTCCATGCCCCTAATGCTGAATGGAAGCGGAATGAAGGTCGTGCCTTGACTTGCCAGTTCTTCAACCATAGCTCCGAAGGGCATGTCTGGTTTTTGCCTAAGACCAGCTTCGCGGGCAAAAACGTCTAAGCAGTTGCCAACCGGGATGTCAAGAGTTTCGCCGAAGACTCGGTATCGTCCAGCGTCAAAGGCCGCTACTATCGTGTTTCCTCCCGAAACGTACAGTGTAACTGGGTCCTTGGCGTGGGTTATGAGTTTGCCTATTTCTATGTGTGCTATGCTGTGGTTGACGCCGATGAGCGGCACTTGCAAGTATGAGGCTAGCGCGCGGGCGGCCGTGGCTCCTGTCCGTAGGCATGGCCCTAGTCCTGGTCCTTGGGAGAAGGCTATGGCGACTAGGTCTTCAGCGTGTATTTTTGCCATTTTGAGGGCTTCTGTTATGACCTTGCCCGCGACTTCGGCGTGGTGTCTGGCGGCTTCTCTCGGGTGGATTCCTCCTTGTTCTGGCATGTAGGTGCTGATTATGTTGGCAAGGACTTTTCCATCATTTGAGACTATGCCTACGCTGAAGTCGTCCGCACTGCTCTCAATACCTAAAATGTAGTTGTTCTCGGTGTTGACGGTTTTGCCCTGTATGTGTTTAGTATTTCGGTTGCTCTTCTTGTTTTCTCTGGGTGTGTTAGGTGTGGCTGGACTAGGTGGCAGATTCTGACGGCTCTTGCTGAGGCTGCGTGTGTCTCGTAGTCTAGTTCGTGGCGTTTGGTTCTGATGTCCCATGCGTATCTGATTGTTACTATGGTGTGCCACATATTTGCGATTTCCTCTGTTAGCTCATAGGTGCGGGTCTTTATGGTTATTCTAGGTCGGTAGTATTCCCATCTGTATAGCCAGCGGTCTGTCTTCCTGAGCTTGTCGGATACGAAGGGCTGTCGAACTGCTATGTGCCCTTCGAAGTCAATCGCCTTTGCTGTTCCCCAAGGCTGCGCTTCGACTTGTGGCAGTCTCGGCATTCTGTATGCGAAGTTTGGCAGTGTTATCCATTCTTCTGCTTGTCTTGTCTCTGTTATTGCATGTCGCTGTTGCACAGCCATCCTTATGATTGCCTCGGGAACGCCCCAGTTTCTCCACTTGGCAAGGGTTTCAGTTTTAACAGCTTGAACGTGCGGCAGAGCTAAGGCATGAGGCTCTTCTTCGTCTTCTAGGTGTGGGTTAGACATGTGACCTGTCTCTTGTTTATGCCAGTTTCCTCATTGTGCCTGTGTAGTCTTTAATCCAGAATGTGTTGTCATCTGTGTTTCTTACGATGCCTCCGACTGACCAGTCTGTTGCTGTTGGCGTTCCGCCTATTCCGTATGCTCCCTGTCCTAGTCCTTCTATCCTAGTCTTTGAGCCATTGTCTAAGACTTCGCCTGTCCCTAAGCCTATATAGGTGTTTAATCCTACTCTTGTTCTGTCTGAGCCTGCGTCTAGTGCTACTCCGTATCTTGTCCACGCTGTTGCGTCACTTGTGCCTCTTATTGTGTTTGCTACAACAGTGCAGTCATCCACACCGAATATATGAATTGCGTCATAATTGTTGGCTGCTTTCTTTCCGTTGTATCTTAGGCTATTTCCCATGACTATAACGCCATTTGAGCCAATACCAAGTCCATGTTCTCCATTGTCCTGCAATTCACAGCCGATTATTCTTGCGTTTGCGCTCGTTATACCAGCACCAAAAGTGCCGTTGGCACTAAATTTACAATGTCGTATCATAGTGGTAGTTCCGCCATTTTGATAGAAACCCCTCAAATCATTCATCTCGCAAATAAGCGAGACAAAATGTGCACCCATACCTCTCGTTGTATAGACACCATGCTCTTTGAAGTATTCAAAAGCTACACGTCTAACGTCAAAGTCTCTGAAGTCACTGTCCCCTGTTGGGTTTATTTCTAAACCACTGCCCTTACTCTGGTTGCCTTTGTCTCCTAAGCATTTGATGTCGTAGAGACCAAAGCAGTATTCGTAGCTGTTGTTTTCAACCCATTTGAACATACTGTCATTGACATTTGGTGCAAGTTTTAGTGTTGTTGCTCTAAGTCCTAACCCAACTATGTGTAAGCTGCCATGAATTATTATTGAACTCTCTATCATCATTGGGTCATTTGAATCTGCTCTAGGTAACCAGACTCTTCCACAATGGTCACTATCCATTCCAGATGGCAAGTCATCTATTGCGTCTTGTATGTGGTCTCCCGTAGGCATCCAGCTTCTACCGTTACTGTTGAAGATTCTGCGGCTGGGGTAAGAAGGAGCGCCGTAGAGTCTCGGCATTCACTGTTCCTCTACGTCTACCTCTAGCCTCACGTTCTGTGTGCCGCTTTCGGCTATGAGCCAAAATGCGCCTGTGGCTGTGTCGTTGTCGTATGGGACTTGAGGCGCAATGGGTATGCCGTCGCCGAACTTCTGGTGCGGGCTGCTGAGAAGCTCTATGGTCGCATCTCCCTTGTTCACAAGCAAGAAGCTCTTTCGCTTGCAGTCTGCGTCTAGTATCTGAGTGGGCTTGTCGCTTTTGACCTCGAAAGCTCCGATTTTAGGCTTGACTAACTTGCTCACTTTTTATCACCCAAACATTCACTAGCCAATTGATGACAGCGGTCTAGTATGAAGAACACTTCACGGATTGTGCCGTTCTCTTCTCTGAACCCAACTTTCCAGCCCTGTCGCTCGATGTTTCGCACGCATGTAGGACATACAGCGTAGTGGCAGATGTCTTCAATGGTGGGGTCTGGAGTGAAACCGTCGCTACGTAGATGAGACAACAGGCGGTTGTAGAGAGACAACGCAACGGAACGCCAAAACGTCATTCGCCTAGACAGTTTCTTGACTCTCCTGCATGAGCCGTCTCAACAGTTTCCTTTTTTCATGTATTGTAACCTCTGTGCAGCGATAGGTCTCTGCGAGTTCATGTTGCGTGATGGTGTCCCAGCCTTTTTCCCTAGCTATAATGTAAATCATCGCCGCTTTCAATCCCGAAGGTCTCAAGCCCTGCAGTATCAGAGCCTTGAACCCTAAGCTGCTTTTTAAGTCGCTAAGTCTCTTCTCGGCTTCAAGTTCGAGTTCAGCAAACTCCAACTATGTCACTTAACCATGCTTTCCTTTAGCTTCTTGGTATTTTCTCCATGTTTCGTTCACATAGAGCCAATCGTCAAGCCACTGTCTGATTGTTGCGGGGTCTGCGTTGTGTTCTGTAACGATGTCTTCGGGTGGCTTGTCTTGCTTAAACATCGTGAAGACGTCGGATGCCGAAATCGTGGACGTCTTTTCATTGAGTCTTTTCGAAACCTTCAGTATCGTTCTCTTGGAAACATGCAGAGTCTTGGCTATAACGTTCCATCGCTCGCCCTTTCGAAGCATCTTCTCTATTTCGACTTCTACAGCAGTTTTCACAGACAGCGACACTTCACTTGGATTGTTTCCCAGTTTCTTCTGGTTTCACGTAGCCTGTCACAGAGACAGCCCTTTCCTCTCCGTCTCTTTCTTCTCAGTCTTCCTCGTCCATCCTCTAGCCAGCAGCAGCTTCTCAAACTTCGGGAAGCACTCAGGGCAACTCAAGTAGTCTCGGACAGTCTTGTGGATTGTCGTTTTTTGACGTTCGGCTGTCGGCAACTCCTTAATCAGCCTCTCGTCTAGCACATGTTTAACGAAAGCTTCCACGTCATCTGTCGTGAAGCTGCAACCCTCTTTGCTGCAGCGATACGTTGGCATCCTGTTAGTGTCTGCTCTCTGTGTCAAATGTTCAACCCGCTATCACGTTTAGGCTCTGGCTTCTCCCAACCCATGTCTGCCAGCACTCGCTCGAATTTAGGCGCACATTCAGGGCAGTCCAAGAACTCGGCTGTGCTTTGGTGTCGTCTCTTAGGCTCTTCGCTCAAACCAAACTCCCCCTCCGCTGGAGACGCTGATGACAGGCTCTTTAGCCTCTCGTCAACCGTGTGCTCTATGAAAGAGGCTAGGTCGCTTGTAGTGTAGCCGCACCCCTTTTCGCCACAGCGGTAGTGCCTCACTCCGACCTCTCTAGGCTCTTCGAGCAGTCTTTTCAGGTCATGCAGCGCATCTCTCACTGACTTCGTGAAGTCCTCAAACTCAACTCTGGAAACTGGTTTTTCTCTTTCCACGTTTTCTTATGCCTCCTTATATTTTGTGTATCCGCACTTAGGACAGCGCTCGATTTTGGGAGCGCCTTCAAGTGGCTCGCCACACCTTGCACACACATACCGTGCGGCACAGGGAAGTTCCGCTAATGGTTCACGGCTCTGCTGATGCTCGGCTGCTCCCGTCTTTTCCTTGACGATTGCACGCATTCTCGCCAGCAGCGCCGTGCCTCGCAGTTTCTCCAAAGCCGTCTCATGCCTCGCCATGTACTCAAGCATCTCGACGCACTGCTCATACAGCCTCTTAACCTCAGCGAAATCTGCGCCAGTCTCGTCTGCTATGTCTTGAGGAGTCATCTCTTCTACAACCATGTCGAGAACGTCAAAGGGTGCGGGTGAAAGCATGTCCTTAGCCACTCTTGAAATGTCCCTGAACGAAACCCTCAACTCGCTGGCTATTTGCTTGTAACCCTTCCCTCCCTCAATCGCCTGCTGTATCAGCGCCAGCTTTTCGTGCTGCAAGGCTGCTTTACCACTGGCTACCATCTATTTTACCACAAGCCATTAACGGTTTACGTGTACATGTATGAAATGGACAGGAAGAAGCACACTAGCTCTCGTTAAGCACTTGTGGAAGGGAGCATAGCTATTTAAGAAAGATGCGAATATACAACATTTGGCTGAGGATATGTGGCGAAAGAGAGCCGCGCTTGCGTTCCTCGTCATCCTAGTTTCCTACGCTATCTTTGTTGCGTGGACGGTTCACGAACATCAACTTTACGTCAAAGCATACAGAGAAGAGGTTGAAAGAGAATACGGTGTCGATGCGGCTCGCTGGCTTGACCATGAACCTTACTTCGAACGAGGTTACGGACAGGCTGCTATCGGCTTGGGTCTTGCAATCTTCTTTGTCGGGTTCGCTTTAGCCGTTCATGCCACTCCAGTCAAGAAAAGCAAGGTAGCGTCATTACTGCTGTTGGTGCTTCTGATTGGTGTCCTAGGGTGTGCGGACGTGACTGTGAAAGCGCTGGAAGTTGAGCCGCAAGCTTCCGAGCCTCTCACTGTAAACTTGTTAATGTATTATGACGAAGAGTGGCTTTCTCGCACGAATGGGAAAGACCACATAAACTGGATGGTTGAACAACTCAGTAAGCAATACCCAATAATCGACAGCATATATGAGAAATTCAGAGCCAACTGGGATATTAGTTCGTTCTCCTTAATACACGTGGCTGGCAAGAGGGACTATATTACAATACTTGGTCAAGCAATAACTCACTGAACACCAGATACGACCTGCTCCAAGACGCCATAAGAACTCACGGCGGCGTTTGGGACGCTGACAACCATTACTACTACTTGCCACAGTACCCTTATTGGAAAGACGGCAAATGGTATCTTACAGACTTGACCATCTTTGGAACAAACCAAGAGCTAGATGGTGCGGGGTACTCTCGACCAGAATGGAATGCCCTGATTATAAGAGACGACGACATGACACAGGGAACGCTCATGCACGAACTCAGTCATCAATGGTGGCTTGGACACTGCGCTAACTGGTGCTGCATGAACGAAGACCTTGCATTCTGGGTCTTCGAATGGTGTGGCAACTGCATAAGCACTCTCAGCCAAAACAGAGAGGAATTTGGCTACAAGGACTGGATAACTCTTGGTATAAGCCAATACTGCGGCGAAGAAGACCCGCTAGCAGTCGGCACAACATACCCCCCGACTGGCTACTACCAAAAGCCAAGGCAATCCACTATGACTATCCAAGCCTACGCGATTATGGAAGGAATGGCGTTTGAGAAATGGCGCTGCCACAGCGACAGCGTCTACATCGACTACTTCGACAACCCCATGACATTCAGTCACTCACCCTTGGTGCATCCACGCATACTTCACAGGAACATACACCATAACAATAACACACCCAAGGTCAGCCATCGGCAACAGGTACGGCTGCCACAAAGAATGAACACCCGCTGTGGATTCGATGCCGAGTATGTATGATCTGTCCTTGGTCTTTTTGTATGATGACACGGCATTGCAACTCCATATGTGCATACGTGTTGAACACGTAGATTTTTATTCTAAATCTGCGTACATATATATGAAGACTAAGACCCTGATGTAGGATTCGATTATCATATGCCTAAACGTGATGACTTGGAATACAAGGCGTTGCATTTCATATCAAACACGCGGAGTCAAGGCGTGCTCCAGTCTGATCTGTGGCGGAAATTGGGCGCGAGCAGCCGAGAGGGTTCTCGCATAGCTTTAAAACTGGAGAATAAAGGTTTGATCAAGCGTGATCGGGAGTTGCGTGCTGGTCGTTGGACGTATAGGTTGTTTCCGAAGCGGCAGCCTCCTTCAATCAATTCTGTGGCCGAGTGTCCGTGTCTTATGTGTGCTAATGATCCGCGTTGTGGCGCTTATGGTTCTGTTTCGCCTAATGCCTGTGTTCGCCTAACTGATTGGATTCAGATTTTGACGAAGGAAGAGATGGTTCCTTCTGGTGACAGTTAGTTTTGCCTAAGGCTTGGCTGAGGGCGCGCCAAAGAGATTATTACTATCGTAGGGCTAAGGAGGAACGGCTTCGTTCTCGTGCAGCGTACAAGCTTCTTGAAGTTGTTGATAGATACAGGTTCATCAAGCCTGGTGATGTTGTAGTTGATTTGGGCGCGGCTCCGGGCGGTTGGATGCAGGCGGCTCTAAAGGTTGTTGGTGAAAGCGGTTTTGTTCTAGGTGTGGATGTTAAAGAGGTTGAGCCTTTTGAAGCGGAGAACGCAAAGTCTATTGTTGGCGACGTTACCGATCCTGCCATAATGGAGGCTATTCAGGGTCTCTTGCCTCGCGCTGCTGATACAGTGGTTTCAGATGTTTCACCGAATATCTCCGGAGTGTGGGAGGTTGACCACGCCCGGCAGATGGATTTGGCTCATCGCTCTTTGCTGATTGCGAACAGTCTTTTGAAGATTGGTGGAAACTTTCTTGTGAAGGTTTTTCAAGGCGATCTGCTGGACGGGTTCATGTTTGAGATGCGGCCGTGTTTTCATTACGTGCGATTCATTAAGCCGAGCGCTAGTCGTAAGAGGGGCAGTGAACTGTTTGTTTTGGGAATGGGCAAACTCTGATGGATTTGACCAATATAGGAGGGTTATCTGATGTTTTTGAACAAGTTAAGAATTGCAATGCTCTTATGTGCGGCTTGGGGTCTTTTGGCCTATGCGACATATGATCAAATTGTAGCTCAACTTCCGCTCCCTGTTGCGCCCTTTCTAGCTTTTACGGCGCTTCTTCCTGGTTTCATTGGTCACGTTGTTGTGGCGAGCGTTTTTCGTTCTCAGACCGCTTATGGGCCCTTCCTGATATCCAGTTATGTTCCTAACCCTTACACTGAAAGCTTAGGTGCCATTATCTCTGTGCTCATTGGACTGGCGCTTGCTTACGTTTTCTGGCGAATGTATCAGTTCAGTAGCATGTCCTAGCAAGGACGGTCAAGCAGCGGTTACAGCGGCAGCTCAGCTGCTGTTAGGCTTTTCTCTTTCATCCTTTCAGCAGTATAGTTGCCGAGTTCTATGAATTGTTCAGTTGTCAAGACATTGCGTGCTCGAGCGAGAATTTCTAGGCAGATGTCTTTGAAAACCATGTCGGCGCATCTTGTCTTGGCGTCGTCGATTAGTTCCTTACAGGCCATAAAAAGTACTTCGTTCACGTTGCTCTGGGCTCCCTTTTCTTTTTTGTGTTAACGAAGTTTCTTGTTCGTTCTGGAGGCTAATAGTTTGCGATATTGCAATATTGATTTGCAGTAAGCCGTTTTGCTATGGTCAGTGTACAAGTTCGTGGTGGTTTTATATTCGTGGCCGATGCGGTCCTAAGTTCTGGCTGCGCAGAATTATGCTCTAGAGCTTAATTCACTCTGCTCTTCCTTGGTTTCGATGTATCACGTGTCTGGGCTCGGTGGGGCTTCGGTCTTGGTGTGTGAAAGTCATATATGAGTAGTGTTTGGAATAGTTGAGCGGGAGAAGGCGGATGCTATGAAGTCTAACGTTGTTACTCGAACAATGCTCGACCATAGGTCAATCAGAAAGTACTCGGACAAAGTACCTTCTGATGAGGTTTTGGAGACCATTGTTAGGGCGGGTCAGCAGGCGCCTTTCGCTTATCAGGGCTACAGTGTCTTATTGTCGAGGAATAGGAGACGGAATCCTTGGCATGCTCCGCTTTTGTTCACGGTCTGTGTTGACTATCATAAGTTTGGCCTGATTATGAAGCAGCGGGGGTGGAAGCCTGTGACAAATGATCTTGCGATGTTGATGTTTGGGATTCAGGACGCGGCTTACATGGCGGAGAACATGGTTGTGGCTGGGAGAAGCCTTGGTCTGGGCAGCTGTTTCCTCGGCAACGCAATGTACCGTGCTGACAAAATCGCTGAGGAATATGATTTGCCCGAGAAAGTCTTTCCTTTGGTGCAGTTGGCTATGGGTTATCCTGCCGAGGATCCGCCGCCTCG
>Ga0315310_10001502_pt1 | contig 14776 bp, 13 predicted proteins | sample TDP5_MG_FD_203630 | JGI IMG/M metagenome (GOLD analysis project Ga0315310, IMG submission 203630) | Freshwater sediment microbial communities from Lake Towuti, South Sulawesi, Indonesia - TDP5 | ecosystem: Environmental > Aquatic > Freshwater > Lake > Sediment | place: Indonesia: South Sulawesi... | reverse complement strand
AACCGACTTGAGCCCAGGCATCATTTTGTCTCAGAGACTGATACCGAGGTGATCCCTCATCTCATTGAGGACTATATGGAGGCTGGAACTTCCCTGGAACAAGCTGTTTTGCAAACCATATCACAGCTTCAGGGTTCTTATGCTTTGCTTGCTATCTCAGCCAAGGAATCGGGGAAGATAGTGGCTAGCCGCAAGGATAGCCCGCTGGTGGTTGGAGTGGATGAGAGAAGGAAGTTTGTTGCCAGCGATGCCCTCGCTTTCCTCGAACAGACCAATCGGGTTGCCTTTATAGAAGACGGCGAAACGGTAGTGTTGAGCAGAGACATTGCTTTCCTCGATAAGGAGGGGAAGCCAATCGAAAAGAAGTTCACTCAGGTCGACTGGAAGTGGGATGAAGCCACCAAGCAAGGTTACGATTTCTTTATGATGAAAGAGATAATGGAAGAGCCTCAGGCGATACGCCGTGCCCTGATGCAGGATAAGAAGCTAATTGTGGAAATGGCAATGGACATTCTGAGGGCAAGGCAGGTGGTAATCACCGCTTGTGGTACCTCTAGATACGCTGCCCTTATCGGTAGGTACCTCTTCTCCAAGCTCGCCGGCAAATTCTGCGATGTTATCATGGCTTCTGAATTCCAGTACTTCTCCGATTCCATTGATAAGAATACATCGGTGATAGCTGTCTCCCAAAGTGGTGAGACAGCTGATGTTATTGAGGGGGTGAAGAGAGCTAAGGAAAATGAGGCTACTATCTTTTCTTTGGTCAATATGGTGGGCTCTTCTTTGGCTAGAATGAGCCATCGGGTTATCTACCTCAATTGCGGTCCGGAGATATGTGTAGCTGCTACTAAGTCCTTCGTCAGCCAGCTAGCTATCCTTTACCTGCTAGCCTTCACCATGGCTAATAGGTTGGAGGAGGGCGTGGAGAAGTTGAAGGCTGTCTGTAACAAGATTGAGGAAAGCTTCAGCAAGAATGGCGAAAAACTAAAGGAATTAGCGCAGCGGACCAAAAAGAAGGATGATTTCTATTACATAGCCAGGGGGATTAACTTTGCTATTGCCGCTGAGGGAGCTCTCAAGCTGAAAGAGCTCTCCTATATCCACGCTGAAGGCATGCCGGCGGGTGAGTTAAAACACGGCACACTAGCCTTGATTGAGGAAGGGACACCAGTAGTAGTCATCTGTCCCAGGGATTACACCTTCCAGGAAACCTTAGCCAATGCTGCCGAAACCAAGTCGCGGGGGGCATTTGTCATTGGGATCTCAGATGAGAGAAGTCCAATCTTTGATGAGTGGATTAAGATTCCCCAGGTGGAAGAAATCTTTTATCCCTTGGTGACTATTGTGCCTCTTCAGCTTTTAGCCTATCATCTGGCAGTAGCTCGGGGCAAAGACCCTGATAGGCCTCGCAATCTGGCCAAGTCAGTTACTGTCAAATAACGAATTAAATAAGGCTGATTAACCGTCACCCTGACCTTGAGTAGTAATGGAAGGGGAAGGGCCTCTAGATTCCTCCGATAAATTGGCAGAATGATAAAAGGGTATCTGTGGAACTACAGCTACTGGTAATTTGATAGGTCATCGGTTGACTACCGAAAGCGCCTGCCCTTATAATTGCCAGAGAAAGGAGGACAGCTTCCTCCTTTTCTTAAACAATTAAGGAGGTAGAGTTTAGATGAAATCTAGAGTTATTATAGCAGTGGTATTATTGTTAGCCTTACTTAGTGCCAGTGCAGGCTGTGCCAGGAGTGGCAAAGGCTTGGTAGATATAATGAAAAAAGTGCCTGTAGACTCGACCTCTTTTAATTATTGGGCTGTTGAAAGGTTTGATGATGAGGAGTTATGGGATATATATGAAAAATTTAGAGAAAGCCTCGAGGCTATCCAGCTAAAAGACATAGGAGTAGTACTTTCTAGTGTAAAGCATGCTGCCAAAGCCTCAGGTTTCGACGGATCATTAACAGTACTTAGCGGTGACTTCGCTATCGAAAATATTGAGAAGGGGTTAGAAGACAAAGGTTACCAAAAGACCACGCACCAAGAAACAGGGATATGGACTCCCCAAGATGAGCAAGGGTATAAGTCAGTGGCTCTGCAGAAGGGCACCATTCTAATTGGTGATATGGAGAATTTAAAGATTTGCATCGATACGATGGTTAAAGAAGAGGAATACTCCCTGTATGAGGACCCAGATATTAAGTTGGTAACAGATAAGTTGGTAACAGGTAAGTTGCTTGAAGGTATAGTAGTAAATATTAATAAGGCTGATTCTGAGGAAAAGTATGCCGATCTTATTGCCTATGGAAAATCCTATGAGAAGGAGGATGAAAGTAGGTTGAAGTTGACAGCCATCTATATGTTCCAAGACGGTTATGCTGCTGGCCAAGCTCAGGATGGAATTAAAGGCTATCTGGGAACTAAGGAACTCGCTGAAATTAAAGTGGAGCGAGAGGGGAACTTTATTCGAGCAACAGGGCTAATATATATCACTGACTTTGTGGAGGCTTTAGCATTTTGATCAGCGATAAGCGGGAGTAACTCAGTTGGTAGAGTCCCTGCCTTCCAAGCAGGTTGTCGCCGGTTCGAGTCCGGTCTCCCGCTCCACAAAGTCGAGCGACTGCGAATTCTTGTTAGGTAACTGTTTTCCTTTATTTCGTCAAATGCTTTGCTTTAATCCCTTTAACGTTCTAAACATTTCATACCAGTGCAAATATATGCTAATAATGGCTGTCCTCTTCCTTGGGAGAGGACAGTAGCTTAAGGGTGTTTAATTATCACCCTGAGCGATAGCGAAGGGTCTCTAGATTCTTCCCCTTCACTTCGTTCAAGGTCAGAATGACAAGTAGGATTATTAAACACCCTCAAGTTTGAGATTTTGAGACCAGCTGACTTATAATGAGGTTGCCAAGAAGAGGGTGAAAAGGGCTCGTAGCTCAGAGGCAGAGCGGCCGGCTCATAACCGGTTGGTCGTAGGTTCGAATCCTGCCGAGCCCATTTGCTGCTACAGGCGCTCTGCCACCCTTAATTTAGCACTACGACTGCGTGGATTAGTCTCTCTTTCGGCTGGCGAAGGTGTTATAGCCTTTCGATTGATAAGCTTCAGGGTGGGAAAATGCCCACAGGTGCAAATTGGTGTATTTGGAGGACAGAGGCAACCCTTTGATTCCCGATGCATAAATTCCTTAACCAAGCGGTCCTCTAAAGAATGGTAGTTGATTACTACTAACCTGCCTCCGGAACCAAGCAGATTGATTGTTTGCTTTAGGGCTTCCTCTAGGTTTGTCAGCTCTTGATTAACAGCGATACGTAGTGCTTGGAAGGTTCTTGTAGCTGGGTGGATCTTGCCACCCACTCCTAAGGCTTGCTTTACTATGCTGACCAGTTGGAGGGTTGTGTTAACAGGGCGGCTACTTACTATCTTTCTTGCTATGAGGCGGCTTTGGCGCTCCTCACCGTATTTTCTAAGAAGAGAAGCAAGTTCAGCCTCTGAAAAGTTGTTTACAATATTGGCTGCGGTGATTGGCTGTGCCGGGTTAAAGCGCATATCTAAGGGGGCATCGAACTTGAAGCTAAACCCTCGACTTGAGTCCTCCAACTGGAGTGAGGATATCCCTAAATCAAAGAGGATTCCATCCACGGAGCGGAAATTGTATCTGATGCAGATATCCTCTAGGTATCTGAAGCTTTCATTAGCCAGCACCACAGCTCTACCGTAGGGTTTGAGCCTTTTCTTTGCTATCGCGATAGTCTTAGGATCGGCATCTATGCCGAGCAGCCGCCCTCCCGGTGAGCTTCTCTCCAGAATAGCAACAGCATGCCCTGCTGTCCCCAGAGTGCAATCAATATACCTCCCACCAGGCTGAATATCCAGGAGTTCGATACTTGCCTCGAGGAGAACAGGGGTATGGAGTGTTATTGTGTGGTTCAGTCACGCTCCTCTATGCCTTGGCTGATCTGCCAAGCTTGGCTCTTCATCAGGTCACTTTCAGCTTCCCAGTTTTCCTTACTCCAAATCTCAATATAATTATTTACCCCAGCAATAATTACAACCTCTCCAATTTCGGCATATTGACGCAGGGGTAAGGGTAGGGCCCCCCTTCCTTGTGCATCGAGCTCTACAGAGAAGGCAGTGGCAAAGGTGAATCAGCTTATCCTCCTTGAGAGGGAGGTGTCCTAAACCCCTAGACGAATGCAAAAAACTTAATGAGCACCGCATGAACCACTAATACGCTGATCTTCTCAAGCATCACCCCTTGTCCAAAGTAATCTAGACTAGAAAGGAGGGATGATAATGAGAGCAAGCGTACCAGTGGTTCAGCGGCTCATAGTTTTTCCTTGTCTGAGCGCCCCTCCTATATGCTGAGAGGTTGAGAACCCTCTGCCGCTTCTCAGGGTCGGCGGTAAGGCAATAGAAGGGTAGCCCTTGTCGGGTATGCTTCTCAATTAGCTCGGCCTTGACAAAGGATTCTAGAGCCTCCTTTATATCCACCCTTCTGTTTCTGGTACAGTCCAAAGCACGAGCTATAATTCCTGAGGTAAACTTGGCATAGGGATACCGGCTCCAAAAGGATAATAAGTCAAGTTTCAACCCTGTATCGGCATGCTCCTTTACAAATTGAATCATTTCGTTTTTCTCTCTTGCCTCTATTACCATTGTGACCACCTCCCTAAGTACGCCTGTAGTTTGTCCAACAGATGATTTCAAAGTAACTTAAAGTATACCAAAGGGAGATTCCAAGCCCAAAGTTTTGTCCCCCGCTGGCATTACCAATATGGTATATGGTATGGTATAATACCATTGACAAAGAAGTGATACCAAAATAGAGGGGATAAAACTATGGCACAAAATGGTAAACCAGCTGCACCGCCTTATGTGTCTTTCCGCACATTTCTGAACTTCTTAGAGTGGCTGAATGAGGATGGTGTACCAAGTCGGCTCGATCGAAGTTTCTGGGGTGAAAGACTATCAGGCGCAACTGGGATCCAACTTATGGGTGCTTTGCGCTTCCTTGGTCTGATCGGTGACAATAATCGACCACAACCCAAACTGGAGGACATGGCGAAAAACCCGGGTGAACGTATGACAATTATTCGTGAACATTTGTCAAAATGCTATGCGAGTGCAATACAGGGCCTTGATTTGGAAAGGGCAAGCTTAGGTGAGTTGGAAGATCGGTTTCGCATATACTCTATCGAACGCGAAACCTTACGTAAGGCGCTGGCATTCTTCATCCATGCTGCTGAGTATTCCGGCATGCCACTATCGTCTTACATCACAAAGAAAACTAGAGCCACGAAAAAGACAGACGGAGCCAAGAAGCATACTCGATTTGCTAGGAAACGGCTGACTGAAGAAGACGTGCTGCAGGAGAAGCCAACTTACAATCCAACTCAGGAATATGGTGACTTGCATCCAAGTATACAAGGATTACTCGCGGATTTGGTACAGTTCGGCAGCAACTGGACGAAAGAAGAAAGAGACCGATGGGTGAACACATTTATCTCGAATATCGAGTATGCCTATCCAGCGAGAGAAATCCAATTAGACATGAAGTGGCCGTAAAGGCCTTAATTAAGAGACCTGCTATTAGTAATTGAAATAAGCTGAGTGAGAAAAACAGCCTCTGTCACTCCAGATTGCTAGGATATTGGAGAGCGACTATAATCAATCTATGCAGGTGCACAATCTACATCCATGGCAGGTGACCCCAGCCCAGGCTCAAGCTATTCAGCAGAGACTGGCAACCCTAGTATCCAAAAGGAATGAAGTTGCCTCGCCAGAATTTATTGCTGGGGTGGATATCTCTGCCCCTAATGCCCAAGGGGTGGCTACCGCGGCAATAGTAGTTCTTGTTTATCCGCAACTGACGGTGATGGAAACAAAGATGGCAGAGCAAAGAATTGGCTTCCCTTATGTGCCCGGGCTCTTGTCCTTCCGCGAATCGCCTTTAATTCTCACTGCCTGTCAAAAACTGACCACCACTCCAGATCTCGTTCTGGTAGATGGGCAAGGTATTGCTCACCCAAGACGACTGGGCCTTGCCTCTCACCTTGGCCTTCTTCTGAATGTACCTACTATTGGCTGTGCTAAGTCTATCCTCTGTGGGAGGCATGAGTCGGTGGGGGCAGCACTAGGTAGCTTTGCAGAACTAAAAGATAATGACGAGGTTATTGGCGCAGCACTGCGCACCAAGCTGGGAGCAAAACCGGTTTACATCTCTATTGGGCACAAGGTAGACCTAAAATCGGCTATATCCTGGGTAATGAAATGCTGCCAAGGCTATCGCCTCCCTGAGCCGACTCGTCTTGCTCATCTAGCTGCCTCCGGGCATTTGCAAAGCAAGGAGGTAGAGGCACAGCAAGGGAGGCTCTTCTCTTAAAAGTGATTTTATCACCTATTAGAAACGAGGAGGATTAGAGATGCAAAGTGAGAAGGAAAGACTGGAGGATTTGCACCGCCGAATCTCTGCTATGATGGTGCATCTTTGACATCCCAGGGAAGGAAAAGGAAATCGCTGAGCTGGTGAGAGAGTCTAGCCAGCCTGATTTCTGGCAGAGTCCGACTAGGGCAAATGAGGTCATGCGTCAGCTTAGTGCACTAAAAGAGGAGACACAAAGCTGGCGTGAACTAAAAGAGAAAGTCGATGAGCTAACTGAGCTGGTCAACCTTTCTCTTCAGGAAAAGGATATCTCCTTAGAGCAGGAAATCCGCTCCGAAATCGATCAGATCTCTTCTCACCTAGAGAGGCTTGATTTACAACTACTTCTTAGTGGTGAATATGATAAGAGGGATGCCCTCCTTGCTATCCATGCCGGTGCCGGGGGCACTGAATCTCAGGACTGGGCAGAGATACTATTAAGAATGTACCTCAGGTGGGCAGAAAGGGGCAACTACCAGGCTAATTTGCTGGATACATCCCCGGGGGAGGAGGTGGGGATAAAGAGCGCCATGCTCGAGGTTAAAGGGAGCTATGCCTATGGTTATCTTAAGTCGGAGCACGGGGTGCATCGCCTTGTTCGCCTCTCCCCTTTTAATGCTGACCATGCTCGGCATACCTCATTTGCACTGGTAGAGGTTCTGCCTGAGGTGGAGCAAGAGGTAGAGGTAAGGATAAACCCTGATGAGCTAAAGGTGGAGACCTTTAGGTCAAGTGGACCCGGTGGGCAACACATGCAAAAAACCAGCAGTGCTGTGCGTCTGACCCATCTTCCTACTGGGCTAGTAGCCTCCTGTCAGAGCCAACGCTCCCAACATCAGAATAAGGAGGTAGCCCTTAGAGTCCTTCAGACTCGGCTTTTAGAACTAGAGCGAACCAGGAGAGCTGAGGAAAGGGCAAAGCTTAAGGGTGAGGTTCTAACTGCGGCTTGGGGCAACCAGATCCGAAGCTATGTTCTTCACCCCTACAAGATGGTAAAGGACCACCGCACTGGTTATGAAACTAGCAATGCTGGCGTGGTTTTAGATGGTGAGCTGGAAGAGTTTATCAAAGCTTATCTAAGGTTACAGCTGGGAAAGGGATGAAGAAATCCTTTACCATTCATGACTTGCCGCCCCCAGAACGTCCTCGAGAGAGGCTCCTTAAGCTAGGAGCTGAGGCTCTTTCGGCACAAGAGATACTGGCTCTGATTTTAGGTCGTGGGGTCAAGGGCGAATCGGTGATGGTTACTGCTCAGAGATTACTGAGTCAATTTGGTAATTTGCCGGGCATTGCCAATGCCTCAATAGAAGAGCTGTCTAAAATAAAGGGGATAGGCACTGCTAAGGCAACCCAGCTAAAAGCTGCCTTCGAGTTGAGCAGAAGGCTAGAAGGTTATCCAGATAGTGGACAAAAGGTGGTAATTAAGAAGCCTGAGGATGTGCTTCTCCAGGTAAGAGGGAGGCTAAAGGGCAAAAAGAAGGAATACTTCCTGATGCTTCTTTTAGATACCAGAAATCAGCTAATAGGGGTGACCACAGTCTCCATAGGCAGCCTTGACTCTAGCATTGTCCACCCCCGTGAAGTATTCAAGGAAGCCATCTCTGCCAGCGCTGCCTCGGTTATCCTCGTTCATAATCACCCTTCGGGAGACCCTCAGCTGTCTGAGGATGACATAAAACTTACCAAACGACTGGTGGAGGTGGGCAGGATTGTGGGGATTGAAGTGTTAGACCACATTGTAGTGGGGGACAAGGCATATGTGAGTATGAAGAGCACAAAATCAATTTAATTTCAAACACTGGTCAAAACATAAGCAATACATGGGATAGATATACAGGCATGAACTTCACCAAATTACAAGCTACAGGGAACGATTTTATACTGATAGATGCTCGCGAGCTGAAGCAGGATTGGTCAAGGCTGGCTAGAGCTATGTGCCACCGTCACTTTGGCATTGGAGCCGATGGTTTACTGCTGTTGTTGCAGTCAGAAGTGGCTGATTTCCGTATGCGGATGTTCAACCCCGACGGCTCCGAAGCCGAGGTCTGTGGCAATGGTTTGAGGTGTTTGGCTAGATATGTTACTGAGTGTGATTTGGCTGATGCGGATAAAGAGTTAACCATTGAAACAACGGCCGGCGTTAGAAAGGTTAAATCCCATGCTGGTAGTCAGTTTCAAGTAGATATGGGGGTGCCCAAGTTCAGACCTGGGGAGATCCCGGTATCGATAGAAGTTGACATAATACCTATCTTGGATTATCCTGTTACTGTAGAGGGGAAGGAGTTACTACTGAACTTTATCTCCCTGGGAAACCCTCATGGGGTATGTTTTGTCGAGGAATTGGCTGGCTTCCCCTTATCTGAATTGGGCCCGATTATAGAGCATCATGGACTCTTCCCCCACTGTTTGAACTTTGAGGTAGCCAATGTTTTATCACGGAGGGAGATAAGGGCTCGGGTATGGGAGAGGGGGGCGGGGGAGACGCTCTCCTGCGGCAGTGGTGCTTGCGCTGTAGCTATCGCAGCACAGCTACATGGTTATGTGGATAGTCAGGTTGATGTCATATTACCTGGAGGCAGGCTGAGCGTGGAGTGGGATGGGAAGGGGGAGGTATATCTCAGCGGGGGCGCTGAGATGGTATTTACTGGGGAGTGGCTGGAACGAGATTTGTTGGAGGAGCGGTGAGGATTTCCAAACGCATTAAAGGACTACCGCCCTATCTCTTTGTGCAGATCTCTGAGAAGATTGCTGAGAAGGAAGCCAAAGGGGAGGATATAATCAGTTTTGCCATTGGTGACCCTGATATTCCTACGCCCGACCATATTATCCAGCGGCTCTGCCAGGCAGCCAAAGACCCGGCTAACCATAGGTACCCCGAGAGTCAGGGACTGCCTCAGTTTCGCCAAGCCATCGCCGAGTGGTATGAGCGCCGTTTTGGTGTAGTCCTTGATCCTGATAAGGAGGTGCTGCCCCTTATTGGCTCAAAGGAGGGCATTGGGCACATTGCCTTATGCTTCATTGACCCTGGCGATATCGCTCTAGTGCCTGACCCTGCTTACCCTGTCTATTCCGTGAGCACTATGTTCGCTGGCGGTGAATCTTACTTTATGCCTTTAACGGAGAAAAATGATTTCCTGCCTGACCTAGAACGAATACCACCAGAGGTAGCCCGCCGAGCCAAGCTCTTGTGGTTGAATTATCCCAATAATCCTACAGCAGCCACTGCTGAACTTGACTTCTTCCAAAGGGTGGTTGACTTTGCTAAAAGGTATGACCTCGCCGTTTGCCATGATGCCCCATATACTGAGGTGGCTTTTGATGGCTATCGACCGGTTAGTTTCATGCAGGTGCCCCAAGCCAAAGAAGTGGGTGTGGAGTTTCACTCCCTATCCAAGAGCTATAACATGACAGGGTGGCGAGTAGGGATGGTGGTAGGCAACGCCCAGATGGTAGACGCCCTGAGGAGAATTAAATCAAACCTGGATTCAGGGATTCCCCAGGCTATCCAGTATGCGGCTATCGAGGCACTGCGAGGGGCTCAAGAGTGTATCGAAGAGCATAATGTGATTTACCAACGGCGGCGTGACCAGATGGTGAGGGTTCTCCGGGAGATGGGTCTTGAAGTAAGACCTCCCAAAGCCAGCCTTTATCTATGGGCAAAGATCCCTCAAGGCTATACCTCTTTAGAATTTGCTACCAGGTTGTTAGAAGAGGCTGGAGTAGTGGTTACCCCTGGCACAGGCTATGGTAAGCATGGCGAGGGCTACATTCGCCTCTCCCTCACTGCCCCCGATGATAAAATTGAGGAGGGACTAGCCCGCTTATCGGCATGGTCTAGCAAGATGACATAACAAATCAGGTATGGATGACATAAATTCCATTACTTGACATAACTTATTGACATAAGGAGGCATCATCCCCAGGGAAATCTTTTCCACCCAAGAGGCTAAAGAGAAAGCTTTCCTCACCGGAGTAGAAATAAAAGGTAATAAAGATAGGTGGTCGGTAGAGGACTCCCTAGCTGAGCTAGCTAATCTAGCTCGTACGGCTGATGCTGAGGTAGTGGGGGAATTAACACAGCGGCTAGAAAGGTCATTGCCCACCTATTTAGGTAGCGGCAAACTGAAGGAACTGACAGCCCTTCGATCTGAGACGGGTTACAATGTAGTGATTTTCGACGACGAGCTCTCCCCACGCCAGCAGAGGAATTTGGAGGAGGCTCTCCAGGTTAAGGTTATTGACCGTACTGCTTTAATCTTAGATATCTTTGCCAGGCATGCCCAAACTCGGGAGGGGCAATTACAAGTAGAGCTAGCCCAAAACCAGTATCTACTGCCTCGCCTTGTGGGACAATGGAGCCACCTAGAGCGCCTTGGCGGTGGCATTGGCACTAGGGGACCTGGGGAGTCGCAGCTAGAAACAGATAGGCGCCTTGTGGAGCAAAGGATTCGCCGCCTTAAAAAAGAGATTGAAGAGGTGCGAAGACACCGTGCTCTTTATCGAAAGCAGCGTAAAAGGGGTGGCATCCCTATCGTATCCCTCGTTGGCTACACCAACGCCGGGAAAAGCACCCTGCTAAATACTCTAAGCAGTGCCAATGTATTGGTAGAGGATAAGCTCTTTACCACCCTTGACCCGGTAACCCGTCGCCTAATCTTACCTAACCAACAACCTATACTGCTAACTGACACCGTGGGCTTCATTCATAAGCTGCCTCCAATGGTGGTGGCTGCCTTCAGAGCTACCTTAGAGGAATTAGGCGAAGCAGATTTGCTCCTCCATATAGTGGATATAACGCATAAGAATGCGGCTGAGCAGTGTCAGACGGTGGAGGATATACTAACTGAGCTCCATCTCGATAAGAAGCCAAGGCTTACCCTTCTTAATAAAATGGACCTATTGGTGAGCGATGGCTTAGGAGAAGACCAGCTCGCCCAGCAGCTTCAGATAGATAGAGAAGGAATGTTACTCATTTCGGCCGCCAAGGGGTGGGGTCTGCAGGGGCTCCTGGACCGAATTTCGGCTATTTTAGTTATGTCAAGGGCTTGACAAAAGGGGACAAAAGGGGGTGGAAGTGGTAAGTTCGCAAAAGTGCCGTTATGCGAACCAACCTGAGTATACAAGGAAATGAAGAAATAAGGAAGTTTTGCCACCTTACTATGTCTCCGGCCTTGTGGATGGCGAGGGATGTTTTGACTAAGTTTGAGGCGGGATTAATATGACTGTGGATGAAGCTATTGACCAGTTCCTGGAACATCTGCAGATTGAAAAGGGTTGCGCACCTCTTACTATTCAAGTTTATCAGCACTATTTAAAGCGCTTTTCTGAATGGCTTGCAGCAACTTCTCCTAAAACAAGACCAGAAGATATAGATTTAGACCTCGTTCGAAAATATAGGTTGTATTTGGCACGACTAACTACTCCAAGCGGCTCACCCCTAAAGAAGGTCACCCAGGGTTACCACATTGTGGCTCTAAGAACCTTTTTACGCTATCTCTTAGTGCAGCGTGATATTCCCACCTTATCACCCGAAAAAATAGAGCTTCCTAAAGGTATTTCTAGAATGGTTACTTTTTTGAACTCAGAGCAAGTAGAAAGACTTCTGAATAGTCCGGATACATCAAATGTGGTAGGACTGAGAGATCGGGCTATTCTGGAGACCTTATTCAGCACGGGTCTGAGGGTGTCGGAGCTGGTACGCATAAATCGAGATCAGCTAGATCTGGAGCGCCAGGAGTTTGGTGTAGTTGGCAAAGGCAACAAGCCACGGGTGGTATTTTTGTCGGACACTGCAGTAGGGTGGATTAAGCGTTACCTGCAATCGCGCCAGGATTATTTCAAGCCATTGTTCATTCGATACGCTGGTCGCGAAGACTCAACGAGAGGTGGTGAAAAGATGCGACTAACTCCCAGGTCTGTACAACTGATTGTGGCGAAGTATGCCAGAATGTGCGGCTTGCCAGTAAAAACGACCCCCCACACCCTAAGGCATTCGTTTGCCACAGATCTGTTGATTGCTGGGGCTGATATTCGCTCTGTTCAAGAAATGCTGGGGCATGAAAGCATTAGGACAACGCAGGTCTATACCCATGTCACCGACAGACAGCTAAAAGAGGTACATAGAGCGTTTCATGGTAGGAGCAAGAGGACTAAGGATGGATAGCGAAGCTACTGAAACAGGGTTGCCTTGGCACGTTGTTGAAGCAGCTATCAATGGTGCGTGCCTCGGATAAATATGCCGAGGAAACTCACCGAAAATACCATCCCCTAAGCTCAAACTAGTGAATCTCATTGAAAGCAGATGGGTTAAGGCGGGGGAGGTCAATACTCATTACATGGTGGCTGGAGAAGGCTCTCCATTAATATTGCTTCATGGCGGTGCTAACGACTGGAGTGATTGGAAGTCGAATATTGTTTCCCTTTCCCAATATTACCGTGTCTATATCCCAGATTTGGTTGGCTATGGTCTTAGCGATAGACCAAAAGTTGATTATACTATGAGCTACTTTGTGGACTTTCTCTATAACTTCACCCAGGCTTTAGAGGTGGAAAGAGCTAGCCTTGTGGGTTACTCTTTAGGAGGGGGGATCGCCTTAAGCTTCACGCTCCGCTTTCCCAGCAAGGTGGAAAAGCTCATCTTAGTAGATAGCATGGGGTTAGGAGAAAAGATTAATCCCTTGGGTAGATTTATTGGCACCTTAGGGATGCTCAAAAGGCTACTTCAGGGAAAGAAAGCCTTGCCTTCGCCAAAGGATCAGAACATCACCTTTCTGGATTTGTTGCCCACCTTGCAGGCACCTACCTTGATTGTTTGGGGTAAGAGGGATATTTACCTCCCTGTCACCTATGCTTACGCTGCCCATAAACTGCTAGCCAATTCACACCTTCATGTCTTCCCACGGAGCGGGCACGCCCCTCATAAGGAAAGGAGTAGGGAGTTCAACCAGTTGCTTTTGAACTTCTTGGGGGAAAATCCTAAAAACTTCCTTGGTGTTATGTCAACTTGACAGTGCTTTCTCCTGTGGATTAAATTATTCCCCAGGCGGGTGTAACTCAGCGGTAGAGTGCTTGCTTCCCAAGCAAGACGTCGGGAGTTCGAATCTCCTCGCCCGCTCCAGTAACATGTCAGGGTTAGAAAAAGCAGCGGATTTCTGTGCTAAATCCTGCCCATTATGTAAGCGGGCAAGAACCAAGGGTGGGATAGCCCGATGGTTTGTGAAAAACATAGATAGGAAAGTATGTCCCTTCTGCAAGGCTTATGAGAGGGTATACCAGAAGCCAGCTTATGAGTAATTTTAAGATTATTCGTCAAATTAAGGAAATAGCCTAGGCCTTAGGGATGAATAAGAACAATGCTAGCTGGTGTTTTTGGGCTTTGGAGAAGAGGCGCCTGATCGGTAAGAGAAGGGTGGGCAGAAAGGTTTACTATGGCTCATTAGAGGCAATAAATCAGCTGGATAGAGAACTGAGGAAGAAAGGGCAGCAATAAAGGAGGTAAGGACATGGTAGCGAAGCTCCAGGGTAGGAGCGCGGTGGTTACTGGTGCTGGGCGGGGGATTGGCAGGGAGATAGCCTTAGCGCTAGCTGCGGAGGGAGCCAAGGTGGTGATTAATGACCCCGGTGTAAGCAGGGCAGGAATGGGGGGTAATATGGCACCAGCGGATGAGTTAGTTGCTGAAATCAAAAGACGCGGAGGAACGGCTATTGCCAACTACGATTCGGTGACTGATTTCGCAGCTGCTGAGAAGATTATAAAGAGTTGCGTGGATAATTTCGGTCGGATAGACATTTTGGTCAACTGTGCAGGTGTCCTCCGTGATCGCATGCTCTTTAATATGTCGGAGGAAGAGTGGGACATGGTACTCAGTGTCCACCTAAAGGGAACCTTTAATATGTGTCGCCACGCTTCTGCATTGATGAGAGGACAGAGATATGGGCGAATAATAAATGTTGCTTCTGCTGCCTGGCTGGGCAGTACAGGACAGTCCAACTATAGCGCTGCTAAAGGAGGGATAGTAAGCTTTACCCGCACTATAGCTCGAGAGCTGGGAAGGTATGGCATAACTTGTAATTGTATTGTCCCTATGGCAGCAACCAGGATGACTCTAGATGAAGATGTAAAGGCAAAATTTAAGATGCAACTGGATTCGGGAGCTATTACCAGAGAACGATATGAAGAGCTTATAAATATGCCCGGACCTGAGTTTGTGCCTCCGGTAGTGGTTTATCTAGCCACAGATGCAGCGGCTAATATAAACGGTCTAGTCGTTCGCAGCGCTGGTGGTCAGGTAGGCATGTACTCCGAACCAGCGATAATAAAAAGCATTTACAAGGACTATGAGAAGGAAGGTCCTTGG
>Ga0315310_10001501_pt1 | contig 14780 bp, 14 predicted proteins | sample TDP5_MG_FD_203630 | JGI IMG/M metagenome (GOLD analysis project Ga0315310, IMG submission 203630) | Freshwater sediment microbial communities from Lake Towuti, South Sulawesi, Indonesia - TDP5 | ecosystem: Environmental > Aquatic > Freshwater > Lake > Sediment | place: Indonesia: South Sulawesi... | reverse complement strand
GATTGTGAGTTCGAGAGCCATACAGCTGCTGCAGAATCCTTGGAGGAGCTTCCTCGGCTACTACGGGTTCTATCTGAATGAGACTACGGTCTATCCAGATAGCATCTACAAACATCTTGATCCGCAGGAGGAGTTCAGGCATTTCATTGATCTTGAGATTTGGGATCCAAAGAAGCCTGAGACAGGAACCTTGGCTATCGCTGTGGAGCAATTTGCAACAGAGGCGGTGCAGGCCATGAAGTTTTCAGATTGGAACAAGGCTTTCTATCTCCTAGGAAGAGTGTCCCATTACCTCGCCGACATACATCAGCCCTACCACAGCACTGTAGACTACAACCCTCGGACCAGAACAGGCAAGGGTCTACACGCAGTTCTTGACGCCTCCATGGAGGCTCATCTCAAAGAGCTCAAGTTAGTGAAGGCCGACGACCGGCCCTTGGAACCTATTCAGAACCTCACCCTCTTCTGCTTCCAAGTGGCCTGGCAGAGTCACTCGTTCCTGCAAAGAATGAACCAGATCTTCATCGATGAGGAGAAAGAGTGGAGTCCCGAGCTAACGAGGATAGTTGAAAACCGAACCAACTCGGCAATAGTTGCTGTGGCAAGGGCATGGTACACAATCACGCTGAGAGCTAGAACAAGCCCACCACAAGTTCCGGAATCCAACGCGGTCAGCGTCGCCGTAGTTGGAACTCCTCAGGAATTCGACCCTGACAAGGGAGCCACTCTTAGTGTTGTTGTCACCGACGAGGTCGGGATCTGCACTCCAGCCGTCGTGCGAGCAAGCTTGGGCGATCGGTCGTTGGACGTTCACGCACTGACATACGTGGCAAATCCACTCGGAAAATACAGCATCTCATTGAGCAGCGATACGCTCTCACAGTTCAGAGGAACCGATGTCAGTCTTTCTCTGACAGCGGAGCGACTTGGATATGTCTCGGGCCGATTGGAGACCAAGGTGAAGATCAGAGGTATTTCTCCACAGGTAATCCAGACGATCCTCGTCATGTGCTCAGTCGTCATAGGCATTGCGGCTCTAGGAGTAGTCCATTTAAGAAGGGGACGAAGGAAAGTAACCAAGCGGAAGCAAGAACCGTGATAGCGATCAATGTCTTCATAACGAACGTTTCAGGAGAGCGGTTATGGGATATCGACAAACCTCTACCGCCCCAAGCACAAATCGCCGTCAACATAAACTTGGTTGGCTTTGACCAGAAATCCGAACGAACCATTGAAGCCCCATTCGTCTTCACAGTCGGCTATACGCCGTCCATAGCACAGATCAGCATAAAGGGGAAGGCTCACGCAACCGGAGAGACGGGCGAAATCTCAAAGCTTGTGGAAGAACATACTCAGCAGAAACCTCCGATTCCAGTGATTCAAGCAATCTCGGCAACAGCGATAGCCGAGGCTATACTTGTCTCCAGAACTCTTGGCGTCCCGCCTCCACTACCTCCTCTTCCTCCTTCCCAAGGGCAAGAACCACAGAAGCCACCGTCCACGAGATACACTGCTTGATTGACCGACTCAGTGTGGCTCAAACAAGCTGGTTATCCAATTTATTGGAGGAATCATCCATGTTTCGGTTTTCTGAAGCCGCCTTGCCTGTCAGAAAAATACGCGTAGCCTGAAACTATAGGGGAGGGGGGGAGCCGTCGTTCAACGACGGCTCCCTCACTCTACTACGCTCGGCCGTATTCTGCGGTAGAACCAGACAGTTTCATTCACGAGTAGCCGAGGAGTCAGGAGCCTCTAGTGATTGGCCTACGACGCGGGACGGGGAAGATCTAATAGCGCCGAAAGAACGGTGCAACCGAAGCTCACGGCTATCGAACGCTCTCGCAAAGTGCCTTGAGTGACTCGACTGTCTTCTGCCTGAGCTCTTCTGGAACCGAAAAGCCTGCAAATGATCCATCGGGACTCAGGCTATCCAAGGGCTCCTACAGTCAATGGGCCCCGACAAGCAGACAGGCTCTGATCAGCGTGTCCTGCCGAGGAAAAAAGTCTAGGCCTCATCCCTGCTATCCTATGTAGCTTGAGCACGGTCGCTGCTCATGTAGGCCTTTGTTCCGATATTCTGAGAAAGGGCCGAGCAGAGTTCGCCATATTCAATGGTGTCAAGCGGGATCTGTCGGATGAGACTTCCAGAATGGTACAACAGAAGCTCATAGAGCAAGAACCGGGGCCTTTCTAATTGGTATCAGAATTCGGCCGCTACGAGGCCTATCTGATCAAAGATCTTGCTCCTTTGACGCCAGCCAAAACCAATTCTGATATTTATCAGAGTAAGGTTAAATCATCGAAGAACCAGCAATAGTTGATACGTTTCAGAATAGGCGACACGGCTTGGTCAGACGAAAGATCGGGACTATCCCTAGGGAAGAATACTATGACGAGAGGCAGAGGCGCTGGGTATGGGTGTTCCCGCGGATCGACCGTCAGGCCACTCTGGGAAAGATAGTCGACTTGGATACATTCTGCCAAATGCTTTTTTCACACAGCGTCAAGAAGCAGGGTGTGGCAAAGGCCATAATCGAGGCTTTTGCCGACGAGAAGAGGCCGATGTTCCTCCGTGAACTCCAATACAAGGTCTTGAAGAGGATCAAAGTGAGTACTCAAACCCTAAGCGACACGTACAAGGCAATGGTCAGGAGCGGAATGCTTGAGAAGAAGTACCGAAATGATCCGACCAACATAAGCAGGCAATTCTCAGGCAGACTGCGAGACTTGGCGCAGTACTGGGAGAACTACTTAGCAGCCAAGAAACTAATCTCAACCCGCAGGCAAGAACAGGCTCCTAATGGCGACTAGGTCCAAGAACCGCGACCAGACTGAAGCGCGGTGTCGATATGCGATATTGTCCACCAAATCTACTTGAAGAACCATTCCGGCGCAATCTGTTTCTCAGCCAAATCAGCTTCTCTAACAACGGGAGTCCAATAAACTGGAGGATTGAGGAATGTTCCAGTTTATTGGATAGGCACCAGAACCACGAGCTATGCCTTGCGTCTAGACCGTTTCTCAGTAATCTTGCCCGTTCGAGTTATTTCTCCTTTCCTAATCCTGCTCGCGGAAATAGGCCTCCGATCTTCTGCAAGCATCATCTGCGCTTCAATCAGTTCTAGGGGTCGCAGTCCAGAGTCCCGCCTTAGCTTGTTGATCCTCTTTGCGACATGGGATCTTTCCTTACTGATCACTAATGCGTCCATCGTGCGACCCGTAGTGGCCGTGCCATACTCATCTTCAATTGCGACTATCTCTGCTCTTTCAAGCGCGTCCTCACTATGGAGGAAGCGCCTAATCCCTTCAACCCTCACTCTGTAGGGATGAACATTGTGAGGTTTCTTCATTCGCTTCACGAACTGGTCGCTTGTGACTCCAATCTGCACTCGATCCGCCGTCGCCAAGGCCTTTCGTAGAAGCACCTCGTGCCCCTTGTGCAGAATATCGAACGTTCCGCCTAGACCGACAAGTCGAAAACGCCTACTAGGGCTAGGTCCGGTCGCACTGCTCACAGAAGGCGTTTTCATTCACAGACGCCTTGTTGAGCCAATCGCTCTCTGATCGTAGCCCTCTACCGTCATAAGCATTTTCAAGTGCTGTTAGGCAGGAGACGTTTCGACTCGTCCTCTGTCCATGGAGCAAACACGAGCGCCACAATGACGGTACCATACTTCCCTTTCGGAACCTCTATGAACTCTGCCCTAGTCTCAATCTTCTCTGTCTTCAAGTCGCGTATCTTCGCCATTTCATCTAACTTGGACTTGAGTTCTCTTTCAATTGCCTCCTTGTCTTTGTATCCGTGAGCCTCCGCAACCATTCCATATCTCTCCTTCTTGCCTGTTATGCCCTTGGTCCAGCCAATTCCCGCGCCAATAGTCTCTCCAGGGTCTCCATCCATTCGCGCCATCACCGCGAACGTAACTGTACCAGCCGTGATCGGTGAGTTCTTGGTCTCTTCAGCATCCGGTGGAAGAATCGAAGACACATTGACGAGATTGCATTGCGCGATCCCTGCCTTGGATAGGGCCGCGTCAAAGGCGTTCAACTGCGAGACGGAGCTCGTCGCCGATCCGGCTGCGATGAAGAACTTCTTCGGAAGGAAAGCTCCGTGCAAACTCCGCGTTTCCTGCATTATCTACCTTGTATCCTCCTTGCGCCGAACCCAGCCCTATCCAATGAATCGCTTGCATTGTATCATTCTCATTCCTTTTAAGCCTTGACTTCCATGGAAAATCCCATCGGAAACCAGATTCGGCGGTCTTCATCCGTCAACGAATCTCCGTACAATGAATGCATGTCTCTCGATCGTCGCTGCTCGCAATGTCGAACATCGACTCGAGAAGCATTCGCAAACGTCCTCAAACCTGCTCGTGTATCATCGCTACACACATTTTTTATCCATACTACAATACAATATAGCGAGTTGGAATGACGCGGACTCGTTTTCTAAAGGTTCCGACAGTCCCGCTTGAAGTCTCAGGCAAGGAAACTATCAATGACCTCCTTGTCGGGATGCGTTCAACCGCCTTTCAAGGAAGGAAACTTGCGGAAGTTGCTGATGTATGGGCCAGGATGCTGAAGAAGAAAAACTGCATAATTTGGCTGGGAATTGCGGGAGCCCTTGTCCCTGCAGGGATGCGTAAGATCATTTCCTACTTGATCAGAAGACGTATGATTGACGTATTGGTCAGCACTGGTGCAAATCTCTATCATGACTGCTTTGAAGCGAGAGGGCAGAGACATTACGTTGGCTCGGCTCTCTTGAATGATGTTCAACTTAGAAAGCAGCGTATCGATCGGATATATGATGTCTTGGCTGACGAGCAGAAGTTCTACAAGGTTGATACATGGATTGAGAGAGAGTTTTGCTCATATCTCTTGGACAACAGGCCTTACTCTTCCAGGGAGATCCTTCATCTTCTGGGAAAGATACTTGAGGAGAAGGGGCATGAAGAAGAGTCAATTCTCATCGATGCCTACAAATCTCATGTTCCGATCTTCTGCCCCGCCTTAGCAGACAGCGCACTGGGTTTCTCGATAATGTTCGCAAACCGAAGGCGGGGAAGAAGGATTGTTCTGGACAATCTAAAGGATGTGGACGAGAGCTCAAGGATAACTGAGAAGGCGAGAGTGACAGGGGTTGTGTATCTAGGAGGTGGAGTTCCAAAGAACTTCATTCAACAGACAGCTGTAATCGCAAGCTATCAGACCAGACATGACAAAAGCCACAGCCTCGCGGCTCAGATGACCATGGACATGCCTGTCTGGGGTGGGCTGAGTGGATGTACCTTTGAAGAGGCACAAAGCTGGGGGAAGATTGGTAGAACCGCTCGGACAGCTACCTGCTATGCGGATGTCACGATCGCTCTTCCGATCGTCGCTCGTGCGTTGGTTGAGAGATACAAGAGACTCAGACGTGGCGTTCCAATGTTTGACTGGGACGCCCAAGGCCTAACAATCAGTTACGAACGTCTTAGACTATAGCAAGCTCCTCAACCTGGAGCAAGGGCGAAGGCAAAGGATATCTGGAAAGAGATTTGGTTGACGCAATCTGGTTTTTGATCAGAGTTGAGGTAACTACGGCACTGCCCCTTTCGGGCTTGAAACCCTAGGTCCGTCTTCAGTCAGGGAATTTCGTCTTCTCAACCAGACAGCCAACGGAACAGGCTTTTCAACCAGGTCCGGTGCCTCTCTTGACACTATCTCGATCGGTCGCTTGCTAGGCGATTTGATCGAGCTTGGGCGCCGAATCGGCAGCGTAAGGGTTTCTTCCGCTAGGTCTCGAGCAACCGGCGAGATTCTGATATTCCCTACATCGAAGGTGAGCCGTCTTCCACATCCGGGGCAAATCCCGTTGTGTCTGCGTATTGTCTCGATGGGCTCCTCCATCTCCGGCCCGTCGAATAGGACTGTATTGCAGCTCCTGCACACAGTTAGTTGAGGCAAACGGTCACCGATTTTGCAGAAGATCTCGGACAATTCATATGAAGTTTCTAGACATTTTCTCCTTAACAATTGCTGATATGCGATTGTCATTAGTCCTTGAAGCTGACTCAATTTCGGAAGATCGAACAAACCAGCATTGAAGCTGCAACACCATGGCATTGTGAGTCTTCGACTCTGTCGCCTCGGGCCCGGTCTAGAACATGTTTCACTTGGGAATTTCAGTGAATTCTGACTCGGGGGATCGGGCAAGCAATAACGGGAAAGCTTGCTCACTGCAAACACAGGGTCACGTGGTCAGCGGTTAGCTTTCAAACGCATTACTAAGCTACGGTCCGTAGGAATTGAGCCTTTACGAAGACTTGTCCTCTTAGAGGAAAACACAACGCAGCACCTGTGTCATTCAAGCACAGTGGTAGCCCGGGGGAGATTCGAACTCCCGTCGACGGGTTTCTTCTCCATCAGGATCCAGAGCCCGTTATCCATGTTCGTGGTCTGACCCACTTTGACCGCTAGATTCGGCGGCTAGGCACTCTGACTAGCCTCGACCGGGCTTCGTCCCGGGCTGCGTACAAAACGCCTCCGGAAGCCCTTTAAGGGTTTCTAACGAGAAAGGAGGATCTGCTTGGGCGAAGCTTCACTCTATCGCGCCAGAAGTCGTCTTGGCTTCGCGATGTGATGTGCGTCGTTCCTCGGTTCGATCAGAGATTTGGTGACTTCGACTCGATATCAGGATGCACGAAGACGAGAATGGCTCCCTGTTGGTCCGCAGATTCCGAAGGAATAGAGTTCTGCGTTGGCGGTACTGTGGCCCGAAAAGGCAGAATACTATCTTATTGGAGGAAAAGGGATCGAATCCGCGGTGCGGGGCGTCACCGAAAGACTTAAATATATCATGGACGGGCTTCTCCTACGCTTCGGGCCAGAGACGCCGATTCTCGCTTCCGTTCCTACGGAAATGACGCGCATGAATATGATGGCTCCAGCCCATGGCATCGATGAGGAGAGGAAAAAGATGGGCGCTACACGAGACCAGGCGAGTTCGGTCAGCCACTGCCCCGAATGTGGAAGCGACCAACTGGTCGAAGATTACGATCAGGGCGAGGTGATCTGCCAGGCGTGTGGGCTCGTCCTGACTGATCATGCAGTGAACCGAGGCCCTGAATGGAGAGCATTCACAAAGGAGGAGAAGGATGAGCGGGGCAGGGTGGGAATCCCCATCTCATACTCGATTCATGATAAGGGCTTGTCAACAGTTATCGACCGCGTCAATCGCGATGCTTATGGTAGACAGCTTCCGCTTTCCACACGGCTTCAGATGCTGAAGCTTCGCAAGTGGCAGATCAGGACTCGGGTTCACTCCTCAGCAGACAGGAATTTGGCCCAGGCAATGGCAGAGCTCGACAGGCTTACAGACAAGCTTCACATTCCTGCACCCATCAAGGAGAGAGCGGCCATAGTCTACAGAAAAGCCCTAGATAGCGGACTCGTAAGGGGAAGATCAATAGCAGCGATCGCAGCAGCGGCACTATACGCCGCCTGCAGGTCCTCTGAAACTCCTCGAACCCTGAAGGAAGTTTCATCGGCATCACGAATACGAAAGAAGGATGTTGCCAGATGCTACAGGCTTCTGCTACGCGAACTTGACATCAAGATGCCTGTTGAGGATCCTGTTCGATGCATCTCCAAGATCGCTAACAAGGTGGGCATCGCAACCCAAACTGAGAGAAGAGGAATCAGAATCCTTGAAGACGCCAAGAAGAAAGGAATAGTCGCTGGCAAGGATCCAATGGGACTCGCCGCAGCAGCCCTATATGTTGCCTGCGTTCTGGAAGGAGAGAAGAAAACCCAGAAGGAAATCGCTGAAGTAGCGAATGTCACCGAGGTCACGGTGAGAAACCGTTACAAAGGCCTCAAAGACGCTCTCGGCCTGAACATCTAGTCGGCTGTTGTCTCTCTATTCCCTCGAACCTAGACAATCAATATATCTCTGGGGGCATGCATCCGACTAGGAGACACGATGAGATCACATCAGCGCAAGGTTGTGGGTATCCTCGGTGGAATGGGGCCTGAAGCCACCATAGATCTTTTCACCAAGATAGTGCGCTCCACTCCCGCCTCGAAGGATCAGGATCACCTTCGCATCATAATAGACAACAATCCTCTGATCCCTGATAGGCAAGAGGCAATTCTAGAGGGCGGCATCTCTCCAGTGCCTCTTATGATCAAAACCGCAAGGAACCTTAAGGTCGCTGGAGCAGACTTCATCGTCATTCCCTGCAACACCGCTCACTACTGGATCGAGCAGATAAGGAGTGCCGTGAAGATCTCCGTGGTCGACATGATCGACGAAACCGCCGAAGAACTCTCAAGATCATATCCATCTATGAAAACCGTCGGCCTGCTCGCCGCAACAGGGACCGTAAGATCTGGGCTCTATCAACAACACCTGTTCGAAAGAGGCATCAGAACCGTATGCCCGTCGGATAAAGATCAAGATGAGCTGATGGAAGCTATCTATGCTGTGAAAGCAGGCGATATGCCCAAGCCGTCCAATGCCGCAATTCAGATAGGTCAGAAACTAGTCGGAGTCGGGGCCGAGGCCGCCATAGCCGGATGCACAGAGGTTCCCCTTATCGTCAGAGCAGGTGACCTCTCGATTCCAATTATCGACGCGACTGACGTGCTGGCCAGGAGGACTGTGGAGATTGCCTTGGGATCAGTTGCATCTCGAAGATGACTTCGTATTCAGACCGCTCTCCAACTCAACAACAAAATGCCCACAATATCCACAACTCTGACACAGAAATCTTGCAGGAAACAGGAATCCGACCAGCAAGCCAGATCTTCGGATGTCAGCGCTCCCACACTTAGGACAGACCATGATCCGCCGTCTGGTTCTCCTCATGCTCCCAACTATCTCAAGGATACCTCGCAACCGCTCTCGCCCTTTGAACTTGACTCGCCCATCAGTGAACCTCTATGCTTGACGGCGGAAAGCCATAATCCAAGAGTAGCTTCTTGACCTTGTCTCTGTGGTCACCTTGGAGCATCACTACACTATCTTTCACTGTCCCTCCACATGCACAGACAGCCTTCATCTTTGAAGCCAATTCACTCAAGTTGACACTACGAGCGTCGACACCTTCGACTACTGTTAAGTTCTTGCCCCACTTCCGTGTTTCAAGACGAACCTTGACACGCTGCTGCTCCATGCTGATTGTGCCGCACACACACAGGTCCTTTGGCAGACCGCAGATCGCACAAACTTCAGCCATGCTTATGTTCTATGACTCCCTATGTTTTGTCCGAATCGATAGTGATGCCTGTGAGTATTTAAGGCTACCCTGAAAAGACGGATGCCAGAAGTGCTGTCGGTACTACCTCTTCATTGCGCGGAGAGCTGTGTCCGAAGCTGCCCCTTTCGTTACCCATATGCTGCCGATATTTCCTTGTACTTCCACCCAGTCGCCTGATTGGATCATCTCGACAGGGTTCTTGTCAAGTCTGTCCACCAGAGGAATATTCGCCAAGACACAGCCTCCGATGATTATCGGTTCAGTTTCAATGTTCACAATTGCCACGGGAGTAGTCCCGTACTTGCGTAGTCCGTATATCACGTAAGATCCAACAGTGCTTCCCTTCCCTCTGGGGAAGACAAGCACCTTACCGCTTATGCTCTGACCTTCAAGCTCATGACCGGTCTCTATCACGATACCACTCCGCGGCTCGACGCCTCCGAAGAACGACATGGCCTGCCTACTCACAACAGCCTCTCCCGCTCCAAACCCGTCGACAACCCCTCGTCCATTCATTTTCAGTCTACGCGAGAGCATATCTAACGCACTCCTCCAAGCTTGCCAGACGACTTTCCACCCGGTTCAACGATCTCAGATAGTGCGCAGCTTTGCAGGAATTCGTGACAATACCATTGACTCCCATCTCCCTAATCGGGGAGACAACCATGCATGTATCACATACGACCTTGCCACCTGCCTGCTCGATAGTACCAACGTATCCCTGTTGCTCCGCAATGCCTCGAAGGTGACGCGACGTGAAGCACCACAGCTTCTTCATTGCCTTTCTGCCAGAGACGACGCGGGCGATTAGCCTCAGCTCTTTCAGACCTAGATGAGGGCATCCCAAGCAGACATGTTCAAACTCCCTCTCAGATGAAAGCGCACGATGGGTCTTGAGGAGCTCTTCTCTATCTACATGCATAACCTCATGCCCTTCTCTCCTGTCGGCCCCTTTCTTCATAAAGAACATCGGGATTGATCCAGATACTGCCATGCTTGCACACAACGCCTTCAATTCGTCGTATGAAGGGGCTTCTTGGAGGCCGCTGATCCTAGGGATATGGGATCCAACGCCCCCGCCAATCCAATATCCCAAGAGACCATAATCAAGCTCGCTCCCCAGTTCACATCTTACCTTGACGAGGCGAGTAGGTGTCCTTTGGTCGTTCAGATGCATTCCGTAGAGCGGCGACTTACCCAATATGGCGCTTGCCAGCGCCGTTGGTCCGCCTTCTCTGTTAGTGTAAGCTCCCAGGACTGAGTTGGCGAACACAACTGCTGACGACTCTGCCCACGCGACATGTTGCCCTCTGAGGGATGCGCCTTCAGTGAAGTAGGGTATGCAAGTGCACGTAGGCTGGATCTTCATGTTGCGAAAGCATCGCATTATCTCAAGCTGTTTTTGAGCGAATTCCTCAGGAACTCCTAGTTCGCGCCATCGGTTGAGATCCATTCCTGCCGGATTTAACATGGCCCTTACCGTGGCCGATGCTCCTGTTGAGCTGAACTCCTTCAAAAACTCAAGGCCTGGTTCTCCAATCGTCTTGTAAGAGACACCAGATATCTGGGCACTGTGGACTTTGATCATCCGCTTAGCTTCATATGCGTCCCCTATGGCTACTAGCAGCTTCATCGCAAGTCTTCTGGCCTCGCCCTCCTCACCTACAAGGATTTGCTCCTCCTTCTTTGTCAAGAACATCTTGACATCTCTTGCTATTCGGGTATCCGTGCCTTTTCGAACTTCTCGCGGCTTCTTGAGAGGGATATGGTTGCATCCAATCCCATCTTTGCGCCGATCATTGTTTCTTGATCGGACGAGGGATCTAGCGACGATGAGCGAACATTGTCTATGGCCACGAGACCTTTGTCTGATCTGAATCTGGTCGCAATCGCCCACTCGACCTCGCCAGGATCGTGCACATCAATGTCTGAATCCACTACTACAATATGCTTGAGTGACGGATGAGCGCCAAAAGCAGCAAGAATCGCGCTCTTTCCATCCCCTTCCGTCTGCTTATCCACTGAAAGAACTGCATGAAGCCAACCACATCCTCCTGGTGTGAGAGACACGGCTCTTAACCCTGGGATAGTTGTCTTCACAAAACTCCATATTCGAGCCTCGTAGGGTAGCCCCATCAGCAGCTTATGCTCGGCTCCGGCTGGCAGCAAGCCTTGGAAGACGAAGTCTTGCCTGAGCATCATGCCCACAATCTCGACTATCGGTTGCTTTCGCACAATGTCGTAGGTTCCCGTCAGGTCAACAAAAGGGCCCTCGTTGACTTCTTTGTCCAGGAGTATTCTTCCTTCTAGGACGACTTCAGCGTCAGCAGGTGCATGGGCAGTCACATTTCTGCACTCAATAAGCGTCATACGTCCTTTGACCAATGCGTTCGCAACTCCAAATTCACTGACGCCGAACGGTGCAGGTGAGGAAGCAGCCACAAGCAGAGATGGATGCAGCCCAATCGAAATTGCCACATCTAGGGTCTTCATATTGTTCCGTTTCGCAAGCTCACACAGTCGATACAGATGCCTCGGAACTATTCGTATGGCAAGGTGTCGATCATCGAGAACCATCATCCTATGCACAGATACGTTTTCCACTTCCGTGTCGGGCAACATCGCTGAAACGATCGCTGAAGTCAGATAGGGGGCTGGGTCTCTCTCATAATGGGTCAGGATCGGCAACTTGCTGAGTCTTGGCTCGGCCTCAATTTCGGCGACAGGGCCGTCGTTCTTGACCTTCGGAGCCAGCGGTGATTCCATTGACTTGATGATCTCGTCGTAGACATCCTCTTCAGCAATTCCAAGAGTTGATGCCAAGCGCCTTTTCGTGGCACAGATACCTGACACTACTTTGTTGCTGAAGCCTTCAATGTTCTCGAATAGCAGAGCTGGCCCCCTGTCGAACTTCCTCATCAATCTGGCGATTCCGTGGAGAATTTCGACTGGCTCAACCACGCTCATGAGTTCGTCATGCATCTTTAGTTTCTCGACGCAGTCTCTAAGATCCATTTTCGTCGTTCAGTCCTTCCTATGACTTATGCCACTCGTGGCATGTTTCCAATCACCTATTTGAAAGCGTTCCCTTATCCTACGTGGCAGTCACCAGAAAAGGCCTCAGGTTCAATGGCATTGAGCGTTCTCCAAGTATGTCAGTCCTACCTTGCGCGGGCGTGTCCCTTAGGCCCAACGTATCTCTGGCTTTTTCAGAAGCCCATAGGCCAGAACCGTTGTTCCCACCATCGCCAAGACCAGAGCCACGTAGGTCCCAGTGTAGTCCGTGAAGGGTTCCTTAGTGATCCTTACATATTCGTAGCGCACGTTCAGCAACACATTCTTCTTGGCAGCGGAGTAGTAGTTGTCGAACACGAAGAAGTATGTATCATTCCTTGGAGTCACAAAGCTGAAGTTGAATTTCGCCTGAGTCTGAACGATTTTTACGATGTACTGCACGTCCGGCTGTCGTTGCCTCCAGTTCTCAAAGTTTCCGCTATCCAGCACAAGGAAGTCGATGCTGCTTGCCTGGCCTGCGATCTCGCTGGAGACTACGCCGTTGCCCGCAACAAGTGTTGACGCCTCGAACCGAATATTGTGTGCCCAGAAAGACCCATTCTTCACGTCTCTGCCAACCTGGAAAGTATCTGCAACAGTCCTAGGAACATCTCTGAGATACGTTCGACTCCCGTACAGCGATGCAGCGAAGCCGAGCAGAATCAGCACTGCTCCTACTGTCATAGGCTTCACCTGCAAGCTGCTCACCGATACGTTCTCCTAGATTGGTCCGCAAGCCTAAAATGTCTTCGCCTGATAGCGGCATCTGTCTATGCCCCTTCAGGTCCCACATCGGTGGTAGCTCAAGAAGTCGCAGTTCTGAAGATACGCAAGGCATATGCTGGAGAATACCTTCATGAATGTCCTTGAAGACGCGGGCGCTGCCTGAGTTGAGAGTTATCGCGGACTTGCACATTCACTCTAGATTTAGCCAAGCCACAAGCATGAGCATGAACATTCGGGAAATCTCAACCTACGCACAACTCAAAGGTTTGGGGCTGGTCGGAACCGGAGATTTCACCCATCCCGGTTGGAATGCAGAACTGAAGCGAGAATTGGAAGAAGTGGACGACTCGGGGATATTACGACCGAAGAACTTCAACTCCCGGGTCCGATTCATTGTAAGTGGCGAGGTCTGTACCGTATTCGTATCTGACAACAAATCAAGAAGGATTCATCACGTCGTAATGGCTCCGAATTTCGAGATCGCCGATCAGATCAGCGACAGGCTTAGGAACTTTGGTGACATCAAAGCGGATGGGCGTCCGATCCTTTCGATGCGCGCTTCCGAGCTTGTGGAGGAGGCGACATCAATCTCAAGTGAGGTCTTCATCTTCCCGGCCCATGTTTGGACACCTTGGTTCAGTCTATTCGGTGCCATAGGGGGCTTCGATTCTCTCGAAGAATGCTACGAAGATCAATCCGACAGAATTCATGCCATTGAGACCGGGCTGTCGTCAGATCCACCCATGAACTGGCGCCTTAGCGCTCTAGACCGCTTCGCAATAGTCTCGAATAGCGATTCTCACAGCGCCTGGCCATGGCGGATTGGCAGGGAGGCTACCGTGGCAAACCTGCCTGAGGTATCATATTCGAAGCTGGTGTCTGCGATATCGTCACGAAAGTCCACGGCAATAGAACTTACGATTGAGACTGATCCCGCTTACGGGAAGTATCATTGGAGTGGACACCGGAAGTGCGGCATCTCCATGCCTGCAAAGGATGCTAGAGAAATTCACAACGTGTGTCCCAAGTGTGGGCGGAAGCTGACAAAGGGTGTAGACTTGCGAGTCGATGAGCTTGCAGACAGGCCAGCTGGATTCGTGCCTGATGAGGGATGCACGAGTTTTGTACATCTTCTTCCTCTTCATGAGGTGATTGCTGCAGCGTTGGGAAAAGATCAGCCATCAGCAAGCTCAGTTTGGGAGAAGTACAATCGGTTGCTTGAACGCTTTGGAACGGAGTTCAATGCGATGCTTGACGCTCAAGAGAAGGATCTCGCCGATGCTAGTAATCCTGAAATCGCAAGTGCGATCTTGAAATTGCGGGACAGTTCCCTGACTGTGACACCCGGGTATGATGGAGTGTACGGGAAAATCGATCTTGGAAGGGCCAAGTCAGACGCCTCTCACACAGTCACGACGAAGAGGTCCCGCCTTGAGGACTATTTGTAGTAGGCCTTGAGGTATTTGTGAACGCTGAAGAGTGAACGTATCTACGGAGCCTCAGAGCAGCCCTTCTCTGTACGAGCCTCTCACGGCAAACGGGGGCATGTCCACGATGAACCGACGCGTCTAACCTTCTAGCTGAAGAACCATTGGTTCATCCGCCTTCGGCGGCGCTACGGGGGCAGGTCTCTCGGCACTCTCCGGTGTGGGCTTCTCTATCTTTTCCATGGCCCTTGCTATGTCCTTCTTCTCCTCAATCAGGGGCTTCAGGTTTGGTTCTATTGCATCGCACGCAATGCCTAGAGCATTGTCA
>Ga0315310_10001500_pt1 | contig 14788 bp, 9 predicted proteins | sample TDP5_MG_FD_203630 | JGI IMG/M metagenome (GOLD analysis project Ga0315310, IMG submission 203630) | Freshwater sediment microbial communities from Lake Towuti, South Sulawesi, Indonesia - TDP5 | ecosystem: Environmental > Aquatic > Freshwater > Lake > Sediment | place: Indonesia: South Sulawesi... | reverse complement strand
CCCACTCCTATGCCCTCCAAGTAGCGCGAAATGCGTTGGCCGAATTGCTGTCGGCGCAAGATTTGCAGCATCTCTTTGCAAGAGGCTTGGCTGGCGGCCTCTGCGCGAAAGATTTCCACTAACAGCTCGACCATAGCACGCGGGGAGGAGACATCGCGTTTGTCTTCCAAGAAGGCGCGGTAGGCCTGTTCGCGCTTTTCTGGGGTAATTTTGGCGTACAACTCTGGGTGAGCTAGCAGGTAGGCTGGGGATTTGCCGCGGAAGCTTTGGTCGGTCAGGGTCAGCAAGTCGCCGATGAGTTCCGCGGTGGAGCGGTCAACGCGGATATCTTTCAGGCCGAGTTGGCGCAAGGTAGCAGTGACATTGGCTGCGCCTACGCGTTCCAAGAGCATGTCGGTAGCCTGGTTGTCGCTGATGGTGATCATAAGCAGGAGCAAGTCGTAGAGAGTGGGGTTCAATCCGGGGGTCATATAGCTGAGCAGGCCGCTGCCCAGGCGCCGGTCGGTTTCGCGAATCACGATGCGTTCGGTGAGCGAGAGCCGCCCAGCGTCCACTTCGCGGAAGACGTGCACCATGATGGCGACTTTATAAACGCTGGCCATAGGAAAGAGTTGATCAACATTGACCGCAACTTCCGCGCCGGTTTCAATGTTACGGGCATAAACCCCAATCGTGCCGGGAAAGCTGTGGGCCAGGCGTTCGACACGCGCTTGCAGGCGCGCGATGGTGTTCTGCGGCGGGGCTGGCCAGCAAAGAGTCGAGACAAGGAGCAAGCTGGCGAGGATCAGGGTGCAATGTCGGGACAAACGAAAACTGTGCATAGGAGTTATCCTCCTTACGAGGATTTTGTGTGTTGGCTGGAGCGGCAGCAAGTTCTCCGGGTCGCGGAAGCGACCCCGGGAAGCGTGGCAGCCATAGCTGGAGGATGTCAAGTCCTCTCGCAGGCTGGAAGGACTTTTCGCTAAAGGCTAGTCACTCTCGCTTCCAGCTATGACCGTGACCTCGATTATGGCCGGGCGTTCTTCGACCGGCGCCATGTTCTCAACGTTAACTGGTTCTATGACTTGCCGTTTGGGCGCGGGCGGCGGTTTGGTGTGGAGAGCGGGGTAGTGGACAAGCTGCTCGGCGGGTGGAATTCGGCAACCCGACGCTCAGCTTGATCGCTCCGGCGACCTTTGGCGTGGTCGCCGCCCAGGGTAACACCCCGCGGGCGATTCAGCTCGGCTTCCGGGTGGAGTTCTAGTCGGGGTTAGTTCTAACGGCGGGTCAGGCTTTCCAAGCCCCAATGTTTGGGCTGCGGGAGGCTCGCCCGGCCAATTTTTTATGGGTTAATGATTCTGGCGGGGGAGTTGGCGCCACTCGCTGCAAGCATGCGTCACAAGCGGAGAAGGAACGTAAGCACGGGAAGGAGGGCCAGTAATTTTCCTTAGCTGAGGCAACCCGTGGCAGGGCAGAGTGTGGTATAAAATAGGACTTGACAAATAAAAGGTATATGATATATCAGCTATGAAGTATTCCAAGCTGCGTGGGGGCGTCGCGGCGGAATCACTCGCCGACCAAGTTTACACTTTGCTACAGCGGATGATCGCGCGCGGCGAGTTCAAGCCGGGGGAACGAATCCTAGAGAAAAAGCTGGCGCAAGCACTGCGCATAAGCCGCACTCCCGTGCGGGAGGCCTTGCTGCGGCTGGAGGCGGACGGGCTGGTTGTATGCAACAGCCGACGCAGTTACAACGTGCGGGTGCTAACCGTAGCCGACGTCAAAGAGATCTACGACACCGTTGGCATGCTGGAAGGTGCAGTGGTCAGCGCGGTGGCCAGCAGGATTACCCCGGAGGACCTTCGCCTGCTGCGAGAGTACAACGCCGAGATGGAGCATGCTGCCGCGAGCGGCAACTTGCAGGCGTTCGGCCAGTGGAACCGCAAGTTTCACGGCGTCTTCCTCTCCAAATTCGAGAATCGGACGGTGCGCGAGATTTGCGATTCCGTCCGCCGACGACTCTATGCTTTTCCGGTCCGGCGCAGCTCCCTAGCGGAGTGGCTAAAGAAATCAGTTCGGGAACATCGCGAGATCATTCGTCTGGCAGCGGCCAAAGATGCGGAAGGGTTGGGGACGTACTTCCGTGACGTGCATTGGAGTTTCGAGAAGAATCGCCGCTACATCGAAGACGCCTTCGACCGCAACGGCGAAGCTGCCATACACTTCTGACCATCCTAACGATTACCATTCCAGCATTTTTGGTAGACCTACCAGCCGAAATGTGAGCGAGCTTGCCACGGCACTACCGCTAGCCACATTACAGCCTGGAAATCGAGTCGCACTTCGCATACCCCTGAGATGCCGTTTTGGTTTGTCCATGGTCGGCGACGTTGCGGCCAGGTGCGTGCGTGTGCTTTGCAAACTGCCGACCGACGTAGTTGGGATCTCCAACTCCATCAACGCGGTGATGAGGAGGCTTTCGCGTGGATTTCTGAGGTCGGATACAGGACCGCGCCGGCTTTCGTAAACACGCTCAATTCTTGTCCAGTATCATAATTGGTAAACTTCTAACGGGAGCTTAGTGATAGAGGCAGTTTCATGCTGAAAGGGGAAATTCATGCACAAATTCGTCTTTCACAATGACCGAATCCTCTCGTTGCGCGAAGTTCGTCTCTCGCCGGGCCAAGCCGGGCTGTTCAATGGCTGGGGGCTGTTCACCACCATGCGCATCTATGCGGGTCAGCCGTTTGAATTTGCGCGGCACTGGCGGCGGCTGAGTCGGGATGCGGTGCGCATTCAGTTGCCGCTGGAGTTTGACCCTGATCAAGTCTTTGCGCGGTTATGCGAGCTGGTGCGTGCCAACCAGGTGCAGGAGGGTTGTGCGCGCATCTATTTCATCTACAACAAGGTAGGTTTCTGGTGCAGTGCGGAGGAAGACTTACCGGTAGTGGACTGGTTGATGTACACGACTGACTTGCTCACGCACGCGGCTGCGGCTCACTTGGCTTTGCTGGCGCACGGGCGCCACGCAGCCTCACCGCTGATTGGCACCAAGGTGACAGCGTGGTTGAATAACGTCTGGCACTTAGAGCAGGCGCATCGGCGTGGTTTTGACGAGGTAATTCTGTTGAACGAGCGTGGGGAGGTGACCGAGTGCACCAGCGCCAATCTCTTCTGCGTGCGTGCCGGCCAAGTGTTCACGCCGCCGCCAGCGGCTGGGGTTTTGAGTGGGGTGACGCGGGAGGTGCTGCTGGAGACTGGGGCTGAGGCAGGGGTGCCGATCGAAGAGCGCACTCTGCTGCCCGAGGATGTGTATGCAGCCGAGGAGGTATTCGTCACTTCCACTACGCGCGAGGTACATCCAGTGGCGCGGGTGGAAGAACACCGGGTGCCGCAGGTGCCTGGGCCGGTGACGTTGCGCTTACAGCAGGCCTTCCGCGAATACGTGAGGCAATTTCTTGCTCAAGGGGCTCGGCAACCAGCTTCCTAGGTAGCGTCGGCAAGCGGGCTGCCCTTGCGAGTAGAAGGCTAGCTTCGCCACACGAGATACAACTTGAAATTCATCCCTAGGGAGGAGAAGCTGGGCTGCGCTCATCACCAGAGGAGGTTGCTATCATGGCTAAAGAAATTCGCGTGATTCAGTACGGGGTGGGGCCAATCGGTGCTGGCATCGTGCGGCTGCTGCTCGAGCGGCCCGGGATGCGCCTGGTGGGCGCCATTGACATCGACCCCGCTAAGGTGGGCCAGGACCTAGGTCGGCTGGTCGGAGCCGCGCGCGAGCTCGGGGTCGTGGTCTCTGACCGCGCCAAGCAGGTGCTGGCGAGCAAGGCGGATGTAGTCGTCCACACTACTTCTTCTTATTTGACTGATGTGGCCGACCAGTTGTTCGAATGCCTGGAGGCTGGCCGGCACGTCATCTCCACGTGCGAAGAGCTTGCCTACCCCTTTCGCAAGCATGCGGAATTGAGCGCGCAACTTGACCGCGCTGCCCGCGAGCATGGGGTAGCGCTTTTGGCCACGGGGGTGAATCCTGGCTTTGCCATGGACAAACTGGTGTTGACACTAGCGACTGTCTGCCAGCAGGTCACCGGGGTCAAGGTGCACCGTGTAGTGGATGCTTCCAAGCGCCGCCTGCCCTTGCAGAAGAAGATCGGGGCGGGAATGACGGTGGAAGAGTTTCGAGCGCAGGTAGCCGCAGGCAAGATCAAGCACCACGGCCTGCCTGAATCTGCCGCGATGCTCGCTGATACTTTGGGCCTGCGCGTCGAAACTATCACCGAGATAATTGCCCCGGTCGTGGCCAGCGAGCGGGTTAAGACCGAATACCTGGAAGTGCTCCCCGGGCAGGTCGCGGGCGTATGTCAGATAGCGCGCGGGGTGGCCGCCGGGGAAGAATGCGTGAGGCTGGAATTGGAGATGTATGTAGGTGCTAAGGAGCCTGTGGACGAGATTATCCTTCGCGGTCGCCCAGACCTTACCCTGCGTGTTCCCGGCGGCATTCACGGCGACTTAGCCACGGCGGCGGTGGTGGTCAACTGTATTCCCGCGTTGCTAGAAGCAGCGCCCGGCTTGCGTACGGTGCGCGACATCCCGATGGCTTATTTTCCGGGGCTGCTTGACCTGCGCTGACTAGCTCCGGAGCTGCCTGAAATTGCTTTCGCCTAGCTTTCGCTTTGACGCCGTGGAGCAGGCATGGGGGTCTATGATTTTTGGTAGCAATCTACAATTTTTCATATTTTTGGCCAGAAAAAGGACGCTGGGCACACTCTACCGATAAGCTATCCCTTGGTTTTTCTTTCACTTACCATAATCTACTTTTTTGATAGGGTTGGCACGTGGCGTGCAACCTAAATCGAACGAGGGATTGCACGAGGGTAAGCAGTTACTAACAATTTGCAAAAAGGAGGAAAGAGAGCAATGCAAAGTCTGAAAGCTATTGGTGTAGTGTTGCTGCTTCTTTTACCCATCTCTGCTGCCGCGCAGATTCCTACTGCGGCCACGGCCACGGTTTCGGGGACGGTGAGTGACCCGACCGGGGCAGTGGTGCCCGGGGCTGAGGTGGAGTTACTGGACACTGCGACGAATATAGCCCGTAGCGTCACGACGGACGGTACGGGGCACTACTCTTTTGTCAGCGTGTTGCCGGGGGTTTACAGAATCAGCGTGCGGATGGAAGGGTTTCGGCAAGCGCTGGTGCCGGAGTTGAAGGTGGACGTTGCGAAGGCTTACACGGTGAACTTCACCCTGGAAGTAGGCGCAGTGGCAGAGGTGGTGGAGGTCACGGCTGGGGTAGCGGTGGAGTTGCAAAAGTTTGACGCTACCATCGGCACCGTGCTCAAGGGAGAGGCCTTGCAACGACTACCTAACATCGCCCGCGACCTGTACGGCATCCAGTTCACGCAGCCGTTGACCATGCCCTACCGCGGCGCCGATATAGGTCCGAACGTAGGTGGGCAGGTGGCTGGCGCCCGCACCGACCAGAACACTTATATGCTCGATGGCGCGGACATCACCGACACTTGCATTGGTGCTGGCCTGGGCCGCACGGGGCCGATTCAGGCCGTAATCCCGTTGCCTATCGAGAGCGTGGAAGAGTTTCGCGTAGGTACTACCAACCCTAATGCGACTTTCGGGCGGTCAGGCGGGGGCCAGTTTATCGTGGTGACGAAGCGTGGGACAAACGCCTTCCACGGCTCGGCTTACTGGGCCCACCAGAATGACAATTTGAATGCCAACACCTGGACGCGCAAGCGCCTAGGCAAAAACCCTGCCACCGGCAAGGACATAATGCCCGAGCCGGAGATGAAGGACAACCGCTTCGGGTTCTCCGTCGGCGGGCCGATCTGGAAGGAGCATACGTTCTTCTTCTGGAACTATGAAGGCCGGCGTTTCCCGCAATCCACGGACATCCGGCGCATTGTCCCCTCAGAGACGCTCCGGGCAGGTATTCTTCGCTTTCGCGACGCCAGCGGAGTCGTCAGGAGCTATCCTCTGGCCACCTGGGACCCGCGTGGGATAGGTCTAAACCCGGTAGTGACCGCCCTGTGGCAGAAGTTGCCGCCGGGCAATAACCCTGGCGGCACTCCAGCAGACGGCTTGAACACCTATGCCTTCGACGCCACTGCGGACTCCTCCAGCCTGAGCGACTTCACGGTAGTGCGCATTGACCACAACTTCAGCGATAAATGGCGCTTTGAAGGCAGCTACCGCTACCAGCGCGCGATGACGACAACAGCAGCTACAGTGGACATCGGGGGCCTGTTGCCAGGACATGTGTTGGGCGAAGCCGCGTCAGTTACCTTCATGCCGCTCCACCCGCGCTACGTCGTGGGGGCGCTGATCGGCCAGATTACACCGCGGTTGACGAACGAGTTCCGCGTCGCCTACTTGCGAGACTACTGGTGGATGGCGCGGCCCGATCCGTTCGCCCAGGTGCCGGGGACGAACGTAGCGCTTCAGGTGGCTGGCAACTCCGCTTTTGGTGGTCTGGTAGATGAGCCGATTGACGTGCATACGCAGCGGGCACGTAGCCAGGGGATCAAGGCCAGGACTCCACAGTTCATTGACAACGCCACCTGGGTCAAAGGTAACCACACCATGCTGTTTGGCGGCAGCTATCGGCACATTCTGGGAGTGAACTATCGGAACGACAAGGTGATCGGTTCGCTCTCTGCCTTGGTGGCCGAGCTCGATGCCCTCGCCTATCTCACTGTCCCGAGTACCTATCGGCCGCCCACGTGCGCTGGCGGGGTTACCACCAATTGTTTGGTTTCGGCCGACCTAACCCGCTGGGACCGCCTGTATGCTGGGGCACTAGGGATGATTGACAGCGTCGGGGTAATGATCGCGCGCGACGGCGACCTCAACCCCTTGCCCATCGGGACGGCGCTCTGGGCGGACTTCAAGATTGACGCCTATGAGTTCTATTTCAACGACACCTGGCGCGTGACCCCATCGTTCACGCTCACCCTGGGTGCCAGCTACCAGTGGCAGACGCCACCGGTGGAGAAATTGGGGCGGTACACCTTCGTCATCAACAATGAGACCGGTGAGATCCTGACCAGCGATGCCTATCTCGCGAGTGTGCACGGGGCGGCTTTGAAGGGCAAAATCTACAACCCACAGTTGGCTTACATGCCCCTCAAGTTCTCTGGGCGCAAGCGCATCTTCGACATTGACTGGTCGAACATTGGCCCGCGCATGGCGGCTGCCTGGAACCCGTCGTTCAAAGACGGCTTTCTGGGGCGGCTGTTTGGCGACCGCAAGACCGTGCTGCGTGGGGGCTATGCAGTGACCTTCGACCGCTTGAACACCGTCCAGACTGCCACCATCCCCATGCTGGGCGTGGGCTTTGCTCAGACCATTAACGTCACGAGGCCGCGGTGCAATTATCGTGGCACGCCCGGGGCGGGCTGCAACCCTGTGTCCGCTGACGATCCTCTCGCCTCTTTCCGCATCGGCGTAGACGGCCTGGCACCAATTCCGACCATCCCGCCAGTGACCATCCCGGTCGTGCCAGGCACCCCCTGGGGCGAAATGATTTCCTTCCAGAACGACCCCAACATCAAGATAGGGCGGACGCACGCTCTCGACTTTACCATTCAGCGCGAGCTGCCCTGGGATATGCTCATGGAGACGGGCTGGGTAGTACGTTTCGGTCGGCAGCTCAGCCAGAACTTCCAGCTCCTCTCGGTACCCTACTTCCACGTGGACGCGGCTTCCGGGCAAAGCTTTGCGAAGGCGTTCGACGTCATCGCGGCGCAGTTGCGCGCGGGGGTGCTGGCGAGCGCGGTGACGCCGCAGCCCTGGTTTGAGAACCAGTTGCTCCCGCTGGCCAGCTTGCAAGCGCTGGGACAGTGTGCCGCAGGGGACACCAACGTCACGCGCTGCGTGGCGCGGCGGTTCGGCAGTCGTTTCGTCGAGGGAAATCTGAATACGCCCTGGACCAACTTGCAGTTCATGGTACCCCAGCCCTTCATGAACCTCCAGGTGTACGACCTATTCATGCGCGCTGACGCTGGTGAGTCGTACTATTCTGGCGTGGTCTTTAGCCTGCGCAAGCGCTACTCGCATGGGTTGAGCTTCGACCTCAACTACACTATCTCCAAGGCGCTCGACCAGGTTGGCGTGGTGCAGAACAGCATCGGTACAGCTGCCTCCAGCTTTGACCTGATGGTCGACTATGGCCCGTCGTTCTTCGACCGTCGGCATGTCTTTAACGCTAACTGGTACTACGACTTGCCATTCGGGCGTGGTCGCCGGTTTGGCGTGGAGAGCGGGGCGCTCGACAAGCTGTTCGGTGGCTGGTACATCGCCGGCATCTTCCAGGCCAACAGTGGCTTACCGCTGACGGTCAGCCAGGGCATTTACGTTTACGGTGGCGACCCAGCGGGCTACGGCTTCGCCGTGGGGGCGATACCGCTGGTGCAGCCGCACTGGGGCAACAATGTGCACACCCCCGTGGCGGGTTCCGGCGGTATAGGGACGGCTGGCGACCCAGCGAAGAAGGGCTCCGGGCTGAACCTGTTTGCCAACCCGGAGGAGGTCTTCAAGAGCTTCCGGAAGATCTGGCTCAGCGAGGACACGCGGCATGGTCGCGGGGTGCTGCGCGGGCTGCCGCGCTGGCAACTGGACTTCTCGCTGGGGAAGAAGACCAAGGTAACAGAGACGGTTGGAATCAACTTCACCGTTGATTTTATCAACCTCACTAACCGGCTGGAATTCAGCAACCCAGCGCTCACCTTGACCACTCCGGCAAGCTTTGGCGTGCTCAGCACGCAGGGTAACACCCCGCGGGCGATTCAGCTCGGTTTCCGGGTGGAGTTCTAGTCGGGGTTAGTTCTAACGGCGGGCTGGCCGTAAGGCCAACCCGCCGTTTTTGTTTCTCACCGCTAAGGGCGGCGGAAGAAAACTACTTGGTGCCTGCGCCCGGTTGACTTGCTCCCCGCGGGCGCATAATGTAAGTAAGCTGGCTGGGTTGAGCCTGCCTGCCGCAGGCAGGCTTGCGTAAGGGATTTCACTCTTCAGCAGAGCGAAGTTTTTATCGCCAGCACGCTAACGGGACGACTTCCAATTATCGGGGAGTTTCTATGGCCAAATACAGGATTGCGCTGCTGCCCGGAGACGGCATCGGTAAGGACGTCATGCAGGCGGCGCGCTTGGTGCTGGAGGCTATCGGGCTGGACGCCGAATACCGTTACGGGGACATTGGTTGGGAGTTCTGGATCAAAGAAGGTAATCCGCTTCCTGAGCGCACCGTGCAGTTGTTGAAAGAAACTGATGTATGCCTGTTTGCGGCTATCACTTCGAAACCGAGTGAAGAAGCGGAGAAGGAACTCAGCCCGGCGCTCCAGGGCAAGGGCTACAAGTACTACAGCCCCATCGTCAGTCTGCGGCAGATGTTTCACCTGCACACTAACCTACGCCCGTGCAAGGCCTACCCGGGCAACCCGCTCAACTACCGCGACACGGTGGATCTGGTTGTCTTTCGGGAAAATACCGAAGGACTCTACAGCGGTATCGAATATCACCCGCTGCCGCGTGAAGTGATGGACTGCTTACTGCGCACCCATCCGAAGGCGAAACGCTTCGCTCAGGTGCCCCTGGAGGAAATTGCTGTGACCCTGCGCGTGCTCACTGCAAACGGCTGCCGGACCATCGTCCGCCAGGCTTTTGAATATGCGCGGCGGTACAAGCGGCGTTCAGTAACGCTGGTGGAGAAGCCCAACGTGCTTCGGGAAACCAGTGGCTTGATGACGCGCATAGCGCGGGAAGTGGCCCGCGATTACCCCGAAATTCCCCTATATGAAGCCAATATTGACGCCATGTGCATGTGGCTGCTCAAGAACCCGGAAAACTACGATGTCCTGGTAACCACGAATATGTTTGGCGACATCATCTCCGACCTCTGCGCGCAACTTGTGGGTGGCCTAGGCTTCGCTTGCAGCGGTAACATCGGGGATAACTACGCCATCTTCGAGCCCACCCACGGCTCCGCGCCGAAGTACACCGGGCAATTTAAAGTCAATCCCATGGCCATGCTGCTTTCGGTGAAGATGATGCTGGACTATTTGAACGAGCACGAGTGGGCCAGCGGATTGGAGGCGGCCATCGCGGAGGTCATCCGCGAAGGCAAGGTGCGCACTTACGATATGGGCGGCAAGGCTACCACACTGGAGGTAGCTGAAGAGGTAGCCGGCAAGTTGCTGGCGAGCAAGGCGGCGGCATGAGACTACTAGAATATCGCGGCAAGCAGCTCTTCGCCCGCATCGGTATTCCCGTGCCGCGAGGGAGAGTGGCAACGGAGCCGGCGCAGGCCGAAGCTATCGCGCGCGAGCTGGGCGTGCCGGTGATGGTGAAAGCTCAGGTATTGGCTCCCAGCCGCGGTGCGCGTGGTGGCATTCTCCCGGCAGACGATGCTGCTGCCGCCGCGCAAGCAGCCGCACAATTGCTCGGGCGCAGTTTAGGCGAGGAGGTCTGCCGCGAAGTCTTGGTCGAAGAGCGGCTGGAAATTGCCCAGGAACTTTACGCTGCCGTTACTATCGACCCTATCCGCCACGACATCTTGTTTCTACTTTCGGCGCGTGGCGGCGCTGAGATCGAAAAGATTTTTGCCGAATTCCCGCAGGATGTTATCCGGCATAATCACTCACCACTTGAGCCCTTCTTCCCGTTTCACGGGCGGCAGTTGGCGCGTGCGGCGGGGCTAACTGGTGGTGCTGTCGGTGGCGTGGGCCAGATTCTGTTTCAACTCTATCAAGCCTTCCGGGAGTTCCAAGCAAAGTTGGTGGAGATCAACCCGCTGGTCATTACTGCTAAAGGACAGGTGGTGGCTGCCGACGCCATCGTGCAACTCGACGAAGACGCTGCCTTCCGCGTGCGGGCACTAAAAGAGCTGGGAATTCCCATGGAAGAAGAGCGCCCGCGGGCTCCCACAGCACGCGAACTCGAAGCCATTGAGATTGACAAGAAGGACTATCGCGGCGTGGTCCACTACCAGGATTTGGACGCCGCGGGCGACATTGGGGTAGTCTCGGTAGGCTCTGGCTTCAGCTTGACCCTGCTCGATATTCTTGACCGCTACGGCCTGCACCCAGCTAACTTTTGCGATTGCAGTGGCAGCCCACCAGCTTCCAAGGTCTATCAAGCCGTCAAACTCGTCCTCTCTATCCCTGGCATTCGCGGCTTCCTGTTTATGAGCGGCGTGGTGACCCAAGACCTTACCGTAACTGCTCAAGGTATCGTGCAAGCCTTTCAAGAGTTGCGCCCACAGATTCCTTTTGTCGTGCGTTTAGCGGGCAACCGCGACCGCGAGGCTTACGAGCTTTTGCAAGCTGGCGGCATTACCCACGCCTTCCCACGCAAGGCACTGGTGGAAACCTGCGTAGAGAAGCTGCGCACGTTGATGCGTGAGCAGGAACGAAAGCAGCAGGCGGCGTCATGAGCATCTTGGTTGACGCCAACACACGCGCCATCATTCAAGGCATCACAGGCGAATCTGGCGTGCGTTTCACCACGCGCATGACGGAATACGGTTCTCCGCCGGTGGCTGGGGTGACGCCGGGCAAAGGGGGCCAGAATGTTATGGGCGTACCGGTGTATGACACAGTGGCGGAGTTGGTGCGCGAGCATCAGGTGGATTTCTCTTCCATCAACGTACCGCCAGCTTTTGTCAAGGACGCGGTATTAGAGGCGATGGCCGCCGGGATCAAGAAGATTTTCATCTATGCCGAGCGTGTGCCCATGCAGGACGAAATGGAGATGATGGCTTACGCGGAGCAGAAAGGTGTCACCATCGTAGGGCCGAACACACCGGGAATTGTTAGTCCGGGGAAGTTTCGCCTGGGAGGTTTAGGTGGGGCGCGGGAGTACGCGGATCAAATCTTCACTCCGGGGCCCGTGGGTCTGGTATCGCGCAGCGGCGGCATGACTTCTACCATCGCTTACTACCTCTCGCAGAGTGGCTTGGGGCAGAGCACGGCCTTTGGCTGCGGTGGCGATGCCATCATCGGTACGCCGTTCAAAAAGGCGCTGGAGCTTTTTGAGCACGATCCGGAGACCAAAGTGGTGGTAATGTTTGGCGAGATTGGCACTTACTATGAAGAAGAAGCAGCGGAATTCATCCGGGCTGGAGGTTGCACGAAGCCGGTGGTGGCATTCATTGCTGGCAAGCGTGCTTTACCCGGCTTTCGCTACGGGCACGCGGGGGCACTGGTGCAGCGTGGCTTCGGCAGCTACGAAAGTAAGGTGGAGGCGCTGCGGGCAGCAGGCGTGCGCTTGGCCGCTACCCTGCAAGAGATCCCTGAGTTAGTCCGGCAAGCGCTGGCAGTGCCGCAGGCAGGTTGAGGTAACCATGGCAAATTCAAATCGAATTTGGCGCACGGCAATCTCTTACGTTGCTCCTAACGTCATTCGTATTCGCGGCTATGACATCACCGAGCTGATGGGCCGGTTGAGTTTCGGTGCGGGCGTGTACCTGCTGTGGACGGGTCGCCTGCCGGACGAAAATGTGGCCCGGTTGATTGACGCGGTGATGATAGCTTCTATGGACCACGGAGCTACGCCACCTTCTGTGCTAGCAGCACGCACGGTGGCTTCGACTGGTGCGCCGCTGAATGCGGCTATGGCTGCTGGCATCCTCTCGCTCGCGCGGTATCACGGCGCAGCTGTGGCTGATGCCATGCGGATGCTCGAAGCTGTAGTTGACCGGGAGAAGAAATCCGGGCAAGGGTGGCGTGCGGCGGCTGCGGACTACCTCAACGAGCTGCGAGAACGCGGCGAGCGTGCCCCCGGCCTGGGGCATCGCCTGCATACGCACGATCCGCGCCCGGAGCACCTGTTTGCGCTCGCAGGCGCCTGCACGATTTCTGGCGTGTACATCAACGCTATGAAGACCCTGCAAAAGGTATTGGAGGAGCAAGTGGGCAAGCCGATGCCCATCAACATTGACGGGGCCATTGCCGCAGTGTTATGCGAGATTGGTTTTCCTGAAGGGTTAGCGAATGCCTTGTTTGTGGTCTCGCGTCTAGCCGGGATTACGGTACACGCCTACGAAGAACAGCAGCGGGAAAAGCCGATGCGAAAAATTCATCCCGATGAGTTCGAGTACGACGGCCCACCGGAACGAAAACTCTGACCCGAGCCTGCTTGCCGCAGGCAAGCTTCAGAATCTCTCTAGGTCTTCTAGGGCGCTGAGCCCGTGCTTTTTCAGGTAGGGAATGATGCCGCCTTCTTGATAGAGGCGCAGCATTAGGGAAGGGATTTCGACTTGCTGTTCAGTTCCTTTCGTTTTATTGCGTAGCTGTTGGTGTTCGAGGTCAAGTTCGAGTTCATCGTTTTCGGCGATGTCGTCTGTGTCGGCAATCACGCAGAGCAGGCCGAGATTGATGGCATTGCGATAGAAGATGCGCGCATACGATTTCGCTACTACGGCGCGAATACCGCAGTACTTGAGGGAGATAGTCGCAGTCTCGCGTGAGCTCCCACAGCCAAAATTCTCTCCCGCCAGCACGAAGTCGCCCAGCTGGACGTTACGGGCAAATTCCGGCCGGTATTCGATGAAGGCGACCCGGGCGAGCTCTTTGGGGTCGGTGGTGATGTTGTATCGGCCGGGGGTGATGAGGTCGGTGTTGATGTTATCGCCGAATTTCCAGTTCATCGTTCACCTCCCTAGAGGAACTCGCGTGGGTCAGTGATGTAGCCGGTGACGGCAGAAGCGGCGGCGGTGGCCGGGCTAGCGAGATAGATCTTTGCCTTGGGGCTGCCCATACGCCCGGTGAAGTTGCGGTTGCTGGTGGAGACGCAGACTTCGTTATCGTAGAGCACGCCGCCCATGCGGCCCAGGCAGGCACCGCAGCCGGGGCTGGTGACTACGGCGCCGATAGCCATAAAGTCTTTCAAGTAGCCGCGGTCAAGTGCCTGCTGCCAGACGCGACGCGATGCGGGAGTGACGATCGCGCGCAGGCCGGGCTTGAGCTGGCGCCCGTGCCAGATCTTATGCACCACGGCGAGGTCTTCGATGCGGCAATTGGTACAGGAGCCGATGAAGACCTGATCCACGGGGATGCGCTCGCGGGCGATTGCGTGCACTGGGTGAACGTTATCAATGTCCGGCGGGCAGGCTACCAGCGGCTCGAGTTTGCAGACGTCAAAGTGCAACGTCTGCGCGTAGTGCACGCTGGGGTCGCTGCGCAATTCTTCAAAGTCAATTACCCGGTCGTTTTCTTCTAGGTAGCGCCGCGTCTGCTTGTCCGGGGGCACGATAGCCGTCTTAGCGCCCATCTCAGCGGACATATTTGTGAGAGTGAGCCGGGCGGGGACATCGAACTGTTCTACGGTTTCTCCACCATATTCAATCACCTGGTAGTTGGCGCCATCAGGGCCGAACTGCTTGGCTACCTGGAGTACCACATCCTTGGCAAAAGTGCCGTGGGGAAGTTCACCGTGAATCTCGACCCGGATAGTCTCTGGGATGCGGAACCAAGCCTTGCCAGTAGCCATAGCGATGGCGGCATCAGTTGAGCCCACACCAATGGTCAGCGCGCCCAAGCCGCCGCCGGTAGGTGTATGGGAATCGGCGCCGAGGATGAGCGCGCCCGGAGTGACAAATCGCTCGGCGAGAAGCTGGTGGCAGACGCCATCGTAGAGTATCGAGATACCTTGCTCTTGGGCGAATTGGCGGATCTGGGCTTGCAACTGGGCTGCTTGCACATTGGGGCTGGGGAAAGCGTGATCAAATGGGATTACGATCTTGCTTGGGTCGAAGACTTTCTGTGCGATTTGATAGAAAGGTTCCAAAGCCCAGGCGCAG
>Ga0315310_10001499_pt1 | contig 14794 bp, 13 predicted proteins | sample TDP5_MG_FD_203630 | JGI IMG/M metagenome (GOLD analysis project Ga0315310, IMG submission 203630) | Freshwater sediment microbial communities from Lake Towuti, South Sulawesi, Indonesia - TDP5 | ecosystem: Environmental > Aquatic > Freshwater > Lake > Sediment | place: Indonesia: South Sulawesi... | reverse complement strand
AAAGCCCGCGTCATAATGCCTATACTTGCTGTAGAGGCTCTCGATAGTTCTCGTAGCGAACAGATCATATTCAAAGAAGACCAAGAAATCAAAATCAAGATTTTTACCTTCCGATGAAAACCAATTCAAGATAGCCAAGTCTTGGTTAAAATATCCCATCGGAGTGAAATCGCAATACAAGTTCATACCGATTCTGAGTAAAGCGTCACGCACAGCATCAACTTCCGCTTTGCGACGAGCTGATTCAACCTTCTTGTTTATGACTCGTGACAATTCGAAGAGGTGAGTTGACCCAAGGAAGGCCCAGTTAAAGAATTTCGCTGGCGTAGGTCGCAAATCAATAAGCGTCGGAGAATATGCACGCTGTCGAATTCCGAGGCAAGGAACAACGGTAACGCTTGAATTCATACGTTTAAGACGCATCAGACGATGCAAAGAGAGTGGAGTGACGCGATGAAAAGTGTACAGTACAACATATCTACTCTTCAAAGTTCGCACGTCCATCTTAGCATGTAACTGGCAAAGGTCATTATTTTCTTCCTCCTTTTTCTGTTACGCGCCTCTAAATTGGAACGCAAATATTTCCTAGCGTAATTTATCGATAATTTCAAGCCATAACATCATTCTTTCGATTTGGGTCAGCATAAATTTTCGATTTGCCGAATTTTGAAGTTTCAGAAAGTTTTCTGCCAAACTGTGAGTCAACGAATGGTATAAGTCCCAGTAGGTCTTTCCATCTAATTGTGTTCCGTCCACCATCTTCCATAGTGCTTCGTTAATTCTCATTCCTTCCAACTCTTTTCTAAGGTCTTTAAACGTGTCTCTCGCCCTTTTCGCATGGTGAACTACGGGTTCACCCAGAGAAACGTTATCGCCTACGTGATCCACTATTTTTTTGAGAAAAATACCAGACCATATATCATCAAACCTGTCTACGCCCAAGAAATTCATATACAACTGATAGAAGGCGGGGATTATTTTCGGTAAGAACGCTGTGTTCATGCTACATAACGCAAAATAGGTCCCCTTACTAACGATGACCTTGTCTCTTCTACATTTTTTGCCTTCAATGTCACATCTACCGTCAAGTCCGCCATGATACAGTATCGTCAATGCGTCTAAGTCTGGACAGCCTGCCCACAAACCCATATTCAAAACGCATTCCTTTCCTCCATTACTCCAAACAAAGTTTTCTGTTCTGGCTTCTGTTGCATAGGGATGCCCCCTAGGAAAAAGGCGTGTGATGGTGCTTAAGTCAAGATTTTCTAGAGAATTGTACCATCTTCCCTTCGAATGAACAGTTACTCCATTGCTATTAAACAGATTATTAGCATGACAGTCCATTATGTTGCGCCCACTTATAGGAAATACGTCATCGTCTAACTCTATAACGAATTCCGGTTGTTCTTCGTAGGCAAGTAGGAAACCAAAGCTTGTTTCAGCATGGCATCGTTCAGGAATGACGGACAAATATCTATGATAATTCATCCCAAAATGTTGTTTGAACCACTCTTCTCTTTCTTTTGGTCCATAGTAAACATGTGGCATACTTGAAAACAGTTTATCATTCTTTCTACGAAGCCCTTTGTCGCCTTCATCTACCACAATTATCCCAAAACTATGTTTAGCTAGTGTAACCTCAAGTCTTTTGATGTTTTCTAGAATATTAGTGGACGCAACCACGATATCTACTTCCACATTTTTCACCTTTGATGATTCTCACTTTCCAATTAGGTTGTCTTCAGTATCTTTAAAGTGACTATAAAAAACAAGCATTTACTAATAGGATTGCTAATGCATATATTGAGAGCTTCAGGTATGTTGCTCTTTTCTGAGATTATCATGATACCCTCGTATGTGCTTCCAGAATGTTTTTTAATTTTCTCCAGAATTTGCGGTGTTTTGTTTTCTGAACGATTGTCAACGAAAACAATTCTTATCCTATCCTTTGGATATTCAAGCCTCTCCACCGCTGAGAGATGATGGTAGGCTCCATGCGGCGTTAGAGGTTGCTATACACCTTGTAATCACAGGTAAGCCTCCCATAAGCCTAGGCCTCTTAGAAATAAATTGAGAAGAACGGAAGCATTTTATAAGGGTCCTTCTAAGTCTAAACGACCCTTGCCTCTCAAGAAAATCACTGAAACTCTCCTGCTTCTTAGTTTCTTTCGCAGTTCTCGGTCATTTGTGGCGACTGGGCTTTTCCAGTCTGCTGCAATTCGCAGAATTACCTCATCGTTTGTTTCTTCCCATTTTTTCTCTACAGCAATTACTCTGCATTTCTCTGCCAGTTTCAGTGCCAATGAGGCTTGTTTCCGTCTTCTTGGAGAACCCTTCTCAGCCATCGTTAATAGTTCGTTATATGTTGTGGAAAGCAGAACGGGTTCGAATCTCTGATTCAGAAGTTTCGCTAACTCCTCGAATATATCGATTTTGAACTGTGATGGCACAAAGAGGAAGTTAGAATCTATGATGACTCTTATCGCCAAGTTTTTCGCCTTTCGTATCCTCATGAGAACATCTATATTTATCTCTGCTCCAATCATAAAGAGGTTTGACAGGCAGAATGCATAAAACGCTTATCCCCTTGTTGATATGCCCCATCTGCCGTGGGGAACTGAAAAGTAGAATCATTAGACAAGACGAGACAAAATTAATTGAAGGCGAATTTGCCTGCAAAAACTGTATACGAAAATATCCAGTTGTCGACGGAATTGGAATCTTTCTCGAAAGCAAAGAAACAAGGGATGACTTGTGGAAAGAGCAAGAAGACTTTGCAACTAGGTTCCGAAGGGAACATCCGATTCAATTTTTCTTCCTGACCAGGACCTTCTTCGGAAGCATTAACCCAGAACATCACTTCCTCAAGGGCTTGCTTCTGGAAGACGACAAGACGCTTGAACGAGCAACCAGACGAATCTACACCAAGGATTACATCATCGGATACGAGAAGACGAAAGAGGCTCTAAGGGAAGTGGAGATAGATAACCCCCCAATAATCTTAGAAATTGCCTGCGGAAGAGGCGACTTCTTTAAGCCGTTCATGCGATCACGTCATGGGAGAGGAGTCTACGTTGCCACAGATTTCAGTCCAACAATACTCAGAAGTAATCTGAAATGGCTGGGGAAGAATGGTCTAGACGACCAAGCGACACTCATGGCATTCGACGCTAAGGCTATACCCTTCCGAGACAATTCTATTCCAGCTGTTGTTTCAAACTTAGGGTTTGCCAATATACGAAATGATGGAAGAGCGGTTGACGAAGCGTTCCGTGTGCTGGCTCCATTTGGGATTCTGGTCGCAAACTTCATGTTCACCACGGAGAATACGAAGAACTATGCGAAGGCAAAAGGATTGGGTTTGGATCAATTCTACGCCAGAAAGAGCGCCGAAGAAGTGTTCAGAAAAGCTGGGTTTGAATACAGTCTAGAGGAACTCCATCGAGGTTCAGTTCGCCCCACACCTGGTGGAATAGACGTCTTCCCAATCGTTCAAGACATCTATTCATTCAGCATTATCAAAGCAAAAAACCAGAACAGTAAACGCCATTTTTTAGTCCTGGCCACTTATCTTACTACATTATTCCGTGACCTATGAGGCGCCATCTTCCAGAAATTTTTCGGCTCAGCGCCGCTCTAGCACTTTCTTCAGCACTTACGGGTCGACTCAACTTTAGCGTGGCTTTTTCGCCTTTCACGGCTGTCACTGTTCCCGCTGTTATGCTGGTTCCTACGTCTAAGAGGAGAGCTTCCCCCACCTGTATTTTCGCTATTTCCATCAGCTCTTTTGTTCCAAGCGCACGCGGAAAGAGATGTGTCTCAAGGGTTAATTCTGAACGTGTGGGTGGCAGCATCTCAGGCTTGCCCACTATATTTCCAGTTAACCCATCAGCCTTCGTCAACGAAGGGTCAAGCAAGGTTCCAACTCCAACCAAGCCTCCGGGCTGAGCCTCCTGAACGTTTTTGCCGCCAGCCTGAAGGCTCACAATCTCCGTGAACAAGGGCTCATAGACGGTTCGCCCCTGCTTTTCGATGCGTACTCCAGGCCGAATCTCGATTTCTTCATCTGTTTTGAACAATCCTTGGAGAATGGTGCCGCCAATGACGCCGCCAGCTAATTTCTCCGCCGAGGTTCCGGGTTTATTCACGTCGAAGGAGCGCACAACGTGCATTCTAGCTGGCTTTGTTGGATCACGATTCGGCGTCGGAACATGCTCTTCCAAGGCCTGAATCAGCGCGTCGATGTTCACACCGTGTTGAGCAGAAACCGGAATTATGGGAGCGTTTTCAGCTATGCTTCCCTTCACGAAGTTGACCATCTCTTGGTAGCTTTCAAACGCTCTTTTCTCGTCAACCAAGTCGATTTTGTTCTGAACAATAACCAGGTTTTTGACGCCCACTATTTCAATGGCTGCTAGGTGCTCTCTTGTTTGCGGTTGGGGACAAGGCTCGTCTGCGGCTATAACAAGAATGGCACCGTCCATCACGGCTGCGCCAGAGAGCATAGTCGCCATGAGCGCCTCGTGGCCCGGCGCGTCGACAAAGCTCAGGGCTCTGACGAACTCTCCCTGTGAATCGCAGCTGTTGCACTTTGGTTCAGTTGAGTAGCACTGAGGTGATGGACAATTTGGACATTTATAGATAGGCGCGTCTGCGTAGCCTAGTTTGATTGTTATGCCACGGCGGAGTTCTTCACTGTGCCTTGACGCCCAAACACCCGTTAAAGCTTGAACCAGAGTGGTCTTCCCATGGTCTACATGGCCAATAGTTCCAATATTAACTTCAGGTTGTTTGGGCAGTTTTTTCAGAAGATTCACCTCCAGACTCGGGAGCTTCTACTGCTTCTTCTCCCCTAGGCTCAGTTTGGGCTTCCTTCTTCTCCGCCCCTGCAACTTCAGCCTTTGCCTTCTTCACCCTCTTTGGTCTCTCTGCCTTCTTAGGTTTCTCAACCACCTTCATGTTAACCTGAACAATATCTTCTGTTATTACGTTTCCTCGAAGGGTCTTGCGTTGTCGTTCTCCTTCGCGGTGAGGATGAAAACCCACACCCTTGCTGACGATGACGCTGACGCGGACCCCTCCGTGAATGTTGGGGCGCATGGGAAAACCGTCTTTGTCGGAGCCACCCCTAATCTGCAACTTACGACCCGACATGCCGACAACAGAGCCGTCAATGGTTTCGCCTAGTTTTCTCCCGAGGAGTGGCACAGCTCTGGCGCCCTCCAACTCCACAACCTTCGACTTGCTTCCTTCAGGGTCTGAAACAATAACCTTGAACTTCGCCATGCTTGAAATATACTCTCCCATACGTAAACGTCAGTTAGGCATAAGTGAAGACGAACATCCATTTATTAAGCATTCGCTAAACAAAAAGCGATTAAAAGACAAAACGAAACCCGTGGGGTGCGTCTTTTGAAAAAAATTGATGTCAGAATCGGCGAGGTTGTTGAGCATCGCGCCAAAGAACTGACCAAACTCTGTTGCGAACTTGTTCAAGCTAAAGGTGAGAACCCACCCGGCGACGTTTCCGAAGTAGCCCAAGTGGTTGAAAACTTTCTCCAAACCGAAGGAATAAGCTATCAAAGATTTGAGCCTGCAGAGGGTCATGTTAACGTTGTTGCCACGTTGGGTAGAGGCAAACCATCCCTTATTCTGTGCGGGCACATCGATGTGGTCCCAGCTGGCGACTTCTCAAAATGGGATGTAGATCCCTACGAAGCGATAATTCAAGAGGGCAAGATTCTCGGGCGAGGAACAACAGACCAGAAAGGCGGAGTGGCCGCCATGCTGATGGCTGTTGCAGTCCTCAAGAATTTCGAGGAAAGCCTCGCAGGAAGAGTAACGGTTGCAACCGTTTCAGACGAGGAGGCGGTTGGGCCTGGCGGAGCGTTGTGGCTGTTGGAAAATAGGAAACTAAGTGGCAACGCGTGCCTAATCACCGAACCCACAGGGCAAGTTGACGGCGAATATTCCATAGTCGGAGGCGAACGTGGAAACTGTTGGTTCAGAATCATGGCACATGGCAAGCCCGCGCACGGAAGTACGCCAGCTTTGGGCAGAAACGCTATTTTCATGCTGACTGAATTCCTTCCAAAACTGAAGGCTCTGGAGAGTGCAGCTGTCAGAGTTCCTGAAGACGCTATGACGCTTGTTCAAAACGGCAGAAACCAACTGCGAAGAGTTGCTGAAAACCAAAACGTCCATGCAGGTAGCTTGGCTCGGGCGCTCAACCACTACACTACGAATGTGGGATTGATAAGCGGTGGGACAAAGGTTAACATCGTGCCAGAAAAGTGTGAGGCAGAAGTTGACATAAGGGTTCCAGTCGGAGGCAACCCAGACGCAGTTGAAGAGTTCGTGCGCAGCGTCATGCCAGAAAACATTGAATATGAAATCATCAAAAAGACGTTGCCCTCTTACACGCCTGCAACACATCAGTTGACAAAAGCTGTTCAGCAAGGTGCAAGGCAAGTCTTGGGCTACAGACCACCAACCATCTACTGGGCTTACACGAGTGACGCACATTTTTTTAGAGAGATATTACGCGTTCCAACTGTGACCTTTGGACCAGGCTACACTGAACTCGCCCATGCCTACAACGAGTTCGTCTACGCCAGTGATGTTTTGAACATGGCAAAGGTCTATGTAAACGCTATTGTAAACCTATTAACTTGATTGTATAGTTCTCTCAGAGACCCCTATGCGTATCCATGCTTTTTGAGCTGGGTTTTTAACAGTTTGAAGTCGTTTTCTAACGCATCCCTATATTTTGGGTTATGCAGAATGGCGGCTGGATGATACATTGGGATCACCGAAACTGGCATGTCTAAAAACCTTGTTTTGTAAACCCTTCCCCGCAACTGAGTTATGCCCTCTACTATTTCGGTTTCAATGCCTGCCTCTGACAGTATGTAAACAGTTGAATGTCTGCCCAATGTCGCGACAATTTTGGGTTTAATGAGGGCGATTTGGCGGTCAAGATAAAGTGAAGTGCAGGTCTTGATTTCATTTGGTTTTGGGTTGCGGTTCTCTGGAGGTCGACACTTGACCACGTTGGTTATGAACACGCGGTCGCGCGGAAGACCAATTTTATTCAGCAAAGTGTCCAAGACCTTGCCAGCGGCTCCGACGAATGGCAATCCCTTCACGTCTTCCCAGTACCCTGGCGCTTCACCCACAAACACTATAGAAGTGTCTACGTTGCCTTCGCCTGGAACAGCCTTTCGACGTCCCTTCCAGAGAGCACATCTAACGCATATTCGAACTTCATTGGCGATTTTTTCCATCAAATCTGCCTTAGACAAAGACACATACTGTGCTCCAAAATAACTCGGGTTTCATTTTGCCAGCTTTTCGGCGATCTCTTTCACAGCCGAAACCAGTTTTTCAATTTCCTCTGTCGTGTTGTAAAGATATGCAGAGGCTCGCACTGTTCCAGACCTGCAAATCACGGTCTTTGACAGGGGTTGAGCGCAGTGATGACCCGATCGCACCATGATGTTGGCTGAAACGTCCAAGGCCAGGGCCACATCATGGGGATTCAAGTCGGTCACGTTGAAGGGCACGATGCCCACTCTGTGTTCGGGTTCGGGTCCATAAACCTCAACCTTCGGCAGCGCACTCAACCCTTCATACATCTGTTTTGCAAGGTTTTTTTCATGGCGCTCAATGTTGCTCATACCAATTTTCTCAAGGTAGTCAACGGCGGCGCCAAGCCCTATAACTGCTGCCACATCTGGAGTTCCTGCCTCGAAGCGTCGGGACCCAGTGTCTAGCCTGTAGTAGTCAACTCCCACTTCCTCTATTGTTCCGCCGCCAATGAGGAGGGGTTCAACCTCTTTTTGAACCTCCTCCCGCATATAGAGCACACCTGAACCCGTGGGCGCGCACATCTTGTGCCCACTAAAGGCCAGAAAGTCACATCCGATTTTTTGTACGTCAATCTTCATGTGAGGCACTGACTGGGCTCCGTCAATAAGAAGGAGAGCACCGTGTTCATGGGCGATTTCAACAATGTCCTTTACCGGTGTAATCGAACCCAAGACGTTTGACACGTGGGTCAAGGCGACCAATCGCGTTTTATCGTCAATCGCTTTTTCAAAATCTCTTGGGTCGAAAAGTCCCTTGGTGATTGGTTTGTGTGGCATAACAACTTCAACCTGCGCCCCATTTTTGTCTCTCACCCTGAGCCAAACAATGAAGTTCGAGTGATGCTCAAGAACCGAGGTCACTATCTTGTCGCCCTTTTTCCAGTTCAGGCCTCTGGCCACGAGGTTTATGCTTTCGGTCGTGTTTCTCGTCATCACAATTTCGGAGCTAGACTTGGAGTTGATGAAGTCTGCAACCTTGGAACGCGCACGTTCATACTCTTCGCTCGCCCTCTGTGCCAGCCTGTGAATGCCGCGCTCCACGTTCGCCCGATACTCTCGATAAAACTCCAACATTCGAGCAAGCACGGGTTCAGGCGTTAGACTGCTGGCGGTGCTGTCCAAGTAGATTATGCCAGTCTTGAGAATTGGAAAATCCTTTCTGATTTCGTTTACGTTCAGAAATTCAGCTTCTGAGACTTTCTTGGAACGCTTGACTGTTTCGGTAGCCCTTGGACACATAGAATCAAGTAACAGTGTTAGCCTCCCTAGTTATATTTTTCCATGCGTAGGAACAACATGCAGACTTTGAATGGTCCTGTCCGCCATCTGCGTTTCGGGCAGCTTCCATGGTCCGGCTAAAATTTGGGATTTGGTCAACCAAAGATGGATCCAAGAGTGAAAAACCTATGCGTTAACCCAAACCTCACTCGTACCCACTTATCTTCATTCACTCCAACACTTCAAAAGCAGGTAAACTTTCGCTTGCAATAATAGCGCTGTGATCTTGATTAGTTCTGCAAATTTTTCCAGCCTTGCGGTTTGCACCCCACGCGCCTAAGACATCACAAAAATTTATGTGAGCGCTTGCCACTTATATACGAACACGATGGTGAAAAAGCCTATTGAGCATCGCAGAACGAGTTTACAAAAATACAAGGATCATAGTTGTCACAGATGACATAACAAAGTTAGAAGTCGCCGCCATAGTAAACCCAGCGAACAGCATGCTGATCATGGGCGGCGGAGTAGCTGGAGCTATCCTGAGAGCTGGTGGAAGAGAAATCCAAGAGGAAGCCTCAAAACAGGCGCCTGTTGCAGTTGGAAAAGCCGTAGCAACTCGAGCTGGGAAATTAAAGGCAAAATACGTGATTCACGCACCAACCATGGAGAGCCCAGCCATGCAAATAGGAGCACAAAACGTGAAATCGGCCATGAGAGGTGCTTTAGAGTGCGCCAGCCACTTAGGTATTGAAAGTGTTGCTTTTCCTGGAATGGGCACGGGTGTCGGAGGCCTAAAATTGGAGGAAGCCGCTGAAGCCATGGTCGATGAGATAAAGAGGCACGTTGACTCTGGCACGCCGTTGAAGAAGATATTACTCGTAGGGTTCAACGTTGATTTAACACGTGCATTCAAGAGGGCGTTGGAGAAAAGCCTACCCTAGTTTCTTTTTTGCGCACTTGCTAGCGTCAGCAAATTCGCAGAAAAAAAGCATGAGCACAGCCACATCATTCTCATGGGCAGAAATACATAACCTCTGGTTGGTCCTGACCACAAAAATCTTATCTCGTGTTCACTAATATTCATTGAATGTTCCGGCACAAACAAAAATGGGGAACTGAAATTTGAGCGTCGAAATTGAAAATATAAGGAAAGACATTCGGATGCGCGTTGAGAGCGACTCAATGATGTCAGCTGCATGGATACTCGTTTACCTCATACCCATCATTCTAGCTGTCTTATCGGTTTCAGTGTTCATTGTTGCCATGATTTCTATTGTAACGGTAACTGTTCCTCCAACTCAGCCTCCTCCAAGTCAGACCACTCAATTTGCGCCGCTCCTGTTATTGATCGGAATGATATATTTAGTTGCGATAATCAGCTTCATAGTTTCTATAATACTCGTATACAAGCTTGTTAGGAGGCGTAACACGCATTTCAAGAGACAGATTTTCCTCTCCGAGGATACAGTAGCAGCCGTCAAAGCGGTAGCAGCGCAAAAGGGCGTTGATGTGGAGGTCGCCTTAGCTTCTTGCGAAAGAACTGTGAGAGAAGCCAAGTCTGAAGAAACCGAAAAAAGCGCTGTCCTTTGGGCTATTCTCTCTGCATTCGTTTTCCTCGCAACTTGGTATGTCTGGTACTTTCTAATGAATGACTTCTACAAACACGAGAGAAGAGAAGACGGATTTTGGGAAGACATAGGCAAAACAATGGACAAATGTGGAATTAAGTTTTCAGCGCCAAGAAGAACTGAGACGATGCCTGAAAGAAGCTTTGTTCTCTATTTAATTCTCTACATTATAACTCTAGGCTTGTTCGGAATCTACTGGGTGTACGTCTTGCTCAAAGACCCAAATCAACACTTCGCATATCATATCCAAATAGAAGACCAAATGCTCAGCAGCTTTGAGACAGTTGCCATGTAAAGCTTCGAGTCACTCAATTTCTTTTTTTACATTCCAAGCAGGTACGGCGTGATATAGGTTTCGACAAAAGCCGCAATCGTGAAAAGTATCACTGAGGCCACAGCCAGAATTATGGTGTCTTTTATACCTTGTTTAAACTTGGCACCATTCACTTTTTCACCAATTATCTTTGCCATAGTAATCTCGATTATTGTCACATGCCATCGAATTATAGAAGCAAACTGAAACACAAATGCTGGTATCTCAAAAATGCCGTGAGGAACCAACCCCAAAATTGGATAAGAGACTCCACGAGTCACGCCGGCTATGATGGACACCACCCCTATTATAACGCCATTCAACAAAAGCTCCAATCCCAACACAAACGTACCGAATAAAGGCACCCAAACAAGCATCCTAATTGGATTCCAGAAGTGACCCGCATTGTTTGAAAGAATGTAGAAAAAAAGATCCTCGGTATAAGGCGGCGGGATCGCAATAATACTTCTTTCAGACCGTATCAGGGACTTGAGCCACTCTAGAAGCCCCGGAGCAACAGAAAAAGCGAAAACCGTCAAAACCATGGAGACAATGATAACCCCGAAAAATGCCAGAGCCATGGCTTTAATGATCGTTTTGTTCCGTTGAATACAAGAAATAAATGCTTCCCAGACCCTTACAAAGAACTCTTTCAAATTTAAAGCAACATCCTCCATGCCACTAAATGACTATCTTCGATTAAAACCTTGTCAAAAACTTCACTGAGTCATTCATTTTGGTCAACTTAACCTTGTATTTCCTGAACTGAAGAGTCAAAAACCTAAAGTGCACACTCCAAAATTATGACGGTGTTCACTGTAGTTTGTCTAATTGCTTCAAGAAATCAACGATGTTTTCTACAACAGCCTCCAGAATTCTCTCTCCCTTCATCCTAGACGCTTTGGTGGCATCTCCCATCAAACCGCTCCTTGACCATTTTTGGAAGGGCACATAAACCTGCGGCATGTTCTTGGGTTTTCCACTAGTCAAGGTTTTTATTATTTCTTCCGACGTCTCGTCCTTCAAAGCCTTAGTCATGTCCACCAGTTCAGGTCGACAAGCCAGCATCATGCTAGTCTCACCCTCGTCCGCGTGCACAACCTCTTTTTCGCAGATTTTCAGGATTTCCTCGGCGGCAATATCCCACCAGTCAATGCGAACGATAAGTGCTCCTGTATCCATGCGTGCCTTCTGTCCGATAAAACTCAAAACCTGCTTGTTTCCACCGTGACCGTTGATAAAAACTATCTTCTTGAAACCCTGCTTGGAAAACGACTTGCACAGATCAAGGAGCAGACTTGCCATAGTGTCAGGTGTAACCGTGAAAACACCCTTCATGTCAACCATTGACAAAGAGTTTCCATAATAGACAGGCGGAGCAACCAAAACTTTTGCTCTTTCTGCAACACGCTTGGCGACGGTCATTGGAATAAGAGTGTCGGTTCCAACCGGAAGGTGCGGTCCATGTTGTTCCACGCTTCCCACCGGAACAACAACGGTGTCGGCTTCCTTTACCGCATCTGTTATCTCCTGAGGAGTCATCTCTTCAATCAAGAACTTCCTCACAGCGCTTCACCCGCAAGTCACAAAGGTGTTTCGCCATATATTCTGTCTTCGTTGAAATGTTTTTCGTCGGAATTCTGTCGGACAAGCGTCAGAAGATCTAGCTTTCTCTCTTATCAGAAGTGTCGGAAAACTTTTTATTCACTGAGAAATCCGACAAACTTTAATAGGAGTGGGCGCATAATCAAGTATGTAGGTGAAGAGAGTGTCGGAATTTGGCGGCAAAAAGCCTACCACAAGAGAAGAATTTCTACGAATACTCACTGCTGCCGCTGAAAAGGAGACGGAAACCAAAAGAACTGGCAAGCCGACAATTGCCGGAACAGCAAAGGCAATAGGGATTCACAGGGATACTCTGTACGAGTGGATGCGAGAGTTTAATGTAAAATTTGCCGACATCGGTCGAATGGGACCGACTGTTCCGAAGGCTCTCGAAAAGCCTAAAGGCTTCACTTACCTTATCGGCGAAGCTTTGGTGGGTGAGGGATCTGAAGTTGCGCATGTTGACTTACTAATCGGAGACAAAGACGGTCCTGTTGGTGAGGCCTTCGCCAACGGCTTATCCAGTTTATCTGAGGGTCACACGCCTCTTTTGGCTGTGATTAGGCCTAATCTGCCTCCTAAGCCGCACACTTTGTTAGTTCCGAAGGTCACGGTGAGAAATCTAGAGCAGGCTGGGAAAATCTTTGGGCCTGCTCAGGCGGCTGTGGCCAAGGCTGTGGCTGACGCTGTTGAGGAGGGCATAGTGCCCAAGGAGAAAATGGATGAATGGGTTATAGTCTGCAGTGTTTTTGTTCATCCTGATGCTCAGGACTACCGTCGGATTTACCAGTACAATTACGGAGCCACCAAGCTAGCTTTGAAGAGGGCCTTAGCCAAGTATCCGTCTTGGGAGAAGATAATCTACGACAAAGACAGAGCTAAACACCCAATAATGGGCTTCAGGGTTCCGCGTTTATGGAGACCACCCTACCTGCAGATTGCGCTCGACGCTCCCAACCTAGAACGCGCGAAAGAGATCATCAGTCAGATTCCGCAGAGCGACCGCATCATCTTAGAAGTTGGTACTCCGCTGTTGAAGAAATACGGAACTAAAGTAATCCGTGACTTTAGAGAAACAGCCAGAGACATGTTCATCGCTGCCGACTTGAAAACACTTGATGTCGGAAAAGTGGAAGTCGATCTCGCTTTTGAAGAAACAGCCGACGCAGTTGTGGCTTCGGGACTCGCAGCCACAGAGATGCTTAACGGCTTCATCTACGAAGCCAAGAGACTCGGAATCTACGCTGTTGTCGATATGATGGAGGTTGAAGACCCAATCAGAAAACTTCAATCGTTGAAGCAGCTTCCAGACGTTATTATATTGCATCGAGCCATTGACGTTGAGAAAACCGTTGTCCACCGCATGGAGTTGATTCAAGAGCTTCGCAAAACCTTCCCGCAGGAAAGATTTTTGGTTGCTGTTGCGGGCGGCATTAATCCTGAGACAGCGATTGAGGCTTTGAAGCAAGGAACCGACATCATAATTGCTGGGCGATACATCACACAGTCTAAAGACGTGAAACGTTCGGTCAGAGATTTCCTAGAGTGCACGCCCGAGATGAGAGAAGACATCGACCTGTACAGAGTGCACGTAGAATAAAATCCCCACCGTTCCCTTTTCTTTTTCCGTAAGGTTAACAAGACAGCACGAGACATTTTCCTTTCTAAATCAGTTAGAGATTTCCATCAGTATATGAAGCAAAGTGAAAGTACATGAAGAGACTGCGCACTCTTTCCCTGATCTTGGTCTTATTCTTGTCGGCGCTATCATTTCCAGATCTGCCCGTTGTGCAAGGCGAAACGAAAAACGTAAGTTACCTCCTCAAATCCACAGTACGATACAGCAACCCCAGCCAAGATAGAATATGGAACTTCAGCGAAAATGAAGAGGACCGAACGATAAGTCTCTTCATGAACAACACTTGGCAAACGGTGAAGTTGGTGAACTCTACATTCTCAATTGAGAAAACAAGAGTTGATGATGACGGAAACCTAATTGCGATTTTGCGTTTCCCGAAACCTGTGCTCAACTGGGGAGACAACGTGAGCTTCACGGTTTGGTATCGTATTGTTTCAAAGCCTCGCATAATACCAAGCATAAGTGAGACCGAGTCGCGTAGTCTATCTGACATACCAACAAATCTGGTTGATGAATACACGCGGGAAGAGGGACCTTGGCAAACCGGCAATCTGACACTGCAAGGGTTAGCGCTTAATCTAAAAGGGAATGAGACAAAGGTTCTGACCATAATCAAGAACTTCATAGTGTGGATTAAGGGACACATTGGCTATCCATCTTTGCAGGCACGGCATGAAAATCCGTATTATCCAAACCAGACTTATGCCCAACGTGAAGGCGACTGCGACGACCAAGCCATTCTGCTTATCACACTGTGTCGGATAGTTAGAATTCCTTCTTTTCTCCAAGTGGGCAGCATCTACCTGCCTGACCATTTTGACAACGCTTCTTTCTGGGATGGACATGTGTCAATTGTAGAGCGTCGAATCGGTTGGCACGGGTGGGCCGTTGTTTACGTTCCACCTTGGGGCTGGCTGCCCGTGGACTTAACCTACGTGTCAGAGGGATTTGGCGATCCTCTTAACGCAATAAAGCATGGAGCCGTGACCGATCAGAACACGATTCAGTACATGAATGT
>Ga0315310_10001498_pt1 | contig 14801 bp, 13 predicted proteins | sample TDP5_MG_FD_203630 | JGI IMG/M metagenome (GOLD analysis project Ga0315310, IMG submission 203630) | Freshwater sediment microbial communities from Lake Towuti, South Sulawesi, Indonesia - TDP5 | ecosystem: Environmental > Aquatic > Freshwater > Lake > Sediment | place: Indonesia: South Sulawesi... | reverse complement strand
AGATCTGGGATCGGCAGAACTACTCTTTACCGGATTTGGGAGGATCTTGAGAAGATGAAGGCGATAAGCGCGTCCCGTCAGGTGGGGGCAGTCACACTTTACCGTCTCAATACAACCAGTCCCGTCGTACAGTCACTTCTCTCAGTCAGAGAGAGGCTCGCAAAGGTCCAAGACGCAGTGGAAAGGATTGAAGAGCTTCAGAGGATTGAGAAGACTGCAAAAGAACAGCTTCGAGATCAAATCCCTCCAGGGCCATTCCTACTGCTAAGGTTCTTGGACATGAAGGCTTCAAGCTCAGAAAAGGCTGTTTCTGAGAAGGCTTTGGGACTGAAGGAACATGAAACAACCGTTCTCTCAAATCTTGTAGAGTCCGGTCTCGTGGAAAGGAGAGATGGAACATACAGTCTCACATCGCTTGGGAAAGTGGCCGCCGAAGGTGCCGCAAGACTATGGCGCCGTGAATCAAAGGAATCAATAGACGAAGTCATCTCCTCCTTGAGGGTCGCACTTGGAATCGTTTCTCAGGAGATGGGAAAGATCAATCGCGCGCTTTCCCGAGAGAAACATCGTTCGGGCGGAGTGCGGTGATAGAGATGCAAAGATACGGACTGAGAGAAAGTTTCCCGGTCAGGGACAGAACACTCGTCACGTTAAAGACTGAGGTTGTCAAACTCTTCAACCTACTAACTATCGTGAAAAGTGCAATAGGAAATCTGAGGGAATTTGAGGAGATCAAGCAGCTACCCATTGCAAGACTTGAAGAAGCCCACAGGACCTTAAAGAGTTTTGTTGAGCAATACGAGAAGAGAAAACAAAGTCAAGGAACCGGCTAGACACCTCTCCCTTTTTTGAGATCCGATAAGATTTGCTTTTGCAGATTGGCCAGCCAATGTCAAAACACATAATAGGCCAAGCTCTGAATCAAACTGCGAGCGGCTTTGCCTTTCACGCAAAGGACCTTCATCATAGTTGCAATTATCCTATCAGCCGGGACGATCTGTCACCTCAACGTTTTTCCTGTGTCGTCAGTCACTCGAGCTGTAATTGACACCGATAGCCCTGTGTACTCCCATTTGGCCAGGGAGGTTCTGATAAGTGGCTATGGCCTTGAGGCATCTTTCACGTATTTTCTTTGGTTACGGAAGCCTAGAGGGCAGAACGCCTTGTACACAGGTATCTCCTTCGTGGCCACAACAACTGGAGGCGTCCCATATCCAAATGTGAACATCGCTCTAGACATGCCAGCTGCTCTGGGAACATATGAACTGACGATTTCCTCTTCGTCAGCGTTTGATACTGCTAGCGCTAGATGCCGCTTTGGGGTGTTCGGCCCTGCTAGGGCATTGTATCAAAGAAGGGAGACCGCGAGATTCGCTGGAGGAGGAGTGCTTCCAGGATCGACAGTCAGGGTCGACATCCGAAACCCAATAGACGCACTTGTAAGCAATGTAACAGCCATTGCGAATGACACCGGCGAGTTTGAGCACACTTGGCCGATACCGAATAATGTCCAAGTTGGTACATGGACGATATCTGTCGGAGGAATCGGCACATACGACAACAGCTTCGAGAAGCATCGTGCTGACGGCCAATTCGGCGTCGTCGAGGCCTCTTTGAAACTATCCATACATCAACAGCCATCATCACTGTATCAGCGTACAGAGACTGCAAGGATCGCTTTCATTGTCAATTATCCAGACGAGTCTCCCGTAACATCGATCAAGCCCGGCTCGAAACCTGTCTTCATCTCTCGCATGGGCATAAAGGCTCAGTCACTTCCACTAGTTCTCACTGACGCGATGAACGGGATATGGACGACAGAGTACACTATTCCTAAGAACGAAACTTTGGGAAAGAACTTTACGTTCACAATATCCGCCGGCTCGTTCGACGACGGGTTTGGAAACAAAGCGCCTTCATCTATGTCTGTTTCCTCGCAGTTTGAGGTGGCTCTTGCTCAATTGAGAATCTCAATCTTATCCCCAAAGCACGCATATGAGATACTCTTTGACTCAATCAATCTAAATGTAACCGTCAAGTATCCTGACGGATCGGATCTGATAGACGGCAAAGTCTCAGCGGTCTTCGAAAGCGGGACTTTGAGAGACGTGAGACCTCTGCTATTCCACGAGAGATTCCGCTCTTGGATTCTGACACATCACCTCGCCATCACGGAGATACAACGGATCGGGACATGGAAGATGACTCTCATAGCGGAGGATGCCCATGGAAATAATGGCATGATTTCTATAGAGATAAATGTGCAAGCGTTTTGGCTGTTTGTCGTGGTGGCGACATCGAGTGTCCTTGCGGTAGTTCTTGTGAAATGGATGAGCGAAGAAACAGGTCTTCGAAGACTTCTGAGAAGGAGGAGAGTTAAGGACAAGGTTTCGTGAAGTCTTAATTCACCATGCATTCTCGATAATGGGATGCGATTGCGAGAAACCTATTTGTCTGAATAGCGCCGGTCTCAGATAGTTTTTTAGCCTCTTTCGTCGAAGGGTTGCTAGTCACTTCCGGAGGACCAAACATGCCGGATTCAGGGGAACTCGAAGAGATAAGAGAGAAATCAGGACAGTGGGAGAGGACCACCCTCAAAAGATATCTGGAGAGTAGGCCGGAGAGAAAGCCTGAATTCACAACCAATTCCGATATCCAAGTGAAGAGGCTCTATACTCCTGCTGACGTATCAGATTTAGAATACTCCGAACATGTCGGCTATCCGGGGCAATATCCGTACACAAGAGGGATACATCCCACGATGTATCGCGGTCGGCTCTGGACCATGCGCGAGTTCTCTGGATTCGGAACAGCCGAGGAAACCAACCGTCGATTCAAATATCTTCTATCTGAGGGCGAAACCGGCCTGAGCGTAGCCTTCGACTACCCCACAATCATGGGCTACGACTCCGATCATCCTATGGCTAGAGGCGAAGTCGGTAGATGTGGCGTAGCGGTGTCATCGCTTGCAGACATGGAGACACTGTTCGAAGGGATCCCGCTTGAGAAGGTGAGCACCTCGATGACGATCAACGGGCCTGCGGCAATGCTTCTTGCCATGTACGTTGCCGTAGGCCAGAAGCAGGGGGTTTCGCCCGAAATGCTTTCTGGCACGACGCAGAATGACATGCTCAAAGAGTTCTTTGCACAGAAACTCTGTATCTTTCCACCACAACCGTCTGTTAAGCTTGTTGTTGATATCGTCGAGTACTGCGCCAAGAATCTTCCAAGATGGAATCCGATTAGCATTAGTGGGTACCACATAAGAGAGGCTGGTGCCACTGCTGTCCAAGAACTAGCGTTTACCTTGGCTGATGGCTTGGCCTATGTGCAGGAGGCTATCAACAGAGGACTAGATGTTGACGAGTTTGCACCAAGACTTTCATTCTTCTTTGCAGCGCACAATGATCTGTTCGAAGAGGTCGCGAAGTTTCGAGCGGCGAGGAAGATCTGGGCTCGGTTCATGAAGGAGAGGTTCATGGCAAAGAGTGATCGATCTATGTGGATGAGGATGCACGTTCAGACCTCCGGCTGCACGTTGACTGCCCAGCAACCCACAAACAACATCGTCAGAGTCGCAATCCAAGCACTAGCTGCAGTATTAGGTGGCACACAGTCGCTGCACACGAACTCATATGATGAGGCCTTAGCATTGCCATCTGAGGAGGCTGTTAGGATCGCTCTCAGGACACAGCAGATCATTGCGCATGAGAGCGGCCTATGCAATACGGTCGACCCATTGGGAGGATCGTTCTATCTTGAGGCCTTGGCCAAGCAGATGGAGGAGGAAGCTCTAACGTACATGGACAGGATAGAGGCGATGGGAGGAATATTCCAAGCAATTGAAAAGGGCTTTCTTCAAAAGGAGATCGCCAACAGCGCCTACAAGTACCAATCGGAGATAGAGAAGAAAGAGAGGGTCGTGGTCGGCTTGAATGAATATGCAGAAAATGAGACTAGCCGCATTCCATTGCTAAGAGTAGATCCCGAAGTGGAAGAAGTTCAGCTAAGGAGACTCAGAAGATTGAAGGAGAGTAGGAACCAAGACCTCGTGTCAAGAGGACTCGAAAAACTCAGACAAGCCACCGAGAAAGATCAAAATCTCATGCCTCACATTCTTGACTGTGTGAAAGCTTACTGCACACTCGGAGAGATTTGCGGAGTCCTTCGCGAAGTGTATGGAGAATATCAGGAGTTGACCGTATTTTGAGCGAGACAACCTTGATGGCTCGATCTGCAGTAACCGAACGAAGGATTAGGGCACTAGTCGCGAAGCCGGGGCTGAACAGCCACGACAGAGGAGCGAAAGTTATCGCGAGAGCGCTCAGAGACGCCGGGATGGAGGTCATTTACACTGGTCTAAGGCAAACTCCCGAGCAAATAGTCGAGGCAGCAATGCAGGAGGATGTGGACGTCCTGTGCCTTAGCATACTCTCCGGCGCTCACATGACTCTTCTGCCTGAGGTAGTCGATCTCATGAAGCGAAAGGATTTGGACGATGTCCTCGTGATCGCCGGAGGAATAATCCCTGACGAAGATGTCCCGAAACTGAAGGAGATAGGAATCGCTGAAGTCTTCGGTCCAGGGACTCCGACTCATGTCACAATTGACTACATCAAGAACAATCTGAGAAGGAAGCTCTAAGCGACTCGTGAAGTGCCCAGACATGACACTTTCAGCAAGAGACCTAGTGCAAGGCGTATTGAAGCGAGACAGAAGATCAGTCGCACGGCTGATGACGGCGATAGAGAACGAGGACCTTAGGTCAAGAGCCGCAGTTGCCGAACTTTACTCTCACACTGGGAACGCATATACTGTTGGGGTCACAGGACCGCCTGGCTCCGGGAAGAGCACCCTGATAGGGCAACTAGCGAAGCAGTATAGGACGCACGGGAAGAAGGTAGGAATCATCGCCGTAGACCCATCAAGCCCGTTCACTGGAGGTGCCTTGCTTGGTGACCGCATTAGAATGCAGGATTTGAGCACGGATGAAGGCATCTTTGTCAGAAGCATGGCGACAAGAGGAAGCTTGGGAGGGCTTGCAAGATCCACCTCTGAACTTGTTAACGTGCTTGACGCCTTCGGCTGCGACATCATCTTCGTAGAAACGGTCGGAGCTGGACAATCTGAAGTGGATGTAATGAGGCTTGCAGACACAGTTCTGCTTGTCATGGCTCCTGGCCTTGGAGATGACATACAGGCAATAAAGGCCGGAATAATGGAGATCGGTGACATCATGGTGGTGAACAAGGCCGATCGGGATGGCGCTGAGAGAACCGTGTTAGAGATCAAGAGTGCAATTGAACTTGACACCGAGCGGAAGAGGTGGAGCCCCCCAATCGTTAAGACGATCGCAACGTCAAACGAAGGAACAGAGGAGCTAGTTGAGAAGCTGGAAGAACATAAACGCTTTCTTAAGAAGGCCGGCATGGAACGCAGGAGGATCAAAGGAGAGATTCAACTCCTAGAAGCCTTGAAGGTCAGACTCGCCGAGACGGTCATAGCAGATCTCAGAAACGATCCCGACTTTGAGGAGATGATCAAGAAGATAACTAGCAGGGAGCTGAACCCACACGAGGCAGCGATCACACTTGTCAACAAGATCATCGGAAAGAGGTAGATCTTGCCGATGCCTCTTCGAATATCTACAAGGAAGACAGTTGAAGGTTAGCACGCTTTGATGAAACCGGGACTGGAGAAAGGACTCATTCAAGTCTATACTGGGAATGGAAAGGGAAAGACAGGCGCAGCCTTCGGCCTCGCGCTTAGAGCGATTGGTAGAGGCTTGAGGGTATGCGTAGTTCAGTTCATGAAAGGCGGATTTGACTATGGCGAATCATACATAGCCGGAAAGCTTCCACTCTTGGAGATAACGGCCTACGGGCGAGGACAGTTCATCACGGGAAAGCCAACTGCCGAAGACTTCGACGAGGCGAAGAAAGCATTTGATCACGCAAAGTCGGCCATTAGCAACGGAAAGTTCGACATTGTAATTCTCGACGAAGCGAATGTTGCCATGCATCTGGGCCTGTTGTCAGTCAAAGACCTGATAGAAGTTCTCAGGAAGAAGCCATCACAGGTCGAGGTAGTCCTCACAGGGAGATACGCTCCAAAGAGGATAACTGACATGGCAGATCTGGTAACTGAAATGAGAGAAGTGAAGCATCCCTACGCTCGCGGAATTCAAGCTAGGAAGGGAATCGAATACTAGAAATTGAGCAGTTGAGTGGCAAAAAGAGGATAGCAATATAGAATACCATTTCACTCATGCTCATGGGCACGATCTTTCCAAGCATTTGCCTTCAATCCTTCAAATCTTCGAACAAAAACAATTTACTTGACGCCTCCACTGAACAGACCGCCGCGTAGTTAGGCTACCGGTGACAGAAAACGAAGGAGGTGAAGATTTTGAAGAAGAGAGTCAAGATTGAAGACGATCCGATAGGTATTTGGGATCCTCCATCTCCGGAGTGGTAAGGGTCCATGTTGGCAAGTCAGGGGCCGAGAGTTCCTTGCTAGGCCCCCCTATTTTCCATACCGATCTACTATGTCCAGATAGTTGCCCTCGTCGAACCTCCAGCCTCCGTCTTTTGAGTAAAGGTCGACGGGTAGCCACCTTCGAAGGCTCGACCACATTCCAACCACATTGAACAAGCAGTTTGCAAGACCGGTTTTCACTAAGCGATCGTCAAGGGCCATGAAGAGTTGATTCAATTCTCCTGAAGGAACCCCGATTTGAGCAAGTAATCCCTCATAATCCCCTTCGACCGAGGCTCCTCGCCACGCCGGTAGTTTGTCGAAGAACTCGGCCAATAGATTGACGAGGGAACTCCTGCAAGGAATCACCACAAGTCCATATTCCTCCGCACCTATCTTGAACGGCTTGGCGATCGGCCTGAAGACCCCATTCCTTAGCAGTCGGTGAACTTTTCTGCTAACATACGCCCCCGTAACTCCGAGTGCCTTTCCAATATCTGAATATGAGCTTCTGCAATTATAGTGAAGCTTCTCCATTATTTGAAGATCAAGCCTGTCAAAACTAACTCTTTCTGTTCTATGGGGGATTTGCCCTCGGACTTGAGCTTGTCCCTCTTTCAGTACTTTCTCAAGTCCAGCTCCCCAACTATCCCAATGCACATGCCAAACTGATTCATCTGTCCTGTAGTATTCAAGACTTATGTTTGAGAAATCCCTTGTTGTAACGAGCGAGATAATCTCTGAGGCGAGACCTGAATCTCTTAATGCCAACTTGAGTTTTTCAACAAAGCTGGTCATTCCTTCTGGAACATCTACAACAACGAAGTAGTCGATCGGTCCGTACAAGCGATAGATGTCTCTGCAGTATGGAATTCGCCATAGAACTTGCGGTAGCCGATCCGGTCTTGGTGTCTTCATCAGGAATAGGAATTCGTTTAGACCTAGTGTGCGATCGTTTGTGTGCGTGAAGAACCGCAAACATGCCTTCTGAGTTAATCTTTGCATAATTTTGGAGGCAGTCGGGATACTCTTGCCAATATGTCGGGCCAATTCGCTCATGGGCATGTTTGGTTCTGCGGCCACCACCTTGAAGAGCGCTATCTCATCACGGGCAAGTCTTACTCGTACTGGACGCGCAGCGATCGCATCCAGCATCCTAGCATATTCTGGCACTGATCTTATCTGAAGCGATAGGCGAGACATTTCGCTCAGCCTAGACCAGACCTGCTTGTAGAGATCATCCCCTACGAAGCTTTCGTAGTAGCTGAAGAAGTCAGAGATGCCGGTTATCACGTCTTTCTTGGTTTCTTCTCTCAAGCCATGTCTGGCAAACAGCCAGAACTCCCTTTCATACTTGTCTTCAAGCAACTTCGTTACGAGGTATTCTGATTGCTCGTACAACCTAGGGACGGCGTCTACAACGCGTGGGGCGAGAAGATTCACCGCCTCTCTTGCGATCACCGACCTCCTTAGGGCGTCGAAGAACATTATGGGCGGAGCGATGTTCAAAGTGGTGGGGTAAGAGTAGCATACTACCCCCCACTTCTCCGTCTTCTCGTCCTCCACATACCAAGGGTCGAAGAAGGAGACTAGTGTCAGATGTTCGACATATTTCTCCGATTCGTCCCATTTGACGCCAGTTAGATCTTCAACTCTTGATATGAACTCCGAAAGTTCTTGCCGGCCAGTTACCAGTTTATGCCTTAGTTCCTCGCTTGGCTCGAAACCTGACTTCACGAGAGTCGCCATCTCCCTCAGCACGATGTCCGCAATCTTGTCTGAATGTCTGTTTTCGAACAGAGCTTCTCCTCTTTCATACGAAAGGGAGAGATGGACTGCTTCGCTCACCGCTGCGAGCTTCTTGAAAAACTCCCTCCTTGCGGCTTCATTCTTGTACCTACTCGTCAGACGGCCCATAATATTTGAGATCGCCTTTGACAAATAGCATCTAGAATAGTCTGCGGCCGGACGATAGGGGCGTCTAGGGCTCCTTCTAACCTCCTTGAGGGTCAGTAGTCTTGAGTATTCTCTTTCATTCAGCATCCCTTTACTCATAAGTGAGCGAATCTCTTTCTTTTTGTCTTCCTCCATGTCTGTTCCGATTAGTGACCGTTTCATTTGGAGACTGAACTCTAGAATTCCTCCGGGATGGTTTGCTCTTCTCTCGTAGAGACTCATTAGTTCTTTGAAGCTCTTCATTCCTTGTCCTAGCTCGTAGCTAGTGGCAATTCACAGGCCAATAATAGACAGACCTGTGCGGCTTTTGAGCCTATTGTACCCTGAGACGGCAATCTCCTGAAGTTCTATGCTTGTCCAATTAGTAGGACAGATATCGCACCCAGCAAGAAGCCGGCGACCACTCGCATGCTGAAAGTTTCCTTGAACACGATCGCGCTGGCCGCTGCAGTTGAAATGATCGACAACACGGTGAGCAGTGCGTTGAGTCGGCCGAGTCCTGTCACGGATAGAGGTATTCCAATCAAGAAGCGGGAAACAAAGAGCATGACCAAAGCAAAGAATACTGCTGGGTAGAACAGGAATTCGAATGCGAATGAAGCGGCCCTAAGTGCATATCCTCCAAGAAGAGTCATCAAGATTCCAACTGATAGAATGAAAAGCCCTGCGAGTGATGTCTTTGACAGCTCTACCTGAAGCAAGCGTTCAAATGTCAAGGTTCCGAACGCATCTGTCCCATACTTGAAAAGTATACTGCCTACCGTTCCGATGATAGTTATCACTGCTATTGACATCCAGAATCTAGAATCAATCATCTTTCTCACTTCACCAATACCTGCCGAGTCATCAAATGGATGCAAGGAACATATTTGGTGGTTTCCTCTGTATAAGCAATGCAGGAACAACAGGTTACAGATTCCGCTACCGATTCTGGTCCAGGTGCCTAAGTCCCTAAGACTGGTTCTCGGGGGCCTGAGGTGGGCTTATCTCTTCTAACGGAGGAGTCGTCAGCATCGTCCATCCGATCCACATGACTATCACCAAGACAGCAAGAACCGCCAGCGCCACTGGAACGGCTATCGCAAGTTCTTGGAGTTGCCTCAGAAACGCTATGCCTAGCGATCCTCCGACGAAGATGGAGACATATACCACAGCTACTAGGAGAGACACCAAGAAGACGATCGCTCCGTAGATCTGATCTCTGTTCATATCGCATCCTGTTCTGATTAACTGGATTTGGTATAAAACACTATTGCGATCGCTTCTAAGGGCATTCAGAGCTTAGTTCGATTCACAGCTTGTAGACGGGCCTCTGGCTGAGGAGTGAAGGCATCTTCAGACTAATCTTCGGGTATCCCTTGGTTCGGTTCGCCACCTCCTCAATCAGTTCACGAATGGACATGGCTTTCTGTTCGCCCGTTTCTCTCTTTCTCACATTCATGAGGCCCGTCTTCACCTCCTTTTCTCCTATCACCACTATGTACGGTATCCAGTTGACTTCAGCGTCTCTGACACGCTTCGAAATGGATTCGGAACGGTCGTCCAAGTCTGCCCTGATGCTGACTTCTTCGATCTCGGACAATATGTCCCGTGCACGCTCCGTGAAGCTATCACTTACAGGGACGATCCTTACCTGCACGGGCGTAAGCCACAGTGGCAGACTCGGAACCTTACCTTCCCTCTCCTGCTTGACCGCTGTGTCCAAAACAGCGAAGATGTAACGTTCAACTGTACCAATCAGAGCGCTGTGTATTATCGGCGGATATTGTCTACCTCCTTCGGCATCAGTGTAGGCTATGCCGAATCTCTTAGCGTTTCCGACATCTATTTGGAAAGTCGCTATCTCCCTAGGGCGACCTAGATCGTCAACTATTGTATACTCGACATTTATGACCCAGTAGTAGATCCCTTCAGGAACAAAGCTGAGTAACACGGGCTTCCCCTCTACCGAGACGAGTTCGTTGAAGAAAGCCCTGTTCTGCTTATAGAAGCTCTTGGTTGTGTTATAAATCGACACGTAGTCTCGTCCAAGCTTCCCTATCTCTTCATAGATCTTTCTGTGGATCTTCATCGCAGCGATCTTTGCGTCTGCGACGTCTCGACAGAACACGTGCAGGTCGGGCATGTGAAGTTTTCTGACCCTGAAGCACAGCAGGAGTTCTCCACTCTGTTCCAGCCTATAGCTGTCGGCTACTTCAAACGTTCCAAAGGGTATTTGTCGGTAGCTTATAGCCCAGTCCTTCAGCATCGCAAATTGCTGATGGCAAGCCGCGTACCTGAGCACGTAGCTCTTCTCATCTATGTCAACCTGATAGAGTCTGCCTCCGAACAGCTCCGCATGCTCCTTCACCGGTTTAACTGAAAGGTCAAACATGTTCGTGCCTCGAACCTCAAAAACCGGTATGTCAAGCGACCTCGCCACCGTCCAAGAGTAGTTCGCGACGAGTTCGAACATGAGGCTTGCTTCAGGGCCATATCGCATATGTCCAACATCCGAGTATGGTTCCCACTCCAACCCAAACTTCTTGCAAAAGTCCAAGAACCTCGGCTTTCCTCCGACCAACCCAGTCTTCAGGGCTTCTTTTTCAACGAGCATTCTGAAGTCGCTCTCGTTGGGTTTGAAGACGTACGCCTTGGGATCATGGATCTGGCCTTCCATATCGAGTACAGCGTACTCTACCTCAACACGCGTTTCCTTTGCTCGTACTTCCTCAGATGTGATGGTTCGAGAAAGCTCCGACAACGGATGGCCCTTGCACGATATCATGAAGCTCTTGTACCATCCGAAGGGGCTCTTCGTGGCCTTGTATCCGTTCCGCAATAGCTCCGCTTGGATGTTCCCGAGGATCGGGATGGCTACATCTCTTGACGCTAGACTGCTCGACAAGTGCGCATAAGGGTAGACTATGATTCTCTTCGTCTTCACCCATTCAGCAACTTCTCGAATCGATCCGGCAGCGTTTCTTGCGACATTCTCCGGATTCTTCTCATCCGCCTTTTCCACTGTGCAAAACGAAACCAGCACATTATCTGCCATCCCTCTTCTTTCAGAATCAGCAACCTGTTCAGGCTCCTCAATCGCTCTTTCAAGGACTTCGTACTCGAAATGGTCTGCATGTATCAGTAGCATTCTCAATTCTCTAATGACCCCTTAGGCCTATGGGTTCCAACGCCACTTCTGAAGTCTACGGTTTTTCTTGAGACGCTTCTTCAGCTCCTTGTAATGCTTCTTACAGAGATAAGCCCTTCTTGCTTCAACTGTTTTCAGTTTCGCCTCTGAAGCCATTTCAGCAGAGATCGATCGTACGGCCGTTTCAGTGCAGCCAGCCACACTGCACTTGACTCCTTTGTCAATCTTGCCCATCTTGCTGTCAGGCCTACTACTGGACGTATCGTGAAGCCGGTATATGATGCCAAAGCAGTTTAAAGGCATACTGAGATATCCTAAGCTAGGGGAGGCACGTGCTCACCCGACTGAAGGAACACTCAAGGAGATTCTTCGACTTTCATGCGAGACAACTACATGCCTTGGGTCTCGGTCCTACGTCTGCAAGCGTCCTGGGCATGCTTCTCGCTATGGGATCTTCGGCGTGCTATTACCTATCACCAAACAACGGTTCACTATTATTGCCGGCTGCTGTTCTATTGCTCCTGTCCGGGTTCTTCGACGCCCTAGACGGAGCCATTGCTCGACTCTACGGTCAAGCTACAAAGTTCGGCGCCTTCTGGGATTCTTTGATCGACAAGATTGGCGAGTTGCTTGTTCTCTCCGCGGTCGTTCTAGCAGGCCTATGTTCAACTTTTTGGGGCCTGTGGGCCGTATCGAGTTCTATCCTCGTAAGTTACACGAGAGCTAGAGGGGAAAGCGAGGGAGCCAACATGAAAGTCGGAATCGCAGAGAGACCTGAAAGGCTTCTAATTCTCGTCGCTTCGACCTTGGTTGGTTTCATTGAGCTTGGGATAGTGGCAATATCCGTTCTGGCCTCAGTTACCGTCATGCAGAGAGTCTATCATGCGCACAGAGAGCTAAGCTAAAGAAGCGATCTTCCGATCGTTGCTGAGCTCACAGGCTCAAGAGTTGCCGTATCGAAAGTGTAGTGAGGCTCATCTCAGCCTTGCGGCTTTGAAAGCTTCAAGCCCTTCCTGAGATCTTAATAGGGGAACCGCCTTTCTTCCCTTGCCCGAACTTTCGAGACTCCGAAGTGAACTGCGCAGGAAACGCAATAAAACTTGACCACTTGCCGCCTTGCGATGTAAGCTCCTTTCGCCCTGAGTTCGCGAGCCAAGGTAGGTTCGACCAATGAGACCCAATGAGTCATCCTCTTCGCCTTGTCTCTAGGAACTTGCATCCCACAGTTGCTGCATTGGACAAGCTCAGATCTTCCCTTTCCGCCTTTGCTTCGCCCCCTAGACTTCCTTTTCTTTCCCATCGCTGCTGCCTTTCCCTTGGTCTAATCCCAAATGACCGCCTATTATGGCTTTGTCCCAGGAAAGTGGCTTTCGAAGATGGTGCTGCACGAAGCGAGCAATCATCAGATCATAGCTGCTCTGCTGAGTTCACAGCCAAGCTAGAAGAGATCGCATGTCTTCTCTTACACGAAATGCAAATTCCCATAGTTTTTTAGCATCTTGCCGTCTACTGAGGACGGGTCGCATCCGCACTGTCAGACTAACCTTGAAAGATCCTACTAAGTCAATGTGAACAAGCATGTTAGACTTTGTGACTGTCGGCCACATTACTCTCGATTACGTCAGAGGAGGCCAAGAGAAGAGGACAATGTGGGTTCCCGGCGGGCCTGCGGTTCACACTTCATTAACTGCATCCTCCTTAGGCGCGGATACCTACATCCTGTCCAAGGTAGGAACAGACTTCGGAGGAAGTCGAAGGAAGTGGCTGCATCAGATGAGAGTTAGGACTAGGTTCTTGAAGGTGAGATCAACTCCAACGACAAGATTCGAAATCAGATATTGGAAGCAAAGACGAACGCTGAGATTGGTAAATAGATGCGAGAATATTGATCTTTCTGATCTGCCTGAGGATTTGCGGATTCGTAGTCTACACATAGGGCCCGTCATTGACGAGGTTCCGGAGGTAGTTGCGAAGTCACTTGCCGGTCGATCTGCAATGACATCTCTTGACCCGCAAGGATATCTTAGGAGAGTTGCACGAGATGGCAAGGTGCTTGGCAAGCCTTGGCTTGACCGGACGCTTCTGAGAGAGGTAGACGTGCTGAGAGGATCATACGATGAGCTGAGAATGATGGTGGGAGGGATGAGTTCTAGAAATGCCTTGAAGAAGCTAAGGCGTCTTGGGCCGTCAGTCTGCATCCTTACGAGAAGCAGTTATGGATCTAACCTTCTATGTGACGGAGGCCTCTTTCATGTTCCTGCCTTCAAGTCAGAGAGAACTGTTGATCCTACTGGTGCAGGAGACGCTTTCAGCGGAGCTTTTCTCAGAGAGTATGCTTTGTCAAAGGACCCAACATGGTCCGCCTCCATTGGTTCGGCAGCCGCTTCTATCAAGGTAGAAACGTCGGGACCGTGCTTCATTCGAGATCGGAGCAGGCTTATGGAGAGAGCAAACACAGTCCTGTCAGGTGTGCGAGCCTTAGAGTAGAAGAGTCAGTAAGCCCTAGCGAAGTAAACAACATCCTTCGCATTCTTTCCACATAAGATGCAGTCATCAAAGATTTGTTCCTTCCTGAGAGGAACGGTTCTAATAGTCGCACCTGTCTCCTGCTTGATCTTTGCTTCGCATTCAGGCAGTCCACACCAACAGGCTCTCACGAAGCCACCCATAGTTTCCAGAATTTGCCTGAACTCTCCATATGACCTTGCAGTTCTGATGTTCTGCTCTAGCTGCTGCTTCGCCTTCGCGTACAGGCTGGTTTGAATGGACTCCAGTATCTCAGTGATACCTTGCGGCAAGGCGGACACCTTAACCTTAGACTTCTCCCCAGTATCTCTTCTCGAGATGACCACTTGACCCACCGCAAGGTCTTTCGGGCCTATCTCAATCCTTGTCGGAACCCCTTTCATCTCCCACTCGTTGAACTTCCAGCCAGGCGTATACTCCGTCCTGTCGTCCAGGTAGATCGCAATTCCATTCTCTCGAAGAAGCTTCGCTATCTCATTCGCTTTGCCAAGTACCTTCTCTCGATCCTCATCCTTGTAGTATATTGGCACAATGACAGCTTGGATCGGGGCGATCCGCGGAGGAAGCACAAGGCCCTTGTCGTCACCATGCACCATAACAACTGCCCCTATCATTCGAGAGCTCACGCCCCAACTCGTCTGCCAGACATAGTGGTCTTTCTCATCCCTTCCAAGGTACTTGATCTCGAAAGGTTTGGAGAAGTTTTGGCCTA
>Ga0315310_10001493_pt1 | contig 14814 bp, 19 predicted proteins | sample TDP5_MG_FD_203630 | JGI IMG/M metagenome (GOLD analysis project Ga0315310, IMG submission 203630) | Freshwater sediment microbial communities from Lake Towuti, South Sulawesi, Indonesia - TDP5 | ecosystem: Environmental > Aquatic > Freshwater > Lake > Sediment | place: Indonesia: South Sulawesi... | reverse complement strand
GGACCCAATTCGAGAACTTATAGGCCTGGGTAAGAATCTTCCCAGCATAGGAGAGATAGAGGCTGAGGCAGACGTAGAATGAAGATATTCTTCGACGCAAGCGCTTTTCTGAAAGTATTAAAGAAGAAAACTATGGCAAAGTCGTCGAATGGCTCACAATGCAATATCAGAATGCAACATAGGAAGGTAGACTGCAATTATTGCCATTTGGAATAGTCTTAATATCCTTTCAACATATGTCATAAATGAGGTGATTGTTTGGTTCAAGAGTTCTTCGAGGTTGATGATTTGGAGACTTTCAAGTTGGTCGCTGAGCAGAGCCCACTTGTGATCCGTAGGGATCCATATCTCTTTGCTCAATACTTCGCGGGAATGTTCTTCATCAACTTGACGACCCTAGCGCAGAAAGATGTCAAGCGACTGTTCGACATGCTTAGGGGCAAGATGATAATCGTGAAAAATCCAATCAGAGCCTCATCTATCAGCGACTTCATAAGCAAGATTGAGAAACAGAGCACTTAAGAGAATATATGAAGAACGTTGCTTTTTCCATGGCTTCTAAAAGTTTATATATAATGAAAAAGCGTATTAACTGTTTGATTTGGAGGAAGGAAGATGCCACTTGTTGATGAACGAGACTTAATTCTGCCAGCTTTGAAGGAAAGACGGGCAGTCGGAGCGTTTAACGCCAATAACATGGAAATGGTTCAAGCCTTTGTTCTGGCAGCTGAAGAAGTGACGAAGGAGATCGGCGAACCGGTGGACGTAATCATTCAACTCAGCCCAGGGGCGAGCAAATATGCCGGCTGGGCACTGGGCGCCGGAATGGTTAAGATTGCCGCCGCAGAAACGGACATTCGAATCGCCCTCAATCTCGACCACGCTACTGAGATCGATCAGGTGAAGAAAGCTCTGGACAACGGATTCACGGCTGTTCTCTTTGACGGTTCCGCATTGCCTCTCGAGGAGAACATGAAACTGACTCGTCAAGTGGTTGAGATGTGCCATTCGAGAGGTGTGCCTGTAGAAGCTGAATTGGGGAAGATCCCGAGGATTGAGGATTACTTCAGTTCAGCGGAGATCGCTCGTTTGAGAACCCTTCCCGCAGCCGAGGCTGTGCGAACCATTCGGGAGAAAGCTGGTAAATCAGTTGAGGATCTCATGGCTAAACCAGAAGATGTTGAGCATTTCATGGCTAAAACCGGATGCGACTTCCTTGCTGCTGCCTTCGGCTCCATCCACGGCATCTGGGATGATGTTTGGCCAGTTCGAGTTCACCGTTTAATGGGCATTCAAGAGCGTACTCGTCTTCCTCTGGTTTCACACGGGTCTTCAGGAATCCTAATGACACCCAAGGACGTTCGCGAGAAAGGAATCAGACTTGCTAAAGGTGAAGGCACCCTTCTCGATGCCATCCAAACTGGGGGAGTCACCAAGGTCAACGTCGCCACAATCCTTTCAATCTCTTTCATTGAGGGATTCGTTCAGGCCTATCAAGCTAACCCAAGCGAGAAAGATTTCCGGAAACTTGGCGGTCCGGCACGCGATCGAGTTAAGGAAAAAACAAAGGAATATATGCGTCTCTTCGCTGGTCGAATCTGAAACATAGGTCATCGCTGCCTCGTTTGCCCGAGAGGCCGTATCAATCTACTGCCTGATTTTCCTTAGAATCCGAGGACACTGCAGAGGAATAGCGCAAAGAAGACGATGGTCTTAGGCGGGCAAATGGCACGTTATGTCATAAATGCAGGAATAACCTTTTCTGCGAAGAGTTTTGCCCCGTCTGCTTTTGGGAAGTCCACAAACCTTAGAATGAAGTGCTCAACGCCTAATTTGGTGTATTCTGCGAGTCTCTGTGTGACGGCATCTGCGCTTCCAATTATGTAGTTCTCTTCGTTTCCCTTCTGGAAAAATGAGCTTCTAGAGGCTAGGTTCCAAGCTTCCTCTTCGGTTCTAGCCACAGCGACTATGTTTGCTAGAGTCTTTACGATTCCAGCCGAGTTTCTGCCCTCCTTCTCGCAGTGCTCTTCGAGAACTTTCAGTTTGTTCTGGAATATTCTGGGCGAAACGTTTGGAAGATTCCACCAATCGGCATGTCGGGCGACAACTCTTAGAGTTAGCTTTTCGCCTCCGCCTCCAATCATGATCGGAGGAACAGGCTCAGGTTTCGGAAAGCAATGAGCTCCGTAGACCTTGTAGTATCTACCTTCAAGTGTGGCTATTCCTTTCGTCCACATCTCCCTTATTATTCGTACGCCTTCCTCAAGTTGCCGAATTCTCACTTTTGGGGGAGGAAACTCGTAGCCGTACGCTTTGTATTCGTCCTCTTTCCATCCGGCACCGATTCCCAAGATAAACCGACCCCTCGTCAACGTCTGAAGGGTGGCGCCCATCTTTGCGAGCAAAGCGGGATTTCTGTAAGAATTGGAGAGGACGATATTTCCGAAGGTCAACCTTTGGAAGACTCCGGAAAGATAGCTGATTGCGGTAAAGCTTTCAAGCGTCGATGTAGTCCTTGGGACAGATTCAGCCCAGGGAACAAAGTGGTCGTCGACCCACGCCGAACTGAAGCTTTCCGCCAGCTCTCCAATAAATCTCAGAATTTGATCAACGAATTGTCTCTCATTGCTTCCGTCTATCGGAAAACTTGGGACTCTAAGACCGAATCTCGCTTGGGTCAGGCTCTTCTTCCTCCCGCTACAACGTGTTCATAGTTGGAGATAGTTATTCTTAAGCTTACGTCTTAGGAGTATGGACAGCTGACTTCTCGCTCTTTCTCCCGCACAAATCACTCCAACATTCAGATGACCCGTTAATGATGTAACTCTAAACGTGGCGCCGATATGTTGACATTAAGTTGGTCTGTGAAGCTTATGAATACGGTTCACTTTCAGCTCTTGATCCAAGCCTCGTTCAGGGTGACATGTTTTATGTTCGCTCCGTGCGCATGGAATCGCCGATCGAACTGGCCTATTTCTCCTCTTCTATGAGTGTACACGACATGTATGTTGCCGTCTCTGCTCTGGATTACTGATGGATAAGAGAATTCGCCTTGTCCTATCTCTAAGCTCTTCTTGAATGGCCACGTGCAACCGTCGTTGGTAGAGAGAGCTACATTAAGTGGCGATCTACCCGCGGATGAGTCATTAAAAGCTAGAACGATGTTCCGATCTGATGTTTTCACCATCTCAATGCTGCTGTTAGGGTTTCTCAATTGGGTTTTGCACGCGGCGGTCCATGTTCTGCCATTGTCAGTTGATGCTGACTTCCATATGTATCCGCCTTTTCCGCCTGTCCTCATGTACATCAAGAGGCTTCCATCACGTAGCTGGACGACTGTGGGCTGGATTACGCCTTGATCTGTCTTGATGTCTCCGTACCTCGTCCATGTTTCTCCATCATCTTCGGAGATCATGACCATGGAACGCCATCTATCCTCGTCATAGATGGGCAGTAAGATGTAGCCGTTTCTTAGAGTGAGAGGCTTGTTTCTCGTCATCCATCCCCACTCCGATCTCAGTATTGTAGGAGAACTCCAAGTGAAGCCTCCATCCTCCGACTTTACGTATTTTATGACGCATGAATCCCACCAATTGCCTTCCATAGTAACGTAGAACAGCCATACGTTCTCATATCTGTCGACGAAGAGTACAGGGTTGCCGTCAGATCTGTCAGGTGTGTCCACCAGAACCGACGGCTCTTTCCAAGCATTACTGATACGCTCAAATCGAGATGAAAGAACTACCACATCCCTCGCTCCTTCATAAGAACCGCCATACCACGCTGCGAGAAGATCTCTACCGGGCAGTTCAACCAACGTCGGGGCGTGATTAAATGGGCGCCCCGAAATCCTGTCAAATATCTCCTTGATACTAAACGAAGGCCCTTCTACCATAGAGCTCAACTCAAACAGAGTAGGACTTTGAACCGTGTGAATTCCATCTTGGATTTTGCTCAGATCGGGGTAAAGCTTGATTCTTCAGAATTCTTCTCTCGATTTCGGGATCAGATGCCGGGGGGGTTCCTAAGGTTTGGTGGTTTCTTCAAGATTCCTCGCAACGCGGGACTGATTATCCATCGAGCGGAAGACTCTTTGTCATCATATATGCGTTCTCTCCGTTCGCATAATAGCCCTTAGCCGTTCTTGCAATCTTGAAGCCAAGCTTTTTGTATAGGTTTACTGCCGGAACGTTGCTTACCCGAACTTCGAGGTAGCATTCTCTCGCTTTGTGATGCGTCATGGCTTGTAGCGCCGTGACTATCAATGCTTGTCCTATGCCTCTTTTTCTGTAATCAGGTAAGACGGCAACCGAAATTATGTGTCCTGTCTTTGGAATCTCTAGGGTTCTGAAACTGGGGAATCCGGTCTCTATTCGACACATTATGTAACCCACGATTTCACCGTTTTCTTCTGCGACGATGAAGGTTTCTGGAGAACGCTGGTACAAATCCATAAAGAAGAAACCAGTATAGTTTTCGGGGAGGCAGACTTGGTTTATATGGATCACTTTATCCAAGTCACTAGGCCTGAATTGTCTCAAAGTGAACACTGATTCCAACTTAGACCCAGCTAATACTGTTTGCTCAAGGGCTGAGATATATATCTTTTACCATATCCCCAGAAGACGTCAGCGCAAAGATGGGGTTTTGCTCCTACTGTTTCACGACTGGTATTGTGATGTTTCCATGAGAGATAGCAAAAATCTTGGCGTTCTTCTTACTGGAATCAAACGCGTAACGTAATGCGTCATTGACTGTTCTAGCCGTCTTAAGTTTGAAGACTTCGAGTGCATAAAAATCGGGAATAGTTGAAACAAGGATCATCTCAACCCTTTCCCGCGCTCCCGTCAAAGAGTAAGCGACGTATCCATTAGCTGTGAAACGTTTTTTCAGAGAGTTCTCTATTCCCTTCAAATCCTTATACTTCGCCATTAGATTATAGAAGTCACTACTTCCATAGCCCCCTGAACACTCAGCCACCAAAATGAGGACTCCATTCTTCCTGATGACTTCCAAGGCATTTCTTATCCCCTTGCAGGATTCGTGAAGACTCAGGTCAAAAGGAAAGCCTCCAGGACTTGCGAAGACTATGTCAGCCCGCCCTCCTACGGGAATCTTGTACATCTCATCTGCAAGGTTAACTCCCTTGTTGAAAGCTTCGTCCAGATCCCCAGCGAAACACTTGACGAGCTCTTGGTCTTTGTTTCGGACAGCATTCAAGGTGAAATCAACCCCAATCAGGTGTGCGGCTTCAACAACGTCTTCATGCACGGGGTTTCCTTCGAGTAGACCTGAACGAGCCTTGGGATGAGTAACCATTGAGAGATTATGCTGGATCGTTTCAACACTTGAGACGCCACACAAAACGCCGTCTCTTCCCCCACTGTAGCCCATGTAAGGATGGGGTCGGACCTGTCCTGCAAGAATCTTTGTCTTGGATTCAACGAACCTTTTGTTCAGATGAACCTTGGTTCCGAAAGATGTCTCTCCCACATAGACATTCTCTTGAGATTCGCAGTTGTGATCTATCACCTCGACCTCCTTTAAGGCTTCATCGTTCCGGAACTCAACATCATTTTTCGCAGCACTGGTGTAAAGCGGATTGTATCCTTTTATCACGGTGATGTCTCTATTACTCGCGCCAGCTTCATTCAGCTCTATGAGGATTGATTTAACGATCAGAAGGTTGAGGGAGCAATCACCGGCATCATTTATCACTATTGAAATTTTGTCGCCCGGCTTAACGATCTCTGGCAACCGTTTAGTTCCGATCGGTTCCTTTAGAGACCTCTCAATCTCTTCTTGAGGATTCTCGGCTCCTTTCATCTCATTCGGTTTGATTATCCCGAGAAAATTTTCAGTGGGGACTCTAAGACAGACCTCTGCTTTTCCATATGGAAGCCAAACCTCTACCAATAGTATTCACTCCGATACCTCTCAAAGCGCGATTGATTTTTTCTGACTCAACGATAGAAGTTCTAATCAGTTTTTGCACTTATCTGTTTCGGGTCCTAACATTTAAGGCTGGTTTCACTCGAAATCTGGCTGTTCGTCAAGGTTAGGCTTGACCCATTAAGAAACGCATTTGAGCTAGGCGGTCCAGAACCTCAACTAGGGCTCTCTCAATGTCATGTCTTTTCTCTTTATATTGTTCTTCGTTGATCTCTCCTTTCTTACGCCTCTCTTCTAGGGCTTTCAAGTCCTTAAGCAACGAATCTCTCTGCCTCTCCAGATCCCTGGAAAAGGCACTTATGTCAGAATGACCCATAACTTATCACCATAGTAGAACAGCAGAACTTTTTAAAAGGCTTTTGCTGAATAGGTATCTTGTGCATGAAGGAGGATGGACTGCGAATTGTCCCGTATACAAGTGATATTCGTCATTGAAGACGTGGGTGAGGCGCAAGGCGAATTCATACGGTACCTAGCTCCCAGAACTGTCGATGCCATATCAAGGAGACTTCCCATCGAGGGGAGGGCGGCGATCTGGAAGGAGGAGGTCTACTTCGAAATACCGGTGAAAGCCGGAGAAGAAAAAGCAAAATCGAACGTCAAAAAAGGAACATTAGGGTACTGGCCTATGGGAACCGCCTTGTGCATATTCTTCGGTGAAAGCCAACCATACAGCCCAGTAAACATAATCGGCCATGTGACGAGGAACTTGGAACTGTTCGCCCAGGTAAAAAGCGGGACAAAGATCACGGTGGAAAGAAAAAACCAGCAGAGAGTATGACAGCAGACTCCTTTTCTCAATGAGATGACCGCTTCAAATCCGTTGGTAAGGCGCGTAACTTCGCCTAAAGTCCGCGTCTCGATCTCTCATCTCGGGGAACGTGTTCTCCTGTTTTGTCTAATTGAAGAATGACGCTCCGTCAAGGCTTGCTCCACGAGCTTCTCGGATTGACTCTGCGCTGTGACCATGATCTTCATCATCCGAGGCGTATCGCCGTGCATCTTAGTTAGGAGCTCCGTGGCTTCCGTGTCCGGGAGCTTGATGCCCAGCAATGCAAGGTTATAGAATTGGGTCTTTGATTTTTCTATGGCTTCTCGACCATCATGCGTCGTGTCGACACTATGGCCTTCTGACTGGAGGATCTTCTTGAAGGTTTCTAGGATGTTCTTGTCGTCGTCCACGGTTAGAATATATTCTTAAACTAAAGCTTTTTTCGTGTATGTAGCCATGAGCTTTAATCCATAGTAACGGTCAGTGACGTTGCGTTAACAGAGAGAAACATCAACGGAGAGATTTCTCAACATTACAGAGGGCAAGCCGACGAGACCTCCAGCACTTTGGTATGCCCGATCTTGGTTTAAAGTTGAACCTTACAGGAACTTGCTTTCATTCCAGAACTTAAGTCTTTTCTCGCATTCTTCTTTCAAAGAGCGGTTTCTAGTTCTTTTAGCAAGCGCTTCGAGGAATTCTAGGCGTTTCTTGACGGCGTCGATTTCTCCAATATTATCGTAATGTGGCTTACCTTCCAGATACATCTTCATCTGCCACGCCTTCTGTACAAGGAAACTTGCCGCCTCAACGGAATTCTCCACCGTGTATACATTCGCCCAGATCTCAAAGTTGGCTTCGCGCAGCTGACTGAAGCCTTGAACCTCAATAATCTGCCTTATGTACGCTCGAAGAAGGTCATAATAACCGGCTGTCTTGACCAGCCTCAAGGCTCTTAGGGCCTTCTCTTTGAAACCTCGACTTCCGACAACTCTCAACCGATTCCGATGACCCTTCTCTATCAAAGACTTGGCTAAAAGAGTTTCTTCATAGGTGTACACTTCATGTGGAAGCTTGACCTTTCCAGCAGAATGCGTGTTGTTCATGTCATTTTCGCTTCCTAAAGATCTTCCTAGCGGACATCTCACGTACTTAGAGTCTACTTTAATCTTATCTATGCTTTTCTGCGGGTCACTGTCCCAAATCCCGAAGCATCACTCATAACGCAGATTGATCCTCTCGTAAAATGTTCTATCCGAGCGGCAACGCTATGCCTGGGAATATTCCGTGACCATGAGCCCTCAGCATCTGCACGAAGTATTCTCCGTTCCAGATCTTGCAGCTGTTCTTTGATGGGTAGGCACAGATGAGCGTAGCGGGGATTTCTATCCTTCTCCCGTGAGACTTCTCACCTTCAAGTAGCTTCTCAGGCGGCCAAGCTGGGAGAGGATTATCCGATATGAGACTCCTGGGTCTCTTGCCCTTAGACTCATAGATTCCCTTAAGTATCTCTCTTGCAGGAGTCTTATCGGCTAACTCAACGATTTTCGGATCAGACTTGAAGACCTCAACCAACCCTTGCCTCTTCCACATGTCGACGTCTATGCCGAAGCCCTTCATAGCCTATTCCACCTCCTCAACCGAACCCTCATGGACATAGTGGGAGACCGGTTCCCGTTTTCGCACCCTATCTTGAACATAGGTGAAAAGAACAATATTCTTCTCATCAATGGTCTCGTATAGAAAGATGGTGTGGCTGGAGAGCTGCATACTCTTGACGTAGTCAAGAATTTCAGGCCTCAGATCAGATACCTCCGCTTTCCAGGGTTTTCTTCGCATCTTTAACATAGTCCAGTAGTGTCCAGTTTTGATGCTCAACAAGGGCTAAGCCAAGCCTGCTATAGAGGTTCTTAACGATCAGCCTGCCAATGATCTTGGATCCTGCGCCGAACAAGTCTTCTAACGCCCTGTTGAAACCCTCAATCTTGGCTGGTATTTCCTCACGTTTGATCTGGTAATGTCTCTCAACATGATGATAGATTGTCCGTCTACCGCTTTCGCCCAGAAACATGATCCCTTCGTCGACAGCTTCAAGAATGGCCGAATCGTATCTTTCAGGCAAACCCATGTGCATATAGCTATCCGGTTTGCACTTAAATGCTTTTACTTCTGCCTCAGCAGGAGAAACTGACGCGCATGGCTGTTCCGAAAATGGTTAAAAATGGTATTAATTCTCCTTCAGGTTCGAGAAGAGCCGATTACTGCAAGGAAAACAAACGCAAATGCGACGCCCAAAACTGCCTTCAAACCCAAAAAAAGAATAAAAACCATTTTATACCAATTTAGGAACACGCATGCGCGCTAGAACGTCTGCCTGTCCGAGAACTTCAGAAGATTCAAGCCGAATAACTAATCATGCGATCAGATGTGTTTGCGCTATAGCGCGCGATCTGTTCAACTCTTAGTCTGCTGCCTTGTAGATTTTGATGTTTCTACCGCCTGAAACGTATGTGACAATGCCACGTTGGTCAAGTTCCTCTAGGAAGTCTTTAGCTACGCTGAGGCGGATATCGAAGCGCGAAGCAACTGCGTACGGGGTTAGAACCTTCATCTGTTTTAACTCTTTTATAACATTCGCATCGTCAGATCTGGGAGGGATGATCCTAATCGATTTCTTTTCTACAGATGCCGACGCCTTACGCTGTTTCTCCTTCTCACCCTTATCCTTCCTTCCCTGCATTCTTTCCATCTGTTTCAGGCTAAGCTTCTTCTTTCCACCCATGATTTTCGCTCCTCGAGTAGGAAACAAGAATCGGACTTATTAGGATTTCCTCTAAACGACAGCACTGATCTCAGGTTTGGATCTCTTCCGCCACTCTTCTACCGGAATTCCAAGTCTTTTCTCAACACCCTCCCTGTGAATTGAGTTCATTGTACAGAACGGGATTATCCTACCGTCAGGGACGGCATAATGGACTACACATCTCTGGACCCTTTCCAGATCGAAGTTGTATGGATCCATGAAATGCATTGCTGAGATCATCAGCATCCTTCGATGCAGGTCGCCTAACGCATCGTAGCTTCCAGTCTTCAGCAGCGGCCAAATATATTTCTTCAGCATACCAAATTTGATGTGTCTGAGCGATCCCATCATCCTCATCTTAGCTTTTTTGTCATGACCTTTTTCCATCTCTTCATAGGCTTTCTCCATCGTCTCAACGAATCCGTCGACGTTGCCATACCGTGTGATCGGAACCATCTCACCGTCTTCAATGAATACGTATGTTGCCATGCCACAATGAGGGTGCGCCGTAAACTCCAGATAATGCTTATTCTTAATACCCCCCACAGCCCTAGCTATTGGGACCACTGTCGGAACCGGATAGAAGTCGGAAACCTTGATCTTTCCACGGGTCTGTTCCTCAACAAGCCTCATGAAGTCGGGAATCGTTATTCGCATGCGTTCTCTCTCATGCTCGGGAATTCTACCACAGAGAGAGACAGGCTGAACGTTTACACATCTAACAACATCAAAGTTCTGAACGGCGAATCTTATGATGTCTCCCAATTGATGGTCATTGACACCTTTTACCAGTGTGACAACCAAGACGATGCTGTCCATCCCTGCCTCTCGGCAGTTCTCAACAGCCTTCTTCTTTACATCCATCAGGTCGACGCCGCGGGTGAACTTATAAACATCCGAAGTTACGCCGTCGAATTGTAGATAGATAGTGCTGACGCCGGATTCTGTCAAGCCGCGACAGTAATCGACACTCTGCGCAAGCCTCAGACCGTTTGTATTGACCTCCACGTGGCGGAAATCAAGTTCCTTAGCCATCTGTACAAGTTCAGAAAGATCCTCTCGGACCGTAGGTTCTCCGCCTGAAAACTGCAGGGCATCAGCTGGCACAGGATCATTTCTCTTGAGGTTTATGAGCATCCCTCTGATCTCTTCCTTCGAAGGCTCATACACGTATCCTGTCGTTCCAGCTGTCGCAAAGCAGACTGGGCATCTCAGATTGCATCGATTAGTTATGTCAATAATCGCTAGCGCAGTATGGGACTTATGCTGCGGGCATATTCCACAGTCGTAGGGACACCCAAACTTCACCATTGTTCGAGGATTTCGAATTCCACTTCCAACAAACCCAAACTTTTGAGCCCTTTTATACTGTTCGTAATCTGACCAATACAAGTCCTGAAAAGATCCGTGCTCCGGGCATTCTTTTTTCATGTAGACCTTGTTGTCCTCCTCGAAAACCGTCGCATCTACGACCTTTTTACACTCTGGGCAGATGCTTTTTGTACCCTCTATTTCCTGCATTTTTACCACTGAGAGTTGTGAATATATATGGAATGGAATCATATTGTATATGAAGATTTCCAGACTTTTCATAAGGTGAGAAGTCGGATTGAATGAATCTCTCAGCGAAGAAGCCAGAAGGGCTCTCAGAGAGATGGGCCTGACTGAGTACGAAACCAGGATTTATCTATCCCTGCTGGATATTGGAGCTGCAACCGCCAGCCGCATCAGCGAAGATGCAAATGTGCCATACTCAAAGATATATGAAGCTCTCAACTCATTGGAACAGAAAGGATGGATTGAGACCCAGAGCAGCAGACCGAGAAGGTATTACCCTAAATCACCAACGGAGGCGCTTGAAGCCGCAAAACTACGATTAGAGAGCATGATGAAGACTTGGGAAAGATCGGTTCTGAATGAGCTGCAACTCTTATATGACAAGATGGAGATCCGCGAGAAGCCTGACATATGGATACTACGAGGCGAATTTAACACGATTACGAAATTGAGGGAGATGATGGAAAACACTAGGATCGAGTTGATGATAGCTGCCCCGCCTCTGGCAACACCCTTTATGAACGTATTGATTCCAATGCTTAGGAAATCGGTGGATTCTGGCGTAGACCTTCTAGTGATGTTCTCAAGGAACATTCGCGATGATCTCGTAAAAGAGATTTCCAAGATCAGCAGGGTCAGGGTCCGTGATCACATGTTCGGCGGAGGCGTCATAGCCGATGGAAGAGAGGCTTTACTCCTTCTAGGCGAGGACAAACCATCATTAATCATATGGTCCGATCACACAGGCCTAGTGAAATTCGCGAAGGACTACTTCCAACACTTATGGAACACAGCCTACGAGACCTAGATCACTCTTCCAGTAACATCTCTTTTATCTTCCCGGCACCTCGATAGAAAACTTCCTTTTCATCTTCGTCTAGGTCCCATTCAAGAATTCTCTCTGCCCCTCTCCTGCCAAGTATGACGGGAACCCCTATACTTAGATCGCTCAAGCCGTACTCACCACTCAGGATAACGGAGCATGTAGCAAGCCTCTTCTCATCCCGCAATATGCTCTCAACAGCATCCGCGGTGTTGTTGGCTGGGGCAAAAATCGTAGCACCTTTCTTCGAGATCACTCTCAAAGCAGACTCTTTAATCTCATTCTTGATCTCTTCTCGCTCTTTCCTAGTAAACCTCTGCTCCTTTCCTCTGGACCTAACTTTGCTGAAAACTGGAACCTGATCTTCCCCGTGCTCTCCAATCACATAGGCTTCAATATCACGAACCGGAACTCCGTATCTCCTACTCAAGGCAACTCTAAACCTTGAGGAATCCAGTTGTCCAGCGCTGCCCAAGATTCTGTTTCTCTCGAAACTCGTATGCTTCCACATGAGGAAAGTCATCAGATCCACTGGATTCGTCAATGTCATGACGGGAAAATCTCCTTCAACACTCTTGATTCGAGAGGCGACATCTTCAACTATCGCCCTGTTAACCTTAAGCAGCTCTGTCCTAGATTTCATGTCTGGGGTTCTAGGCTTACCTGCTGTTACGACGATTAGATCTGAACCCTTTGCGTCGTCATAATCCCCAGCGTAAACCTCAGTGTTGTTCCTAAAAGCTAGAGCTTGCTTTATATCCTCTGCGTTTCCTTCAGCCAACTCCCCGTAAACGTCGATGAGAACTAACTCATCAACTAAGCCTCTATTCGCAACTTCGTAGCTGATGCATGAACCTAGGTTTCCAGCACCTATTATCGTTGCCTTACTCACAGGCATCACCCCAAATAGGCTAACCACATTCACAAGAGGTTACATCACACTGCTTATGAGACAATACTTGTCCCCCTTTTTTTCTAGGTTTTCATTTCCAGCAAACCTTACTCTATTTGGCGAGTGAAATCATTTAACCGTTTTGCTTGTTAAGCTCAGACAACTTCCTTCAATTGTTGCTTGACTTTGGCGATTTCAGGTTACAGCTCCTTGCTTCCATAATTGTAAACACGCTCAGTTGGAGACCCTTCAGCACTTTCATCTGGTCGCCTTTTTTGCTTGACTTGCCTTCAGGTCCTAGAGCATGGTAAACCATAATAGGAAGAAGACAGTAAGGTGAGTCTCAATCTCTCAGGTGTTGAACCGCTCAAAATGTCGAATCAATACATTCCAAACGATACTGATGAAATTCGGGAGAGGCTTAAGAAGGCGGTTGGCATCACACAGCTCGAAGACCTCTTTTCTGATGTCCCTGAAGATATTCGTCTAAGAAAGCCTCTCGCTATACCGGCCTCTCTGTCTGAGCTTGAGGTTAAGCGAGAGGCAGAGAAGATACTAGAAAAGAACCGTACAGTCAAAGAGCTTACCTCTTTCTTGGGGGGAGGCGTCTGGCCTCACTACATACCCGCAGTAGTCGACGAGATATCTTCGAGAAGTGAATTCCTAACAAGCTATACTCCGTACCAGCCAGAGATCAGCCAAGGAATCCTCCAAGCGCTTTTCGAGTATCAGAGTATGATCTGTGAACTCTTGAATATGGATGTCGCGAACTGTTCCATGTATGATTGGGCATCCTCTCTAGGTGAAGCAGCCCGTATGACGGCCCGTGTTACCCAACGAGACGAGTTTCTGGTTCCTCACTACATTAGCCCCGAGAGGATGAAGGTCCTTAGAGCCTACGCCGAACCCGCTGAAATAAAAATCCCACAGATTAACCAAACCTTGAGAGATGGTCAGATCGACTTGGAAGATTTGAAGAGGAAAATCTCAAAAAAGACGGCAGGGGTGTATATTGAAAACCCATCTTACTTGGGTCTATTATCTGATTCGCTTGAAGTCGTATCCGAAATCGTTCACGACGCCAAGGGGTTGCTTATCGTTGGAGTTGATCCTAGTTCTCTAGGTGTTTTGAGGTCGCCTGGCGATTACGGAGCAGACATCGTTGTGGGCGAAGGACAGCCTCTAGGGAACTACATGAATTGCGGGGGTTCCCTTCTTGGCATATTTGCTTGTAAAGATGAGGATTCCCTCATAAGGCAGATGCCGGGTAGAATTGTGGGAATGACCACAACCATAGATGGAAGGGACAGAGCCTTCTGCATGGTCCTCCAAACTCGGGAACAACACATCCGCCGTCACAAAGCAACCTCTAACATCTGTACCAATGAAGCTTTGTGCGCTTTGAGGGCAGCCGTTTATATGGCTCTTCTAGGTCGAAGCGGCTTCAAAGAACTGGGTGAAATTATATTATCTGAGACTTATTACACTATCAGACAACTCTCTGAAATTGAAGGAATACGTGTACCCATCTTCGAAGCTCCTCACTTTAAAGATTTCACGGTGAATTTCGATCAAACATCAAAATCTGTTCAAGAAATAAATCATAGACTATCTGAACGCGGAATCTTGGGTGGCAAACCCTTGAGTCGTGAGTTCCCCGAACTGGGGCAAACGTCTCTTTACTGCGTTACAGAGATACATACTCACGAAGAGATTGAAAGATTGCAGAAGAGCATAATGGAAATCCTGGAGGATTAGGGTGTGAAAGAATTTCAACAAGCGAAATGGTCCGAACCCGCGATCTTTGAGATCGGAAGCCGAGGAAGAAGAGGCTGCAGCCTCCCTGCGTTCGCTAAAGATTTAGCATCGACATTTGCTGCACAAAGCTGTTTACCCGAACATCTTAGAAGAAAAGTGGAGCCTGATCTACCTGAACTATCGGAGATCGAGGTTGTAAGACATTTTACCAGACTATCTCAGATGAACTTCGGCGTCGACGAAGGCCTATATCCTTTGGG